>Ga0209702_10004822_pt1 | contig 19103 bp, 16 predicted proteins | sample FRY01_FD_187210 | JGI IMG/M metagenome (GOLD analysis project Ga0209702, IMG submission 187210) | Freshwater microbial communities from Lake Fryxell liftoff mats and glacier meltwater in Antarctica - FRY-01 (SPAdes) (version 2) | ecosystem: Environmental > Aquatic > Freshwater > Ice > Glacier...
TTCCGCTACGCTCCACTCCACAAAGAGGGGTTTAATAACAGTAAACAGTATTTAGGATTAAAAAAAATGTGTAAATTTGAATCAGGATTAATAAGTAATAAGTGTAAACTTTTTTTAGGACGAGTCAAGCCGACCCAATCAAAAAATAAATTTAAAAAATGCCCCACCGCACGACAAAAAGACAAATGAGAGTAAGCAAAACAGGACATACAAACCACGACAGACAGAGTGGTGGTAACAGCACCTACAAGAAATTGGCGGTTCAGTGGTTAATTGCAGCTTTGTGCCGCTTCGGCGGTCCGATTCGAAATCGCCAACTTCTTGTAGCTGCAAACCATTATAATCAAGTCTAAAAGACGACAGCGTAACCATTAAACAGACGACTAAAAACTAAACATAAATCCAAAGACAAACCACCAGTTTGTCGTAGTGTTCGAAAACATTGTGCGTAGTCTTCCGAAGGGAGACTGCGTACTTGTGATAAATGGCCGATTGCATCGGCCCACCCTAATGTCAAAAAAATAAGCCTATGTTTACCCGCTAATCTTGATGCGTAACGTACTTAACCTCGATTTCGAATCGGGACGGTCGCCCACAGGTGTTGAATTCTCTTATGTTTTAACGCGATTTGCGTATGTGTCAGGCAATCCATAATTCAACTAAACCAAAATCATTTCGACAGGATGCTTCATTTTCTATTGGGCTCAGACACCAGTTTGTCGTAGTGTTCGAAAACGTTGTGCGTGGTCTTCCGAAGGGAGACTGCGTACTTGTGATAAATGGCCGATTGCATCGGCCCACCCTAATGTCAAAAAAATAAGCCTATGTTTACCCGCTAATCTTGATGCGTAACGCACTTAACCTCGATTTCGAATCGGGACGGTCGCCCACAGGTGTTGAATTCTCTTATGTTTTAACGCGATTTGCGTATGTGTCAGGCAATCCATAATTCAACTAAACCAGAATCATTTCGACAGGATGCTTCATTTTCCATTGGGCTCAGACGCTATGACAGTGCGGTGTTTTTGTAAGGTAGCCCGATGGCTTCGGATTGGGAGGTATAGATAAAACAAACAAGGTCTCCGGAAACGTATTCCGGAGACCTTGTTTGTTTACGTCGAGAAGCGCGAAACTAGGCCGTAGCCCCACCGCAGCTTGAGCCTGCCCCGGCGGTGCAGCCGTAGCAGTGCTGATTGAGCACGATCTCACGCTCCATCAGTGCCTGCGCGTCAAAGTTTCGGATGTGCTGATGCGCCGGAGACGCCACGGGTAGTTCGAGCATCTGATTGAAGTCACAGTCGAACACGTATCCTTCCCAACTTACCGAGAGGGTGCTGCGGCACATTACTCCCTGCGCAGCCGAAGGATTAAAGGAATTGATGAGCTTCTCCATGTAGCCTTCAAAATTCCCCGACGAAATCAGGTAATCGAGATAGCGGCTGATGGGTATATTGGTGATAGCGTACAGATCGTTGAACTCGATTTCGAACTCGTCGCGCAGCACGCGCTTGAACTGACGTTTGAGGTTATCTTGGCTACCGGGCAAAAACGCTCCGGCGGGATTGTACACTAGGTTTAGTAGTAGGTCGGTGCCTTCTTTACCGTAGCCTACTTCATTCAGCATTTTTAGCGCCCGTACCGAATCTTTGAATACGCCAGTTCCACGCTGACGATCCGTTTTGTCGGCATTGTAGAAAGGTAAAGAACTCACTACCTCTACGTTGTGCTTGCGGTAAAACTCGGGCAGGTCGTGGTACTTAGGGTTAGCCACGATAATCGTCAGGTTGCAACGAACCATCACGTGCTTACCCAACGCGCGGCATTCCTCCACAAACCACCGGAAGTGGGGGTTCATTTCGGGAGCCCCTCCGGTCATATCTACGGTTGGTATATCAGATACGGCCAATGCGTCGAGGCATTCCTGCATGGTTTCGCGGGTCATGATTTCCTTACGGTCGGGCCCGGCGTCTACGTGGCAGTGCTTACATACCTGATTACACATCTTACCCAAGTTGATCTGAAAAATATCCAGACTGGTAGGTTTTAATGGAAACAGGTTGGCATCCTGCATTTTTTGTTGAAACAAGGGGAGGCCCAACTTATTACGCACACTGTCTTCCAGTATTTCAATCTGGGCATCGGTTTTGGATAATTTATGATGTAAGGCGTGTAAACTCTTCATGTATATTTATGTGTAAGTTGTAGTTAGGTTAAATACGCGGATGCACCAATTACATGGATAGTTCCTTTACTTTATTCATCATCTGTACACCATGTACCAGCGAAGCTCCCCCACGGATGGCAGCTGCTACGTGGATTGCCTCCATCATTTCTTCTTCCGAGCAGCCTTTTTCGAGGGTATCTACCGAGTAGGCATCAATGCAGTAGGGGCACTGTACAGTATGGGCCACAGCCAAGGCAATCAAAGATTTTTCACGGGCAGTCAAGGCTCCTTCGGCGAATACTTCACCGTAGTAAGCAAAGAATTTATCGGCCAGACCTTTCTGGAACTGACCTATTTGGCCGAATTTTTTAAGGTCTTCTGGATCGTAGTAGGTTTTCATGGGATTGATTTTAAAGTTTATTAAAAGTGACAAAGAGAGGAAATTGATAAAAAATCCTTTTTAAACATACGGAAAAAACACTAGTTTGGTTTTTATGTTTCAATTTAATCCCTGAATCTCTTGTTTTACTATTTATCCCGTTTTCTGATTCGGCTGGCACTGCCTCTTTTTGTTCGGAAACTATGTGTGGTTAATAAGTCGGAAGTTCCTCACCAAAAACCAGTACTCCTTGCATCCAACCATTCGGGATCATTTTTTGATGCCTTGGTCATCGGAGCAGTTCTTACTCAACCTATGCATACGTTGGCCCGCGGCGACGTGTTTCGTAAACCCAAAGTGGCGCGTTGGCTACGTCGAATTAAGCTTATACCGGTTTTTAGAGGCTCGGAGGGAAGAGAAAATCTGAAACAGATTGATAGCACTATGCAGGAGTGTTTCACCATTATGGAACAAAACGGTACGGTGGTGATATTCTCGGAAGGAATCTGCGTGAATGAATGGCACTTACGGCCTTTGGGGAAGGGTACTGCCCGGATGGCCCATCAGGCTTGGTACGGCGATGAGCCCCTGTTGCATCAATTAGCCGTTGTACCCACGGGGGTTAACCACGAACATTTCAGAGGAGCAAACAAACGGGTGATTCTTCAGTTCGGAGAAACGATTCGTCCGGATGAGATACAAACCGATCCGACCGAATACGAAAAGTGGCTACGAGAGTTTAATGCCTTACTGACGCAAAGAATGCAGGGTCTTCTACTGGAAATACCTTCGGATGTTGCGGAAGAAGCTAGGTTGGCGGCATTGGAAAGTTACTTTGCTGATTGTGGGCTGCCCAAAGGTAATAGTATCCTGAACGTACTGGGAAAAGTGGGGCGGTTGATCCACCGCCCCCTTCATTTACTTTATGTTAAGCGAGTTGCCAAAGCAACTCAACGCACGGTATTTTATGATTCTGTCCTTTTTGGCTCGCTTACATATACCTACCCGGTAATTATTGGCTTGCTTGCCCTGTTGGCTGGTAGCTTGTTTGGTTTCGCCTATGGCTTGGGCATATTTATAGGTTTTCCACTACTCGCTATGGCTGGTAATAGGTATCGTGGCTAGGTTGGATTTTTACTCAGCTCAATCGCTTACGCGGCTTAAACCCAACATGCGCAGCATCCAGTTAGGCAGAGGCCGCTGATGCTTTCTCTTTTGCAAGTTCAGGTACCACCCTATTTTTTTTAAGATAGGTAGTTTGTGGGTTTCGACGAGTTCGATCAGTGTACCGTCGGGATCTTCCACGTAGGCAAATCGGCCGGCGGCGGACTCCATCCCGAATGATCCACCGCTGTCTACCGTGAAGGGGTAGCCATTGCCCCCCAGTCGCTTTTTGAGGGCTTCCATGTCGAGGGTGTCGAAGCATACGTGGATGAAGCCACAGTCGCCCCAGTACCGGTCAGCAAACAGTTTTTTCGGTTCCCGGTCGAGGGCTTGCAGAAGCTCGATCTGAATGTTACCTAACAAACGGCTGAAGGCACCATGTTCAGATACACTCTTCCGGATCACTACCCTACGAAAACGTTGATTGGGTACCGAGGTGGGTATATCGTCAAATACGTCAGTTTGGTCGTAGACAATTTCGCAGGGGCTAAGCAGGCTTTTGTAGAAGGGAATGGCCTTGTCGATATCAGACACCCCGATCACTACCCCGGCTACTCCACCAATGGGCTTGCCGGTTTCGCCAAACCACGAAGAGTCTTCGGCTACCTGGAAAGCATTCCCGTTTGGGTCAATGCCCCAAAAGGCTTGTCCGTCGGGCAGCTTACTCACGACTCCTACCCGGGCGTGCTCTTGTTGTTCCATCCATTTATGGGCGGCGGCTACGTCAGGGGCTTTAAACCGGATGGCGTAAATACCCAAATCGCCCGGCTCAGGTTGCAAAGTATACTCCTGCGGGGTCCGGCTGGTAAACTGCCATATTTCGAGGCCTCCCCCACCGGCCATGTTTAAAGCCATGACCGCGTGGCGGCTTTGCACTTCACCTCCCGTATAATTGATCATCAGTTTTGCTTCGGCGTGATCGTCAAAAATGGGCACATCAAAACCCATGACCCGCCGGTACCATTGCCAGGCCTCCGGTACATTGCTGACACCGACTCCTACCTGCTGGATTCCGGATATGAGGGGAGTATTCATGAAATAATCTCTTTTATTATAAATTGTACATTATTGTTGATCATACTAGTAATCTAGTTGTTTGCAGTAGCCTGCTTTTCCAGTTGTAAACCATACTTTTCAACTTTTATCATCGATTTATACGTACAGATGAGGGTAGGCTGGGGTACTCCAAGGAAGTACATCGCAAATATTGTCATGTTGGCCAAGTTCACCCGAAAGTAGGAGTTGTATTCGTATTTTCGGGCCGATACTACTACATTTTTAGGAATGATTTGGAAACGGAGATTGCGCCTTGCCCGAAGGATAAATTCGTAGTCCTCCATCACATGATGATCTTCGCGGTAGCCCCCTAACTGTTGAAACTCTGCCTTGAAAATAAAAAGGGTCTGATCGCCGCCACGACACCATATCCGGTCAAACCGCGTACAATAAGCGTTGAATTTGAGAATAGGCTTTTGTAAGTCAAATTCGTACCGATAGCAGCCCATCTGATAGCCATTTTCCAATGACTGCTTAATATCCTGGGCGAAATCTGGGTGAATATCTACATCGGCGTGGACAAAATAGAGCACATCTCCGCATGCTTCCCGGGCCCCGGCGTTCATCTGACTGGCCCTTCCGGGCTTATCAGCTACGACTACCTTCGCCCCGGCCTGACTGGCCCGTAGCGCGGTCTGATCGTTACTAGGGGCGTCGGCCACAATTATTTCTGCCAAGTGGTATCCTCCGTACCTTTGCAGGTCCTGAATCAGTTTTCCAATATTTTCTTCCTCATTGTAGGTGGGAATCACCACACTTATTCGCATACCTTCCTGTTATCTCTTTCAAATCGACTACCGCATTTCCCAAAAACAGAAAAACAATTGTACGAAATAAAACATTAAAAGTAAGCAAAAATCGGTGAGTTGTGGCTTGGATGACCGCCATATTAGCACCAACCCTTGTATCTTTGGGCTAATTCTCTCATCATATTTGCATTCATTTCAAGCCCATGGACGACTCAGTACGCATTACACCCTTTCACCAAAGTATTGAAGAATTTATACCGACAGCTTCCTACTCGAAAATACTGGTTATTGCCGATACCAAAACCCGTAAGTTCTGTTACGAACGAGTCAAGAGTAGCTTACCTCCCCACACCTTGGTGACGGTGCCTAGCGGTGAAACCCACAAAACGTTGGCTACCTGTGAAAAAATATGGGAGGCCATGACCAAGGCCGTACTGGACCGACACGCGTTGGTCATCAATATTGGAGGCGGGGTTATTGGCGATATGGGGGGCTTTTGTGCCGCGGTATACAAGCGAGGTATTGACTTTATACAGGTACCTACCACGCTGCTGTCGCAGGTTGATGCCAGCGTCGGGGGGAAGTTAGGTATTGACTTCCATGGTTTTAAAAACCATCTCGGTGTTTTTAATCAGCCGAAGCGGGTCCTTATCGATCCGGTTTTTCTGGAAACTCTGCCGGAGCGCGAGCTACGCTCGGGCTTTGCGGAGGTTATCAAGCACTGCCTGATTGCCGATAATGCCAAGTGGGAGGAAATACGTACCAAAGATCTTAGCGAACAAAACTGGCCGGATTTGATTGCTCATTCCGTAGAAATCAAAAAAAAGATAGTCGCTGAAGATCCTACCGAAAAGGGACTTCGGAAAATTCTGAATTTTGGACATACCTTAGGCCATGCCGTCGAAACCCACTTTTTAACTAAGTCGCCGGGAAAGAGGCTCTTACACGGAGAGGCCATTGCGGCGGGTATGGTGATGGAAAGTTACCTGGCTTTCCAAAAAAAGATGATTGATCGTGAAACACTTGAGCAGATTGAAGAGTTTATCTTTTCAACATATGGTAAAGCCGACATCCAACTCTCCGATACGGATGTTATTGTTCCCCTCACTCGTCAGGATAAGAAAAATCGCGGTCGCGAAGTAAGATTCTCGTTGCTTAACGGCAGCGGATCTTGTGTTTTCGATGTGACTGTTTCGTCCGGAGAGATGCGTAAGGCTATGCAATACTACACGGGAATCTGATTTGATATTTTCAGGTTGTTGGGGTAAGTTATTGATTATTAATGTTTAATAAGTTATATTTCATTATTCAATACGTCAAATCTGTAAATGTTAAAATGTGTATGATAAAGTCAGCTACCTTTCTCTCTGCTGTTTTGGTCGCCCTGATGTTAGTAGGGTGCTCGTTTGGTCGTAAAGTTTTCGTTGAACACGATTACAGTTATGAAACCAATTTTAAAGATTATTCCTCCTATACTTTTTTGGAATGTGAAAGAGATACTAACAACCTCTGTACAGAGATTTATGAGTCAATCCGCCGCCAAATGCAGGCACGAGGCTATAAATTAACAGCTGACAAGCCAACACTATTGGTAAACTACGGAATATTCTACGACAACTTACGCTATCAGGGATACATGCAACCCGTGATCAAGACTTGGGTAGACACTGAGAATGATGGATTCAGATACGAACCAATCAAATACGCACTCGACAAGGGTACTCTAATCGTTTCCTTGATTGATGCCGAGAGCGATCAGGTGGTGTGGCGTGGGTACGCCTCCGGCTTGTTTAACGGTCAGGAGAACCCCAATAACTACTACCGAAATATAGTACGCCGCATATTTGATCAGTACCCCCTGTTTGCCAAGGGATATGATCCACGGCGCTATACCGAAGAAATGGGACGTTAACAACTCCTTTTACTAGAATTATCTACGATATACAGCAAATGCCCGCTTTTGGCGGGCATTTGCTGTATATAAATAAGCGTATAAATACTAGGCTGTAAGGCCTCGAAATATCTCTTCTAGCGATTCACCCCGTTGCCGGAACGTGGCAAGCGGACTATCCGCTACGATGCGGCCTTTGTTAATAATGATCACCCGGTCACAGAGGGCTTCTACTTCCTGCATGATGTGGGTAGAAAATAAGACCGTTTTATTGGCGGCGGTAGTTTTGATCAAAGCCCGGATTTCGGTAAGCTGATTGGGATCGAGACCCGTGGTGGGTTCGTCCAGAATCAGGACCGCCGGATCATGCAGCAGCGCCTGGGCCAGCCCTACTCTTTGACGATATCCCTTAGATAGCTGCCCAATTTTCTTGTGTTGCTCTACACTCAGTCCACAGAGTCCAATCATTTCTTCCACCCGATTTTTCAAGGGTTGCTCTTTAATTCCGTATAGTTTGCCCACAAATAGTAAAAATTCCCGGACGTACATATCGAGGTAGAGAGGGTTATGCTCCGGCAGGTAGCCAATAGCCCGTCGTGCATCCATGGCCGAGGTACTGAGGTCAAAGCCATTGACAACAGCCTGCCCGGCACTCGGTGTGAGGTAGCCCGTGAGTAGCTTCATGGTGGTTGATTTCCCGGCTCCGTTTGGGCCCAGAAATCCTACAATTTCACCCGGATGAATTTCAAAGCTAAGCGAGTCGATCGCTTTTTGTGAACCGTATTCTTTTGTAAGCTGCGAAACTAGTATTGACATGCTGATCGCTTAGATGCGCAAAAATAGTTTATTTCGGTAGAGTAAGTACATAAAACTCCACTGAACAAGCACATAGACAATGATACCACCAACAAGTTGCACCGATTCGGGGAAAAAGCTTAGTAAGCCACCAAATAATGCCTCAGTGGTAAATTCAAAGTCAATGAAGTGCCCAATCATATAGATGACGATAGAGTTCATGCCTATCACTACGAAGAAGAACGTCCACCGGCGCCAGTTAAGTACGTCTACGATGCCGTAGAAAAGCGCTAGCAGCAAAAGGCTGCACCCACCTGCGCACAGGACAAACGAGCTTGTCCAAAGATTTTTGTTGATCGGGAACACCAAATCCCAAGTATAGGCAAGCAGTAGGCTCACAATTCCGGCGATGGCTAAATAGCCTACTTTTTCGAATTTGGTAGAGGCATAGCCATCAGAACGTAGCACATTGCCCGCAAAAATTCCCATTAGCGCCGTACAAATAGCAGGAATCGTAGATAAGAGGCCCTCCGGGTCGTGGATGGTTCTGTGCAAATGCCCGGGTATAACAAGCTGATCGATATAGCTTACCGGATTGCACTCCATCGTCATGTTACCGGCACCACAGCCCGGCACGGGTACAAGCATCACGAATCCCCAGTAGCCCAGAAGTATACTTACAAACCAGATCCATTGCCCTTTGGTAGAAAAATATAGGTAAATAATCTGCGCGAACATACCCGCCAGTCCGATACGTGCCAGTACACTCGGGTACCGCATATTGGCCCACTCGGTATGAAATAACCCGTTGTTGTAAAGAATACCCAAGGCTACCAATATCAAGCCCCGTTGGATCACTTTTCGGAGCAACTGATTTGGCGGCACCCCTTTGGCCAGACGAGTTCCGAGGGAGTAAGGGGTAGATACACCGGCGAGAAACAGAAACAGGGGAAAAATAAGATCGTAGGCCCGGAAACCATTCCATTCAACGTGGGTGAGCTGTTCCGCTATGTGGATAGCCCAGACCCAGCCGGTGGTTTTGGCCAGTAGATGGAAAATTTCTTCGCCGCCCGATATCCAGAACATGTCAAAACCACGTAGTGTATCCAGTGATAGTAGGCGGGAAGCAGGAGTTGAGGTTTCTTTCATAACTAATTATTGACTACCTGACTAAAAAAATTTTATAAATGTAGAAATAAACGCAGGAGGTAGTGTGTTGGGAGTATTCTTTTCTTGCCAGTGAACTAAATCCGAAAACATGTTCAAGGGAATCTAGACTACTGGTAGTTTATGCTGTACTACTACTCGCTACCGCCCGGCTATGGACTAGTCACGAATAATATTTTAAATTAATTTTTGGCGTAATAAAGGTTGTATGTAAAAGTTGATTTTGAGATATTTTTAACTTCATGACCGAAGTAGCTTACTTTTTAATGCTATTCTTTACCAAATAGCTAAAATTAGTTAAAAAGCACTTAAAAATGCTCCACGTAACCAATGAGTAAACTTTTCGAACGATAAAACTCGATTTGTGTTTTTATTGTTGATAAACGAAGTAAAGTTTTATTTTTTTTTAAAAAAATACAATTGATATGAGGTTACTACGCTTTTTATCCGTTAGTTTCTGGATGGCTATTTTTGCACTTGAGGCCGAAGCGCAAGATAGGTCCAAAGTAAAAGTAGACCCAGGTATATCGGTTCACAATTATAAACACCCCAACAAAGCCGCCAGAGCAAAAGAACAGGAAGTGATGAAGCACCGCCGATTTACTTCCAAAGTAGGCATTTTCAAACGTTCGATTCGCACCCCTTTGATGCGTGAGAGCAGTCTGCCACCCAAGTACGCTAAACGTTCAGGCTGGGTGATTTTCAAACGTTCCGGGCCAAAGCCAACCACAAAGCTCAACCCTTTGACTAACCCCGAGCATTACAAAGTCGCAAATTGACGATAAGGTATTCAACGAAAAAAATCCGGCTCGATCGCCGGATTTTTTTCGTTGAATACCTACCGTATAAAGCCTAACTACTCATCACTGGGAGCAGGCTGTTGAGCTGCTTCTGTACCAACTCCGGGACTCATTTTTTGAGCAATGATAGGAAGCGTTGTATGAATAAGGGCCGAAATATCGTCGAGGGTATCAATGGGTTTTAGCCGGAACGAATAGTTGTATACCTGAGCAGGAATGAGGTATTCAGGATGGACACGAGGCGACCAGCTATCATCGCCACCCAAACCCATTTGCATCAGGTCCAGATTAACTACCGTAAATGTATTTTTTACCAATGGAGCCCCGGGCTTCTTGGCGGCGATCAGAGCCTCATCGGTGTAGTTATGGACATTTACGTTGAACACCGAGTCGCTGATGGCAATCAGTCCTTTGCCGGCAGCATTCGTGATAGCTACCCAGCGAACATCGGTCTTATTTCCATTCTCCTGCGCCATCGTATAAGGGAAATGTTGGTCGTCAACTTTACCTGAGAAAAGGCCGACCCGTGCTCCGGTATTCCGGTCGGCGTAAGTTTCGTAAGGGCCCTTGCCGAACCAGGTGGTTTGGTCGAACGATGCGGGCATTTTAAACTGCAGCCCTACCTTGGCAAGCGGAGGCCAGGTACCACTGGGTGTGAATGTATTTTGCATGTGAATATCTCCGGTGGCGTATACCGTATAGATGGAGCTAATCAGAAAGCCCCCCGTTTTGCCCTGCAAGCTCTTTACTAAACTCACTTTGTAGACATGCGGGTTTATTTTTTCAACCCGTAAATCAGACCCCATCAGTCGGAGGGAGTCTAACCCGGCAGCACGCCAGCGGGCCGCGTAGCTTTTTTCTCCTCCACCCTCATCGTTGTCAGTAGGTACCCGGAAAAAGTTGGCGTACAGGCCGCTTTTAAGCATTTCATTTCCTTGGTACTTAAAGGAGGTCATGCGGGCTGTTTTCTTGTCAAAACTTGCCGAAAAATTTTGACCAACCAGGGTAATACCCTTGCCGCGTACCAAGGTGAGGCGCAGTGGGGTATTACCCTGGTAGCTGATGATTTCAGGTTTGGAAGTGCTAATCTTAACGGGTACCTGATGCCAGGCAATTTCGTGACCCGCCTGCGCCCATGAGGTATTCTCTTCGAGTTGAATGCTTAGATCCAAGTAGTAGAGTGCACCGGGTTCTGGATTGGCCGGAGCTTTAAAGGGAATACTGAGCTCTTGTGACTGTTCGGCATTGGCCGTAAGCGTACCGATAGTACCTTCCTGAATATTCTTGCCGTTTTCCTGTAATCGCCAGATTAGCTTGTAAGGACTGAGCGATTGGAAACTAAATGTATTACGAATTTTGATCTGTTGCTGAGCTGGGAACAGAGTATCAGGTAGGTCAAACTTTACGTACTGATAAACCTTCTTTACCTCGTTGATCTCAGGCTGCGGGGTGCGGTCAGGATTTACGAGGCCATCACCGGCGTTGGCTCCGTCGATGTAGTTGATGTGGTTCCAGTAGTCGCGGCCGTCGGCGGTCTTGGCGTGCAGGCCCTGATCTACCCAGTCCCAGATAAAGCCACCCTGCATGGTTGGGTACTTTTCAATAACATCCCAGTACTGTTGTAGATTACCAACGCTGTTGCCCATGGCGTGGGCGTACTCGCAAATAATCAGTGGACGGTCGCCATCTTTTTCAACGAGCTCAATCAGATTTTCCACGGAGGGGTACATTACCGAAAGAATATCGAAACTACTCAGAGAAGTAGGGGTGTAGTCGGCACGTCCTTCGTAGTGGATCGGACGGGTGGGGTCAGCGAGGCGAATAAAATTAGCCATCGCCGCAAAATTAGCCCCGTTACTTGCCTCGTTTCCTAACGACCAGATGATAATGGACGGATGGTTTTTGTCCCGTTCTACCATAGCCCGACCCCGAGCCAGGAACGCAGCTTTCCACTCGGGTTTATCCGCCAGAATGATATTTTTATACCAGAGCTCGTGGCTTTCAATATTAGCTTCATCCACCACATATAACCCATATTCGTCACATAGGTCATACCATTCGGATACGTTGGGGTAGTGCGAGGCCCGAACCGCGTTGATATTATGCTGTTTCATGAGCTTAATATCCCGGATCATTGACTCCCGGCTGATAACCCGTCCCGTTTCGGGGTCGAATTCGTGCCGGTTGACTCCCTTTATCATGATGGCTTTACCATTTACCAGAAGCTGACCTTTGGATATCTTCACTTCCCGGAAACCAACCTTCTGACTCACTGCCTCCTGAACCTGACCATCAGTATTGGCAATTTGTATAGTAAGGGTGTAGAGGTAAGGGATTTCGGCGCTCCATTGTCGGGGATTACTCACGGGGATTTCCTGACGAACGGCCATCTCACCGGAAGGATCTAACATACCGATCGTACGGGTAGTGGCCGGTATTACTACTTTACCTTCTGCATCGTACAAGGTTGTGATGAGTTGATAGCCGTATTTGGCCTGTTTGGTAGCATTGCTGGCGTACACATTTACTTTCAGGGTAGCATCGCGGTAGTTGTCGTCCAGGTCGGTTTGCACCACGAAATCACTAATGTGAATTTGGGGAGCTGAAATGAGCGAGACATTTCTGAATATACCGGACAAACGCCAGAAATCCTGATCTTCGAGGTAGCTACCATCCGACCAGTTGATTACCTGTACCGCCAAATCGTTCATACCGGGCTTTTGTTTGGTCGAAATATTAAACTCAAAGGGGGTCATGCCATCCTCGTGGTAGCCCAAAGGCTCACCGTTGAGCCACACGTAGCAAGCCGACTGTACGCCATCAAAGCGTAGAGTTATCGGGTTGCCCTCCCACTGAGGGGGTACAGTAAAAGTAGTGCGGTAGAGCCCGACGGCGTTGGTGTCGGCGGTAATTCGGGGTGGGGTAGCCTCGAAGGGATGTTTAATGTTAGTAAATATGGGGCGGTCGTAAGGTCTGCCCTCCCGAGCGCCAATAATTTGCCAGTTGGAGGGTACCGGGAGGTTGTCCCAGGAATCCGTTGGTGTAGTAGGTAAAAAAAATGTATCGGGTACTTTGGAAGGATGAGAGACCCATTTAAACTTCCAGGTGCCGTTGAGTGATTTAATAAATTGAGTAGTACCGGTGGCGGCCAATGCTTCTTTCTCGTTGGAGTAGGGAGTGAAGCCTGCGCGGGGACGTTCTGTATTTTTACTAATCACTTCTGGATTTTCCCAGTCCGGTAGTGATGACTGCGCTCTGAGGGGAACATTTAGCAGGGTCAGACTTCCGGTGATACAGATAAACCCTTTTATGATACTATGCATGATTTTGATTCAATGTCAGGGACGTTGTTTTAAGGTTATGTACTTATTTAAGAATTGGAAAGTACTCTTTCTTTCCAAGAAAGGCAAAAAAATGACTATGGTTCAAGTCAAAAATGAGTCTTTAAACCAATTTATTTCCATAAAGCGCTTAATTTGTCGTCGCTAATCAAAAAACGATATGATGATTTTAGCCGTTGACGCTGGCAATACGGATACTGTATTTGGACTTTTCGATGATCAAACCCGCCTGTTTGTGTGGCGTACCCGATCTCTGATTAATGAATCTTCCCCCCACTACGAATCCTGGCTGAGGCTTCACTTTTTGGAAGCCGGTATTACCCTGAATCGGGTGGAAGTCACCGTAATCAGTAGCGTAGTACCTGACCTGACTCCCATACTACGTACCGTACTTTCCGGACTTTTCGGTCAGGAACCGGTGGTCGTTGGTCCTGAGATTTATCCGGGTCTTACGGTAGCTATTGATCACCCCCACGAGATAGGAGCGGATCTGGTGGCCAACTCAGTGGCTGCTTTTGAACGCTATAAGCAGAATTGCGTCATTGTGGACTTTGGTACAGCCCTTACTTTTACCACTGTTTCGGCTACGGGTGAGATCATGGGGGTAGCGATTTTACCCGGACTAAAAACCGCCGTAAAGGCACTGTTTGCCAATACTGCTCAACTACCAGAAGTACCGTTAGTACTTCCCAAATCAGCCATAGGAAAAAATACGGTACATTCTATTCAAGCGGGGATTTTGCTGGGGTATGAGGGATTAGTGAAATCAATGATACGACGTATCCGGGAGGAGCTAGGCGGGGACTGCATTGCCGTGGCAACGGGCGGTTTATCTTCAATTATTGAAACACTCCGTGAAGAATTTACGGAAATTGACCCTAACTTGACGTTGGGAGGGCTTCGTCTTATTGGCGAACGAGTGGGAGTAAGGGTAGCACCGGAAAGTTAAATCGAAAGGTTAGGTAGTCGTGAATCGCCCGCTTTTAATTAGCGTCAGGTCCTGCAAAGGTTGATTATACAGGTAAGTCCAGCAGGAAACTAGTGAGCCGTCCGGTTGGTGTACTGGGATTATCTTACGTAGGTACAAACTCACCGTTTCGTCTTCCGACATTTCCTCGTAGACGTCTATTTTTTTTATCAGATCTGCAAACTCATGGATCTGGTAGATTTCACCGAAAACACGACTTTTATTTTTATCTTCTGGCAAGTATACCGCGCCGGGATACCAGCCGATGCGGTAGAGTCTTCCCGTGAAGTAGCCTTCTCCCACAAGCGTTGATTTCGATCGTAGTACTGAGGCAAACGGATTATCGAATCCGCTCATCAAGGTGCCATACACAAAAAGATAGTTTTTCAATTTACGACTCCGAGGTTTGAACTAGTTACACTACTTGTAAGTTCTGAGGCAGAATTAGTTTGTATTGTTAACCTAGTCAAATCCATGGCTACTATTCTATTTATCAAATACTTACAAAAATATAATGGCCGGGCGGCGTTCCGCCACAAGCTAATAGCTACTTATAACCAGGTACTTCAAAATTCAAGGACTACGCCCACAGATTGTCCCGTAAATTGAATATTTTTAAGAATCTCTGCCGCTTTTCGGTGGCTGTTTCTGAGGGCAAGATAGTTTATCAGGTCAAAAGTGAATAGAAAACCTCCTTGTAATAATACGGATTGCCCAAATCCTTTCAGCCGATCGTGCTGATCCGGCGTGTTTTTAGCCCGTTCCAGTAAGTAGATCCCGCCCATCATGTAAGCAACATCTAGCCCGGTATTGAAAAGTAGTGTTTTTTCAAGGGCGTGTAGCTCTTCAATACTCTGATCAAGCGTGGTAGGCAGGTTGTTTTTCTGCCGAAGTGAGCTGATGAGCCCGGGCGTGGCAATACCTAAATTTACAATATTCCAGTAGATATTCATTTGGTGAAAGTAGCGTGTACTTCCCTCGGTTTTGGAGGCAGCAATACTCCCGTAGGCAAGGTTTGCAGCCGACCAACCCGTGAGTACCCACATGCTGGTTGTCTGTACTTTGAGTCGACTTTGGTTTAAGTCGGTGAGGGTAGATTGTTGAGCTAGGGAAGCGTTTGCCAGGAGAAAAACGACGAACAGAGAAAGTAATATTGCTTTCATGAGAATATCTTTTGACGGGTAAGACTAATACCTTTGCACCCGTTATGTACGACCAAGATCAGTGCTTGGTTGTTGCCTCTCAGAACAAGGGAACAACCTTTCGGGATTAAAACCAGGTAGCCTTGGCAATTGTTATGGTCAATGCCGAGGGAGGATGGTACTTTTCTTGTGAAGAATGCAGATTACAGCCTGATTTTCGTTTTACCAGCGGTATTTTTTTAATTTTACCGAAAAGAAAGTATAAAGTAGACTATGTCAATTACGCACGATAAAACCCTAGGAACTAAACAGAAAGCACTTCGGATTAATCTGGATCCCCGGATTTACGGTTCTTTTGCCGAAATCGGAGCCGGGCAGGAAACTGCCGCCATATTCTTCAAGGCGGGAGGTGCATCGGGGACAGTGGCCAAGACCATGTCGGCCTATGATATGACGTTCAGCGACGCTATTTATGGTACGGAGGAAAGCGGCCGTTATGTCTGTGAATCCCGCTTGATTAAGATGTTACATAAAGAGTACACCCTGCTCGAAAAGCGCCTCGCGGAGCAGCGGGGAGAGCACAGTTTGTTTTTTTCTTTTGCTAATACGGTGGTGGCGCTCAACTATCAGAAGACCAACGAAGCCCACGGCTGGATCGGCCTGCGCTTTCAATTACATCCGTCCGGGCCCTATAATGAGGTGGTGATCCACGTAAGGATGCTTGATGATGAGAATATATTGCAGCAGCAGGCGCTGGGTGTTATCGGGGTCAACCTTATTTATGGTTGCTTCTTTTATCCAATGTCAGCTGATACCATTTTACTTTCGCTCATGGACGATCTCAGCCCTGAGCGGATCGAGATTGATATGATTCGGTTTAATGGCCCCGACTTTGAGGATGTTGATAACCGGGTTATGAGCCTGCATCTGGTGAAAAATGGCTTCACCAATGCGGCTCTGTTTGGGGCGGATGGCGATGTATTACAACCATCGGAAGCGTTTTACAAAAAGCATATTTTGATGATGCGCGGACGATTACGTCCCATCACGAATGTACATGTAGACCTGATCGAAAACGGTACGAAACAGTTTGTAGCCGAACCCGATGTGGACCCCAATCGGGTATTGATGGTTTCGGAGCTGACGCTACAAAACTTACAGGCGGACGACGAAGAAATCGACGAAAAAGACTTTCTAGACCGGGTGGATATCTTGTGCTCGATGGGCCACATGGTGATGATCTCCAATTACCACGAGTACTTTCACTTGGTATACTACCTATCCAAGCTAACCCGTCTCAAAATCGGCTTATTACTCGGTATTCCGAGCTTGCAGGATATATTTGAAGAACAACACTATGCGTATCTCCCGGGCGGAATCCTGGAATCATTTGCGACGCTGTTTAGTCGTAAGGTGAAGCTATTTATCTACCCAACCCTGCGGGAGGATGAGACCATTTATAACTGCCAGAACTTCGAAGTGCCGGATAATTTGAAACCCTTGTACCAATATCTTGTTATTAATGACAAGATCGAGGATATCCGCGACTATAAAATTGAGTACATGCGCTGGACTACCGATCAGGTATTGGCCATGGTGAAGCGGGGCGAACCGGGTTGGGAGGCACTGGTACCGGAGAGCGTGGCTGATATCATTAAAGATAAATGCCTTTTCGGGTATCCGTGCGTAGTATATGATGCCGAACACGTGGCCCGGAAGGTGGAGGTAAAGGACTAGTACCTACCAACTCAAAGAAATACTAAGCGGAGACCAGTAAATAACACGATTTTCTGGTCTCCGCTTTATTTGATAGAGAAAGTGACCTGCCCGACACTAAATCCGTCGGCGAATAGCTCAATCGTATAAGTACCTTTCTGGAAACTTTGGGTGCGGTTGTACAGAATACTTACTGATTGATTATCGTTGGTGTACGCTACCTCCTTGTTGAGGGTATAGCTTTCGTAATTTCCGTTATTCTGAAATAAACCTGATCCCATACTAGCGTCGGCCAGGGTAGCTCCCTTGGGATCAAGTACTTTAATGTAAATAGTTTTGGTGTCCTGCTTGGTCAACGGATTCTTTTCCAAAATAAAATCGACCCGGATATTTTCAACTCGACTTGCCTTTACTTCGTCTCCGTTGCGTTCGCGACCTTTGGCTGAAATAGCCATGACCTTTACATTTCTGGCTCTCAAAGCGGCGGCTCGGTTGACTTTTGATTCGAGGTCAGTCGTTTTGGTCAGTATACCCGATAGAGAGTCAGTCAGTGCTTGTTTCTCTTCCAACAAGGCCGTGTTGACGGTACCCAGCACTCTGTTTTGACTGGAAAGTGTTTTGTTTTTGTTCTGGAGCAAACCTATCTCCTCGTCTTTCTGGGTAAGGTAGTTTTCGTAGTCAATGATCCGGGAAGCCATGGCGGCACTCCCTTTTCGTAGCTTGGTGCGATCCGCTTCGAGTTGTGCTTTGATCCTTCTTAGTTCGGTTACGTTGCCGCCTAGGGTACGTACCTGTTCGACTCGGATATCCAGCTGTTTTGAAATAGAGTCTAGCTTCATTTCGGTCTTTACGAGCTCAATCACCCTTACTTCGAGGTCTTTTTCCTGAAACTTCGTAATGCTACGTTCGTGGTAGTAGAGGTATCCAAACACGGCCGAAACCAACGTCATTACGATAAATCCAATAAGTAAGCTTACGTTTGGTTTGTTATCCATATAGCTAGTTATGATCAGAAAAAATAGTCTACTGTTTTAATTCAACGGAGTTTGTACCACTTATTAAGCAGTGGATAGTTTCCATACGCCATCCTGATTTTTCTATTAAAGGTAGGGGATTTTTAACAATGGGAACAGCCTGATAGTATCCAAACTGAGAGAACCTGGATACTACCCCTGATTTTTTCGATTAGAGTTTACAGGTTTCCTTTTTTTAGCTCGTCTACGGCGTAGGCCACCGCCCGTGCGGATAGGGGCATGTAGGCCCTATCCATAATGAATACGTTTTTGCAGGTATGGATTTGGTTAAAGGCATTGAGTACGGAAGTCTTTGGGTCGCGTGCCATGCGGGCTGTGCCCATTTCGTGAATACCATTGCCGAGGGCGTACGGGTTATTATTTCGCCGAAGCCCCCCATGCTCATCGACCAGCTACCCGGCTGTGTGATCTGCTCTTTTAATCCAACCCCAAACCCATCCATTCTAATAGATCACTTTCTTAAATAAATATCAATATTCAAAGATTTATTTTGACAAGTCCGCAGACAATAATCCAAACTTCCTCAATATGCCTGAGATGGTTCCTGTAAGTTTCCTTGACAATTCTGAAGCACTTGCACCGCCGATTAGTATGTTCGATTCTCACCCTTTTCTTGCGAAACCGCTTGTTCTGTCTTTTCTGTTTCTTGGTCAACTCCCCGTTCTTCGGCTTCTTATGCGGAACTTTACTATTTTCATGTAGCTTACCCTGGTAACCCAAGTCTCCCTCGACTCTTAT
>Ga0209702_10004824_pt1 | contig 19099 bp, 16 predicted proteins | sample FRY01_FD_187210 | JGI IMG/M metagenome (GOLD analysis project Ga0209702, IMG submission 187210) | Freshwater microbial communities from Lake Fryxell liftoff mats and glacier meltwater in Antarctica - FRY-01 (SPAdes) (version 2) | ecosystem: Environmental > Aquatic > Freshwater > Ice > Glacier...
GCAGGCAGCGATGGAGTCCAGAGCGCGAGACATCTTTGCATACAAATTCGCGGGTAACAGCGAGCAAGTCATCCAGCGGCAGGAGTAGCGTTTTGCGAAACTCCACGACGACGGCTTCCTGCGCTGGTGTCAGCGTGGTTTGAAGTCGATGCGCGGTGTGCGAGCGGTCGTGCACCGAGTCGCGCGATTTCCATTTATAGATGGTGGCGAGCGTGACACCAAAGCGAGCGGCTAAGGCAGAGGCCCCTTGCGAGCTGGACGCAATCTCGGCCCGTATCGCAGGGGTGGTACGAGCTTGGCTGTGTAAGGAAATCATCATGGTTGTGTAGCTCCTTTGGTCTTCTCTTCGATCTGCTGGATCAACCCTCGCATGACACTTCGTGCCATGAACAACGGGTACCGTCTTGAGTCTATGCAATCATACGGGACGGTACACTTACCGATGGTGGGCAACTTGGCGCGAGATTGCAGTCGAGACCAGCGAGCTTCCTTGGGAACCCAGAAGACACTCGCCGCAAGATATTCGTCCTTGTCCTCGGGATTGGAACCTTTGAAATCGCCTTTGCCCGCGACCAACTTGGCGTGGTGTTCGTCGAAGCTGTCTGAAATGTATTTGAGGAAGATGAGCCCGAGGACAACATGCTTGTATTCCGCCGCGTCCATGTTGTTGCGAAGTTTGTCGGCGGTGAGCCAGAGCTTGGCTTCGAAGCCGAGATTTGCGGTGGAGTCTTGCGCACCGGATGATTTATTTTTTTTGGCCATGAGATGAAATCCTAATTCTAAGTTAGCAGTATTCATGTGAGGACTTATTTGTGGAGTAATGAGTCATGCAGAAAACTTCCTCGCCAAGCGCATTGGCAGATCCAGCAACATAAACAACAACAGCGAAACACCAAGCAGCGAAGCGATGTACCACGGCCACGGACCCAAGTAATCAAGCGCGCTGGCTTTGCCAGGTTTTTCTCGCAAAAAACCGTAATTTCCGCCGCTGAAATAATCTACTACGCCCACGCATATCGCGTACACGCACAACACTTTAAATGCGCGCATCACTGCGCCGCTTTGTGGAATTTGTCGTCGACCAATCACCACATACAGCGCCGACGCCACCACGCCACCATGCAGCGCGAAAAAAATAACAAAGCGTGGATGCGGCCAATCCAGCGTGAGTGCGGGGGTAAGAAGTCCTTGCACAGTGCCGGCGATTCCTAAAAAGTAAAGCAGTTCGCATGCGCGCGGGTTGCCTGTGATTAACCCAATAGCACCGATGACCGCGGCAAGATCGCAGAAGTGACATGGCAAATTATTCGCCAGCGACAGTGTGTTCATTTTCCAGGCGATGAAAATATTGATCGGTGATTCCAGCAGCAGAAGCCCGGCCAGCATCCACTCACCCGCACGCGCGGCGCGGCGCATATGGCAGCGGGCCAATACGATCATGGTCAGTGCCACCAACGCCACGACTGTTAACGCCGCCATGTGCGAGACGCCACCCGCGCGAAACGGCTCGGTGATGGTGAAAAGTTGCTGCATACTTTGCACGAGCCTAGTGCAATCTGCCAACCAAAAATAAGCATGCCCCGGGTAAGGACATGCTTTAAAAGCCTTTTAATTTTACGCGCTAAATTCTTACGAGCGTCGACGGCGGCTTGCGATTATTCCAGCCACTCCGATCAAGGCAGCCGCGCCTGGTGCAGGCACCGAGGCAATGGATAATGAACCTGCGGATGCATACACAGCGACTCCTACTGGACCATCCTCTACTTGAATGGAAATACTGTGGATCGCAGCGCCAGTTGACCAGAAGCCTGTGAATTGATTGCTGTTATCGATATGACCGATGAAACCCGAGCCGTCTGACAGCCCAACAAGAACTGTGCAAGGCACCGTCTGAGTAATATCAGAAAGTGTGGCAAAGAAATTACCTCCAACACCGTTCACTCCTGGGGAGAAGTCAAAATACAGCGGCACAGAGGCACTCTGAGTCGACATGATGCCTGAAGCTGCATGCAAATTGCCAACTGTAGACGCAGTCCAATTGACCATGCCCAGCGTTCCTGTGAAGGTGAGTGGTGCGCCGCTGTAGCTATCAAAATTTTCCGTGTACACATTCGCTGCATGTTTGATTGCGTAATTATTAAACAGCGTTTGACTGTTGAACGAATAAATAGCTCCAGACGAAATGGTCGTCAGACAAGCCGCACATGTTGCGGCAACTGCTTTAGTAGTAAATATCACGGGAAACTCCTTGGCAAATGAATTTGTGTGAATGGGAACGAGTGAGGTCACTTGGGAAAGTGACTGCGCAATTTGGGAACGACGCAAGCAGACTATAATTTACATTTTAATAATTTACAACCAAAACAAGTAAAAAATACATCTAAATATGCATAGCAGATAACACATGGTTAATTTTTTAGGATAAGACGTGTTTTTTATCGGATACTTGTTAGAGCTTGAGTGCTTGATTTCTTTGTTTAGAGTACAAAAATTGATTTTTTATAGGAATCTACAGCGACTATGTGCTTAAGGCCTGTGTTATGGATGTGCATCACAACACAAGCCCGGTTGATTTTAGACTTTCAAAACTGCGGCTGACTTCCCTTGCTCTCTCGGGTCTGTGCTCAGCGCCAGCAACGAGGCAATTGAAAGCACCAAACAGTATTAAATCCGCCACTGGAGTCGAAACCATGGCCACATTAAAGTCCAAGTGTTCGTTGTTCACTCCAACCATGCCAGCAAGATTGATCTTCATGGTGTGAACAGGCGTGTGAAAGTTGTATATCTTGCACGCAATCATGCCAACACAATTCACTGGATTTATATTGCTATTGATTGGAACGATGGCGTTTGCAAATCGAGCCACGCTGCTGAGTGACAACGACTTGTTGGTCACCAGTGTTCCGCCAAATTCTGCCCCCGCAATCACTGTGCCCGCAAGTCCCGCGCTCGCGACCATCGCCACCACCGCTATCGAGTCGCCCATCAAACTTGAAACTGCTACCGGCGTCATCAACGGATCGCTTCTGATACCAGCGGTCACCGCGCCCTGTCCAGTGGCGCTGATTATCGCTGGCTCTGGCCCAACCGATCGCAACGGCAACGGCTTGGCGGGAAAAAATAATTGCTATCAAATGCTAGCGAAGTCACTTGCCGCCGCCAACATTGCCACGGTGCGATATGACAAGCGCGGTATTGCGGCCAGCGCGGCGGCTGGACCAAAGGAAGCCGATCTGCGCTTTGAAAATTATGTTGACGATGCCACCGCGTGGGTGGCGCAATTGCGGCGCGATCCGCGATTTTCCAAGGTGATCGTGATCGGTCACAGCGAAGGCTCGCTGATCGGTGCGTTGGCTGTGGAGCGCGAGCATGCAAATGCATTCGTAAGTATTGCTGGCCCCGCCCGCCCTGCTGCGGTGATTCTGCGCGAGCAATTGAATGGCAAGTTAAACGCTTCACTTTTTCAGGCCAACGAAAATATTTTGCATGAGTTGGAGTCCGGCCGCACCCTGGAAAAAGTGCCGCCGCAGTTGCAGGCTCTCTATCGCCCATCGGTTCAGCCTTATCTGATCTCGTGGTTCAAATACAATCCTGCGCACATTTTTGCAACGATCAAGCAGCCCATCTTGATTTGCCAAGGCACCACCGACATTCAAGTGGCAGTCGAGGAAGCGGATGCGCTGAAGGCCGCCGCACCCACTGCGCAACTTTCCATGATTGACGGCATGAACCATATTTTGAAATCGGTTGCCGCCGACACCGCTAAACAAATGGCGTCATATCAAGATGCGTCGCTGCCCATTGACCCAGAGTTGGTGAAGAAGATTGTGGCGTTCATACAAGGCGCGTAAGCCCGCGCAAGTTCGCTTTAGCGCTGTTTTAAGTAGGCGATCAAGCGATCGAGTTGCTCTTTTGAAATCGACACGGGCGGCATGGTTGCTGGATAGCCGCGGACAATTTTGGCCTGCGGGCGCTCGATGCATTCGCGCAAATACGCTTCGTCCGCCAGCACTTTTGTGCCATCACTCAGCACCACGGTGCTGTTGTAAAGCTTCTCCAAATTTGGCGCCAGTTGCGACGATCCTGTTTGATGGCAAGCGGCGCAACCCTGGCTTATAAATAACTTGGCGCCCTTTTGCTCTTCGGTCAAGCCAACATCGGATGTGCTTGCAGGCATGATCAACAACACTTTTATCAGCGCGCTCGCTGTAATAAAAACCACCACGATGCACAGCAACCACCCGCCAAACTTTGTGCGCGAGTTCATCAACAACTTCACCAACATCAGCGTCACAATGATCACGCCAAGAATGGGTGACAACCAATCCGCACTAATCAGTTGCGGAAAGTGCGGGCTAAGCATCATGAATAGCACCGGATAGGTCATGTAGTGGTTGTGCAGCGAACGCATCTTCGCCTGCTTGCCATATTTTAAATCGTGCGGCAGACCGGCCAGCAGCGACACCATAAATTTCTTTTGATTGCGGATGATGTGAAAGAAAACATTCGCCGTCATGGACGAACCCAGCATCACGCCAACCTGCAAAAACACGGCGCGTCCATTGAAATATTGATTGAAGAAGACCGTGGCCGTCATCAGCAATCCAAAGCACAACAACACCGCGAGCGCCGGCGCTTGTTTTAGTTTGCTACGCCATATTCCGTCATACACCAACCACCAAGCAATGATGCCGCCCACACTGATGCCGATGGCACTGAAACCAGACAGCGCCGATTTTGTGCTGTCCAGCAGTGGCGCGCCACCATTGATATAGAACACCGAGATCAGCAATAGCGTGCCGGTGATCCATGTGGTGTAGGACTGCCACATGAACCAGTGCAACGGCGCGGGGATAGCGCGCGCATTGATGATTCGTTTTTGCAAATGAAACACGCCGCCACCATGCAACATATCCAAGTGCCCCAGCAATTCCGTGTCATTGGTTTCGTCCCCAGTCTTGGGCGCGATCAAGTTTATTTCCATCCATGTGAACAGAAGCGAGTTGCCGATCCACATGATGGAAGCGAGCACATGCACAAAGCGGAAGATGATGCTAAACCAACCAAGCACTTCGGATTCCATGCAGAAATCCTAGCGGATAAGTTGCATGTGCCATTGAACACGGCGACCAACAGTCAGCGTGGTGATGGGTGCACTTCAGAATTGTTTGCGGGCACGGTCATTGGGCTTGCAGCGGTGTGCTATCTGTGACTTTGCTAAACTTGCGAATTCAATTCTTCAAGTCTCTGCCATCACAAAAAGAGCCGCCGCCATGACCAATATGATCAACACGACCGATTCGTCTGCAACAAGTAAATGCCCATTCGCCGGCACCTTCAATCGAAATCCAGCCGAAGGTTCCACCAACCGAGCGTGGTGGCCAAACCAACTCGACCTGAAGGTGCTGCAGCAAAATCCGCCCGCGATAGACCCGATGGGAAAGGACTTCGACTATGCGAAGGAATTTACATCGCTCGACTTTGATGCGCTTCGCAAAGATCTTGTGACACTGATGACTGCGCCACAAGAGTGGTGGCCCGCGGACTATGGTCATTACGGTCCCTTCTTCATTCGCATGGCATGGCATAGCGCGGGCACGTATCGCGTGAGTGATGGTCGCGGCGGTAGCGGTGCCAGCATGCAACGATTCGCACCGATCAATAGTTGGCCCGACAATGTCAACCTTGACAAAGCGCGGCGACTGCTCTGGCCACTCAAGCAGAAGTACGGCAAGAAAATTTCGTGGGCCGATCTGATCATTCTCACTGGCAATGTTGCTCTTGAATCGATGGGCTTTCAAACATTTGGATTCGGCGGCGGTCGCACCGATGCGTGGGAACCCGACGAAACCTATTGGGGCGCGGAAAAAACATGGCTTGGCGATGATCGCTACAAGGGCGATCGCGTTCTTGAGAATCCGCTCGCGGCCGTGCAGATGGGACTGATTTATGTGAATCCCGAAGGGCCAAACGGCAAGCCTGATCCCATCGCATCCGCCCGCGATATTCGTGAGACATTCGCGCGCATGGCGATGAACGATGAAGAAACCGTCGCACTGATCGCTGGTGGTCACACCTTTGGCAAGAACCATGGCGCGGCCGATCCCTCAAAATATCTTGGACCTGAACCCGAAGGCGCACCCATGCAAGAGATGGGATTGGGTTGGAAAAATTCCTTCGGCACTGGCAACGCAGGCAGCACCATCACCAGCGGACTCGAAGGCGCGTGGACGCCAACACCAACCGCGTGGGACAACAGTTTCTTCGACACGCTCTTTCGATACGAATGGAAATTAACCAAAAGTCCAGCGGGCGCCCATCAGTGGATTCCCACCGACGAGTCCGCAGCCACGGCGGTTCCAGATGCGCACGATACGAACAGGCGCCACGCACCAGTGATGCTGACCACCGATTTGGCGCTGCGCATGGATCCCATATACGAGCCAATTTCGCGGCGTTTTCATAAGGATCCAAAATCACTCGCCGACGCATTCGCCCGCGCGTGGTTCAAATTAACGCACCGCGACATGGGTCCGATCGCGCGCTATCTTGGTCCGCTGGTCCCGAAAGAATCGCTCCTGTGGCAAGACCCAGTGCCGGTGAATTCGCACCAACCACTGCAAGCGGCTGACATTGCTGCACTGAAAGCGAAAGTGCTTGCGACCACACTCACTGTTGGTGAACTTGTGTCGTGCGCGTGGGCTTCTGCAAGCACATTCCGCGGCACGGACAAGCGTGGCGGCGCCAATGGTGCGCGCGTGTCACTTGCGCCGCAGAAAGATTGGGCGGTAAATAATCCCGCGACGCTTTCGAAAGTGCTTCTGACACTTGAAAAAGTTCGGCAGCAATTTCATAGCACGGATGCAAGTGGCACCAAGCACATCTCGCTCGCCGACATGATTGTGCTGGCTGGATGCGCTGCAGTTGAGAAGGCGGCGAAGGATGGTGGCGTGAGAACAACGGTGCCGTTTGTTGGTGGTCGCACCGACGCCTCGCAACAGCAGACCGATGTCGCGTCGTTCGCAGTGCTTGAACCTACGGCCGATGGGTTTCGCAATTATCTCAGCGCAATAAACACGCGGCGCGCTGAGCACTTACTTGTGGATCGCGCAAATCTGCTCACACTGACAGCGCCCGAGATGACGGTGCTGCTCGGTGGCATGCGCGTGATGGGCACGAACCATGATGGCAGTGCGCACGGCGTCTTCACCAAAAATCCCAGCGCGCTGAGCAACGACTTCTTCGTACATGTGCTTGACATGAACAATACATGGACAGCCACAGATGATGCGCATGAAACTTTCCGCAGCAAAGATCGTCGCACAGGCGAGCGCACATGGAGCGCGACTCGCGTGGATTTAGTCTTTGGATCCAACTCTCAACTGCGTGCGCTGAGTGAGGTGTACGCCAGCGCCGACGCCAAAGAAAAGTTTGTGCACGACTTCATAGCCGCATGGGTAAAGGTTATGAACTTAGATCGCTTTGAAGTTTGAAGTTTGAAGTTTGAAGTTAAGTTGTTAGTTGAAATAAGTATCGACTGCGTTGCACAGAAATAAATTCGGTGATCTATGCCCAGTAAAAAATTTTCATCGGTGCAGGATTATATTTCCAAGCTTGAACCCGCTACTGCCAAGACCATGCAATCTGTGCTGAATTTCCTTGCTGATGAATTCCCGCAACTGGAAGAAAAAATTGCATGGAATGTACCGCAACTTCATCTTCACGGCAGATACATCGTGGGCATGGCGGCCTTCAAAAATCATCTTACATTTGCGCCGTGGAGTGCAGTCGTGATTGCAAAGTTTGCCAAGCGTTTGAATGGTTTGGTGACCAACAAACACACCTTTCAAATTCCGCTTGGCTGGCAGATTGATGCATCACTGTTGCGTGATCTTGTGGGCGCGCGCCTAGCCGAAGTAAAAAGCGAAAACGCTTGATCAGCGGCGATGATTCTTACGCCCACGCCCTGCCACACCTGCAAGCGCCGCAAATGCATACAACGCGCCAGGCGCTGGAACTGCGAAAGTAAATGACTGGTCGTAGCGGCCAGCGCTACTGGTGGATCCTGTAAATATTGTGGTGCCGTTGTTCTTGCCCGCCACTGCAAACTGAATGGCAAGGGTGTGCGCCGAATTGTCAGCGTCGCCAGAAACATAAATCGTAAAGCGACCCACAATGAACAGGTTGTTCAAATTCTGCTCTAACGAAATGCCGTTGCCACGGAGACTGGCAACGTACGCGCGAGTGGGGCTTTAGCGAAACCCTCTGTGCACATGTGGCGTCTTATGAAATGGCTTGCCAAAGCAGCAATCCGTGATCGTTTGAAATACGAGTGGCCAGCATGCAGACGCCAAGTTCGGGAATGCCGCTGATAGCCTGAATTGAATCGGAATGTTTATTTGGTGGTGCGGACATGAGGCGGATTATTTATAAAGTCGATTCACCCTTCATATCTTCCAAGTTCACGCCGCAAGTTTCGTGCCAGAATAATCGCGTGACGCCAGCGCCGATGAGTGCGAGCGGAACCAGAGACCATAACATCACTCCCGAGCCGTAAGCATTTTGAATGACTGGCATCAACAGCACACAACTCGCCGCGCCCATGCGACCAAAGCTTGTAGCAATTCCATGTGCGGAGCTGCGAATCTCGGTTGGAAAAAGTTCGGCGGGCAGAATAAATGTGGTGGAGTTTGGACCAATGTTTAAGCAAATGTGAAGAGCAATAAACAAAAGCAGCATCAAGACAATCGGCAGTCGTTCTTTGGGATGTGCGTGCGCAAAGTTGGCAAGCCATCCAAGCACGCGCAACACGACTGCCATGCCAATACACCCGCCAATTTGCAGCGCCATTCGACCAAGTCGATCGATAAGAAAATAGTTCACGATAAATCCAACCAACAAAAGAAAGGTTAATGAAGTTGGCTTGCGCGGCGCGAACATCATCTTGTAACTGCGGCAGACCGCGAGATTCAAGTGCGCTTGCAACCAGCGATGGTGCAAAGATGACAATGCCAAAGTGCACCGCGTCACACATGAACCAAGGAATCATCGCGAGCAACGAATCTCTGCGCAGCACTTGCATGGTTGAAGGGGAGAGTTGAAATCGCCATGACAAAAATAAAGAGCCGTCGTCGACCGAAGCGATCACTGATACGACCGGCAACAGCGGTGCTCAGCAGCGTGCCGATGACTCGTGATGCGCCTGCGAATCCAACTTGGGCATCGTTAAAATCAAAGTGCGCTTTAAAAGTGGAATTGTGACCGCGGTCGCAAACATGCCGTAGCCGTCAACTAAAATTCCAACCGCTGCAATCCACCAGATAAACCAATGCCTGCGAGACATCGGCACCGTATCAAGAATGCGTTTCAGTGAAAGCACGATCTGATTGTGATGGTTGAAAGTCAACGCATGCTACGCGGTCGTCGTTGGCATATTCAACGACTGCAATTCATGATTTCTGCGGCGCGACATTTTGCCGGCGAGTTGACTGAGGCTGGATACAAAGTCATCTATCAAAAAGCGGCGACGACCAGCGATGGCCTGATGGAAATAAGTCGCAAGCACACCAAGCTGCCCATTGTGAGTACGCAGCCTTCTTCGCGCGGATTGACCGATCAATTGAATGCGCTTGGTGTGCAGTGTGTTGAGAATGATTTTTTTCTCACCAGTCGCGAGGTATTTTCTACTTGGGCGAGTTCGCAAAAATTATTGTTGATGGAAAATTTCTATCACCAACAACGCACGCGCTTGGGCATATTGATGCAAGGCACAAAGCCTGAGGGCGGCGCATGGAACTTTGACGCCGAGAATTGTCTGCCGCCGCCAATCTCGCGCATGAGCAATTATTGTTCATCGTGCAAGTTCAATCCCAAGTTGCGCGCTGGAGAAACGGCTTGTCCGTTTAGCACGCTGTACTGGGACTTTCTCGATCGCCATAAAAAAGAATTCGCTGGAAATTTTCGTATGGCGCAACAGCTGAAGTGCCTTGATCGACTTACCGACCTTGCCGAATTGCGCGAGCGCGCCAAGCAAGTCTTAACGCTGCTTGATCGCGGCGAATTATAAAAGTGTGACTGCGTTTCGCTTATGGCGAATGCACTTTAAAAATAATGTGCAATGATCTCCCTTAAAATTTTAAATGTATGTGAACCATGTGCTCGATCATTCGTTGTCGTTCGTTCACATCAAGTCCTGATATTAAATCTATGAACCATTCTCAAACCGCCCCACTGCGTCAAACTATCGGTCGCGACCTTATCGCCGGACTTGTAGTTTTTTTAGTTGCGGTTCCACTTTGCCTTGGCCTCGCCCACGCCTCTGGCGTTCCGATTATCGCTGGCATCATCGCCGGCATCATCGGCGGCATTGTGGTGGGAATGCTCAGTGGCTCGCATGTCAGCGTGAGTGGCCCAGCTGCGGGATTAACCGCCATCGTGTTAACACAGATGCAGGTACTCGGCACATTTGAGGCGTTTTTGCTTGCGGTTGCGATCGGTGGCGTGTTACAGATAATTCTCGGACTTCTACGCGCTGGTGTGCTAGCCAACTATTTTCCAACCAATGTCATCAAAGGATTACTTGCCGCTATCGGTGTGATTTTAATTCTGAAACAATTACCGCACTTGGTAGGTCACGATGCCGACTGGGAAGGCGACATGACCTTTGTGCAAGAGGATGGATTCAACACATTCAGTGAACTGCTTCACATGCTTGGCGCGTTTCTTCCTGGCGCGGCAGTGATCGGTATCTCATGCGCCGCGCTCTTGCTAGTGTGGGATCGCAGTCGACTGAAAAAGTCGCTCTTCCCCGCACCACTCGCTGCGGTGATGTTAGGTGTGATCTTGAGCGAAATTTTTCGACGAAGCGGCTCTTCGTGGACCATAGCCGAATCGCATCTTGTTGCAGTTCCAGTTCTAGGAACAAATGGCCAAGGATGGAACACCATCTTTCATCTGCCTGACTTCTCACAGTTAAGCAATCCCAAAATCTATGTGGGTGCAATCACGATCGCAATCATGGCAAGCCTAGAAACACTGCTGAACCTTGAAGCCAGTGACAAACTTGATCCGCAGCGTCGGCACTCACCTCCAAATCGTGAGTTGCTAGCACAAGGCGTTGGCAACCTAACCGCAGGCTTGATAGGTGGAATGCCCATGACCTCGGTGATTATTCGCAGTTCTGTGAATGCCAATAGCGGAGCTCGCACTCGGCTCTCAACCATCACCCACGGCGCGCTGCTGGTGATCGCAGTGTTTTTGCTTCCAACACTTCTTAATTCCATTCCACTCGCGGCACTGGCAGCGATCTTGGTAGTCACAGGATTTAAACTGGCAAGCCCCATGCTGTTTCGTTCGATGTGGAGCGAAGGCTTGGGTCAGTTTCTGCCCTTTGTAGTCACCGTTGCGGCGATTGTCTTCACCGACATTTTGATCGGCGTCAGTATTGGTCTTGCCGTCAGTCTGCTGTTTTTATTGAATAGCAGTCTGCGTCGAGGCATGACCATTATTCGTGAAGAGCATGCAAGTGGCATTGTGAATCGCATTCAACTCGCGGAGCAGGTGAGCTTTCTCAATCGAGCTGCTTTGCAATCAACGCTGTCTCGCTTTGGTCGTGGCGACGAAGTTGTGCTTGATGCACGCATGACTGACTATATCGATCCAGACATCTTGGGACTGATCAAATCATTCCGCGATGAGACCGCTGCTGCGCAAGGCATCTCGGTCAGCTTGGTTGGTTTCCAAAACCGATATGAGCTTGTTGATAATGTGCAATACATCGATGTGACCACGCGTGATTTACAAGCCAGTCTCACACCCATTCGTGTCTTGCAATTGTTGCGCGAGGGTAATCAGCGATTTGTCTCAGGTTGCCGACTACACCGTGACTTGGTGCGTCAGGTGGATGCCACCAGCGACGGCCAACATCCAATGGCCGTTGTGCTGAGTTGTATCGATTCACGAACGCCGGTGGAATTACTATTTGATCTTGGAATTGGCGATGTATTTAGTTGCCGCCTTGCTGGAAATATTCCATCTCGTAAGGCACTCGGAAGTATGGAATTTGGATGCAAAGTGGCTGGCGCCAAGGTAGTTCTTGTGATGGGCCACACTCGCTGCGGCGCGGTGCAGGCTGCGTGTGACTTTGCAGACAACGGACTCGATGTGGCCAAGACCACTGGCCTTACAAATCTGCCCTCGGTGATTGAACCGCTGAAGGAATCCGTGCGACAGGAAAAGGAAACGCTGCAAAATCGAACAGCTTTGAACGAAGACTTTGTTGATCGAGTTGCAGCGATCAATGTGCGCATGGTGATGAACGCAATCAAGCAAGGCAGTCCAACCCTACGGAACATGATCGAGAGTGGTGAGATTGTGCTTGCAGGTGCGATGTACGATGTAAAAAATGGCAGCGTTGCGTTTTTTCATCTTGATCAACCAGCGCCTACTGAGGCTTGCCTTATACAAACCGCTGAACAAGTTTCGATGCCGTAAAATTTCTTGGCGCCATCGATCATCAAAGTACGCCGACACGATGGTGCTATTGGTGTAACCGGACTGCACTCATTCGTAGCCAGTACACAAACCCATCACTCGAGTCCGCGCAGTTTAGAAATGCAGGTTAAATTATTTTATTACAGCGCGCAGTTCTGAATACTTGCGCAGATTCAGCGGGGCCGACGCGCCACAAGTGCGTCGTTGAATTCGGCAGATATTTGCTGATAGGTACTCGGCACATACGAGCAATTCCAGCCTTGCTCGGCGAAAGTATCAATGATGGGCGTGGCGTATCGATGGCGGCGCTGATGAGGCGTGGCATTCATCGCCACCGTTGGATATAGGCGCACCTCATTGGCACTCACGCGCATTAATTCGCGAACGGCTTGCTGATGCCATGGCAAGTCAAGAGCGTGCGATTGTAGAAATCCATCCTCTTCGACTGGCGAGTACACAAACAACAAGTGCGCCGACAAGACCAAGTCGAATGAACGATCGGCACATGGAAGCGCCGGCAAAGATCCTGCGATGTAGCGATGGCGATTGGCGCGGTAATCGGTAATGAATCGCTGTGACGCTGAGTACTTTTCAATTTCGTACTGATCAATATTCAGCGTGGGAAACAAATGCACCTTGGCGCGCAATTGCGTGATGCAATCCGTTACATCTTTGTTTGCCTTGGCTTCAAGCGCATCAGCCGATTGTGAATACATCGGATCAACCGCAATCACATCGCATCCAATTGCATGTGCTTCGGCGGTAAACGAGTCGGGTCCGCCTGGGCAATCAAGCACGCGCTTGCCTTTGATGTCAGCAGGTGTCAGCGCAAACGCGCGTAGATATTCATCCATGGTCCGCCCGAAAAAAGCTACGGTTTCTAGGGTGAATTGCATGGGGGAGACGATCTTATACTTGGTTGTGAATTTAAAATAATCAGGCGAAGTTGAAGGCGAAAAGAAGGCGAAAAGGTGTCAGGAACCTTTTAAAAGGTTCCTGACACCTTTTCGCCTCTAATTAATAAAAGGTTCCTGACACCTTTTCGCCTCCTTTTCGCCTCCGGTGGATTTCGGTGCACGCGGAGAAAGCCCTCGGTGTGGTAGTGTTCACTAAGGCATGTCCGGTTCCACCTTGTGGGTGGGCCCGGCACCGTCAAAGAAAGAGTTTCCCATGCGAATGTTTCGATCCCTAATCCTCGCCCTAGTCCCCGCCCTAGTCATACTGACCGTCTCGATCATGCTCCCTGGCTGCGCGACCGACAAGGCCACGCAATCGAGCGCCGCCACCAGCGGCACCGCCATCAACTCGATGTGCGTATGCGGCAAACCGGTGGACGGCAAAACTTACACCACATACAACGGCCAGAAGATTGGTTTCTGCTGCCAGAAGTGCCTCGATGGATTTAACGCCATGACCGACGCCCAGAAGAAAGACGCGGTCGCCAAGTTGGCGAAGGCGGACCACCCGAAGTCCGACCACCCAAAGTAGCCGCAGGCGGCGCAGGCTCGAGCGGTTGATTCCGAGGCTCCTTACGAAAGGCAGCGAAGATATGGGTCTGCTTATGTACGGTCGAATTGCGGTTGCGGTGTCCGCAGCAGTCGAAGGGATCGCCCTCGCAGCGCTGTTGTGGGGTTGCCAGGCGAGCGGGAGTGCTGCATCGGAAACGAGCGCCGCACCAACTTCGCCCGCCGCCGCGCCGTCGGCTGTTTGCACATCCAATCCGACAGTCCATGTCCTGACCGCCGACATTCAGGCCGGCATCGAGAAGCACATCGCCGACACCTCGCAGCGCAACGGCGGGTACTTCCCTTTGCAGTACGAAGGAAAGGAAATGCGGCTCAAACTCGTCCGCGTGCACACGGAGTACCTGGCAAACCTTGGCCCGCGGCGGCACTTTGCGTGCGTGGATTTGGCCAACATCGACGGCAATGTCTACGACGTGGACTTCTTCCTCGCTGGTGACCCCGGGTCGATGACCGTTACGGAAACGACCGTCCACAAACTCAACGGCGTGCCGTACTACCTGTGGGAGCAGAAGGACGATGACACCTGGGTGCGCGAGCCGGTCGTGGGCGCACCCGAAGTATTGATGGGCGTGGTTCGCAAGTGCGACTGGTTCGAGTTCGACTACGACGCAAAGCTGCCCACGCTCACCGGCCCCGCCCGCGTCTGGCTGCCCATCGCCAAGAGCGATCGGTTCCAGACCGTCGAAGTCAAGGACATCACCGCGCCGGGTCGGCGCGAGATGCTCACCGACAACCGCGGTAACCGCGTGCTTGTGCTGAACCTGGGCCCCGAGGACAGCGGCAAGGCGATCTCAATGCGCTTCCAGGTGGAGCGGCGCGAAGCGGGCGCGTACACCGAGCCGGATTCCAACCCTGAGACCAGCTTGAACCCCGAGAACCTTGTGCCCGATGCGCCGATGTTCCGTAAGCTCGCGGCGGAGGTGACGCAGGGTAAGTCCGGCGACCTTGCTCGGGCCCGCGCGATCTTCGACCACACCATTGAGACCTTTAAGTACCAGCGCTACGGCACCGGCTGGGGCAAGGGCGATGCAGTTCGGGCCTGCGACGCCAAGAGTGGAAACTGTACGGACTTTCACGCCTACTTCATCGCATTGTCGCGGGCTGCGGGCATCCCGGCGCGGTTCGCTATCGGCGCGGCAATCCCCTCGGAGCGAGATGAAGGGGGAATCGACGGGTACCACTGCTGGGCCGAGTTTTACGCCGAAGGCAAGTGGTGGCCGGTGGACCTCTCCGAGGCCAACAAGTACTCGCCGCTCTCCACGTACTACTTCGGGCACCAACCGGCCAACCGGCTGGAGTTGAGCCGCGGTCGAGATCTGAATTTACAGCCGAGGCCGGCGGCCGGGCCGATCAACTTCCTCGCGTACCCGGTGCTTGAAGTCGATGACAAGCCGGTGAGCATCACATCGCGGTTCTCTTTCCACCGCACCACGAGCGCCGCAGTTCACGCGACCCACGCGGCGGCTTCGGGAGCGAACGAATAAGCGTCGCAGGATTCCTAGAAATACGCACGATGTAATAGCTGCGAATGAATTTGCAGCAATCAGCAACAGGAATCATCTCAACAAGTTCGCCGCCGCGTTGTTACGCTTCAATTTCTTCAACGCCATTTTCTTGTGGATTTGTCGGGCGCTCGCCCACGACACTGGAAAAGCGAATTCCTATCAATTGCCCGTCCCGGGCGCGGCGGCGATTCTGGGATTGTCCGGCGTGATCTTCGCCCGCCGTCGCCGCTACTTGGTCGGCGTTGGCAGCTGATCGGCCAAGACCAGGCGCCAGCGGTCGTGAAGATCAGCGAGGTTCTGGAATTGCTCCGTGAGCATTTGACTCAATGATTCCGAGTCATATTTTCGAATTCCTCGGGTATCGCCATCCGACCACTCCAGGAGGGCAGCTTCTATCTTTGCCCGCCAGGCGGCAAACTCCAGGCTCCATGTTTCCTGCATGGACTCGATGTGTCGAATAGTGTCGCTGGATAGATCCCGTCGAGCACGGGCGATATCAAAAGATTCCCTCAGCGAATCGCCCGCCCGGTCATTGTGGATCTCCGGGAAGATGGCTTTGTGTACCATGCGCTCGAATTTACCTTGCGCGTTGGTCGGCAACTTCGGAATTATCCGGGCGACCGTAGCCAATGTTTCATTGCGGATCTGCACGCCGATGTTTCCGCAGGCGGCGGCAACCTGATTGATTTGGGCCGCGCAAGTGGATCCATTGATGACTCCGGCTTCGGATTTTTTGAGCAATGAACGAATGCGCGGGGACCGATCCCAATAGGCCTTGTTCTGCGCGGGCTTCAACGCCGCCAGCGATCGCTCGTAATTGCGCAGTTCAGGTTCGAGATTTTGTCGCACAAGCAAGTCCACATTGAGCTGGTCGATGAAGGATCGCAAGTCAAGATCGGTTCCTCGTTGGTCGCTGCCGCGATCCAATGCGGCATATCGATACTCGGAGCGCAGACGGAATGGCTCCAGGATGTCGGGGTCCTGGCCGGTGGCCGCATCGGACTTGCTGAAACAATCCTGCACGGACTGGATGAAACCCTGCTCCGCGGTGATCAGCTCCCGCTGGATTGTCATTGCTTCTTTGATCTGTTCGCGATACATATCAACCGTCGGATCTTCGCCTGTGGCCTCGCGATGCGCGACCAAGTCGCCGCTCATCTCGAAATATCGCTGCGCATGTCGTGCAACAACTTCATCATGGACGGCGATAAAAGTCGAATACTGTTCGGCAGCACAGGAAACAAGGGCTTGCCGCGCTGCTTCGGCGATCGGTAACTTGGCGATGCGGTCAGCCAATTCCGCTCGACTCAAGGCGCTCGAAAAGTTGCGAAGATTCAAAGTGGCCCTGGAACCGCTCTTCGATCGGGCCGGTACGAACGCTGCCGGATTGTTTTCGCCAAACGCCTTCGGATCGATCGGTGGCGGAGCCGCGCAAGCAAGAATGCAGACCAGTTCAACGATCATTGCGGCTCTGTGCCCGCTTTGCAGGGCGTGCCAAGCGGTGCGGTGTTGACGCCGTACTGCTGCCAGACGGGGCCCTTGCGCACGCATTGACCACCCGTGCATACATATTCCTCCACCTTGCACATTGGGCCGGCGGTTTCGTCCCCATCGACTCGGCCGTGGTTTCCACCAGTTTCGACCCGATAGGCCTCGTGTCCATCTTGATTCGTCACTACTTTGTCGTCGCACGGGGAGCCTCCACATGTGCTTGTCGCAGGCACTTTATGACACATGGCGCAGGCTTTGCTTGGTCGGATACCCCAGCAATCCTGCATTAGTTCGGGCCCGCCTGGATCCGGTGGAACATTGTCCCTGGTCCAGGCAACACAGATCACGCAAGTCAGAACGGTAACGGCGGCGATGAGTTCGAGATGCTTCATTGAGTTGCTCCTTTGATTTTTCGGAACCCCGAAAGTGGGCGATGTATCGTCAAACCCTAAACGGGCCACGCACTGTATAGCGTAACTGTGAAAATCCTACCGTAGGGGGGCGTCAAGCGGGCAAAGGCAATGCAAATTCCCATTGGTAGCCTTGCGGAAATATTCGGCGCGATGCTGGCGGAGTCGATCCTCGCGGCCGTGCCGCATCGACACTTCACATTCACGATCCCCAAGATGCTGCGACCGTACTTTCGATTTCATCGCGGGCTGTTGAAACAACTCTGCCGCATCGCGCATCAGTGTGTGAGTGACTTTCTGCGCGATGCGTTTGACGATGCAGAGCACGAGAGCGTTCCAGACAAGCGCTTTCGAGTGCGGGCAACTCGTCATCGAGCCGTGGCTTGACGATCCCATGCCGGACTGTGACTGCGGAGTGTGATCGCAGACTTTGATCGCTCATTCGCAGTGCGATCCACCGCTTTGAAGCAGAGGTGAAAAGGGTGGTGAAAAGGTGGTGAAAAGGTGTCAGGAACCTTTTATTAATTAAAAGGTTCCTGACACCTTTTCACCACCTTTTCACCACCCTTTTCACCATTTTCACCCCTCCCACTGCCCAAGAACGCGGCCAAGCTATTTCGAGCCCGACTCCTTGTATTCCGCATACGGCTGGAGCCCCTTGATCATGCTGTGGCTCCTTTCGTTTCATCGGACGCTTCCAGCACATTCTCGCTGAAGATGGCGATGTATGGCTGATAGCGGAAGACGCGGTTGCGCTTGTTGCCAGTCGCCTCATGGAGGATGTCGAGATTGACAAGCCGTGAGACGAGGCTGTTGGCGGCGGTGTAGGTGGTGCCGGTGAGGGCCTGGACATCGGCAATTGAGAGGATGGGCCGTTGATAGAGGGTTTCCAGAACGCGATGACCATTCCCCGCAGCACGCCCCAGGTGGGTGGTCACGGCGGCGCGATGCTTTTCCCGCAAGGCGAGGATGCGGCGGGCGGTCTCCGTGGATTCAAGGCTGACGCTGACGATGCCGCGCAGGAAGAAGGCGAGCCATTGTTCCCACCGTCCGTGATCACGAATGGCCTGGAGGTGTTCGTAGTATTCGAAACGGTGCTGCTTGAAGAAATAGGACAGATAGAGCACGGGCTTCAACAGGATTTTCCGCTGGCAAAGGAGGAAAGTGATAAGGAGCCTCCCGATGCGGCCATTGCCATCCAGAAAAGGGTGAATGGTCTCGAACTGAGCGTGGGCCAGGCCGATCTGGATGAGATGAGGAAGATCGCTTTCAGAATGAAGAAAGCTTTCCAGAGCACCGAGCGCCGTTGGGACTTCATGCGGCGGTGGCGGCACGAAGGTGGCTTCGCGTAGGGTGCAGCCGCTGGGACCGATCCAATTCTGCGAGCGTCGCAGCTCACCCGGAGTGAGGTGGGCACCGCGCACTCCATGGAGGAGCCGCTCGTGGATTTCCTTGATGAGGCGGACGGACAAGGGCAACTCGCTGAGACGGTCGAGCCCGTAGTTCATCGCGGCCACATAGTTGACGACCTCATCCACATCCTTGGGTCTGTTCGGTGAGAGAATATGCGCCTCTGCGGCGAGGAGGTCTTGCAGGGAGCTTTGCGTGCCTTCAATCTGGCTGGAGAGGACGGCCTCTTTTCTCACATACATGAAAACAAACAGGTCAGGGTTGG
>Ga0209702_10004825_pt1 | contig 19098 bp, 13 predicted proteins | sample FRY01_FD_187210 | JGI IMG/M metagenome (GOLD analysis project Ga0209702, IMG submission 187210) | Freshwater microbial communities from Lake Fryxell liftoff mats and glacier meltwater in Antarctica - FRY-01 (SPAdes) (version 2) | ecosystem: Environmental > Aquatic > Freshwater > Ice > Glacier...
AACGCCATCCTTGCATTCATGCGTGAGACCATCCCGCAGGAATGGCAGAAATTCCGCGACAAGGTGTCAGACAACTTCCGCGTCATAACCCACGATAACTTTCGGGTTTTGGAGTAGAAGCGGTATAAGTTTGAGGGTTTCGGTCTTTCGGGACGGCGGGTGCAAATGCGGGCCTTCGGAGATTGGAGTTTGGGCATTTCTGCGTGCTTTGCCGGTTTGTTCACATTGCGGTGGTGCAGGGCTGCGGGTTGTGGGACAAAAAGACGGACAGGTTTTGCCGAAGGGACCCGATGTCGATCCTGGCCTCGATCCACCATCTGACCCACTACCGTTATGATCGCCCCGTCACGCTGGGGCCGCAGGTCATCCGGTTGCGCCCTGCGCCGCACAGCCGGACGCGGGTGATCTCGCATGGTTTGAAGGTTTCGCCGGCCGAACATTTCGTGAATTATCAGCAGGATGCCTACGGCAACTGGCAGGCGCGATTCGTGTTTCCGGGGCCGGTCACCGAGTTCAGGATCGAGGTGGATCTGGTGGCCGACATGTCGGTCTACAATCCGTTCGATTTCTTTGTTGAAGACAGTGCCGGGACGTTTCCCTTCGACTATCCCGAGGATATCGTTGACGATCTGGTGATCTATCGCACGCCGGAGGCGGCGGGACCGTTGCTGGCAGAATTTGTGGCGTCGGTGTCGCGGGAGCCGTTGCGGACGATCGATTTCATCGTGGGTTTGAATGCGCGGCTGGCGGCGGAGATTGGCTATGTGATCCGGCTGGAGCCGGGGGTGCAGACGCCGGAAGAAACCTTGGCCGCGGGCCTCGGGTCGTGCCGGGATACCTCGTGGTTGCTGGTGCAGGTGGCGCGGCATCTGGGGTTGGCGGCACGATTTGTGTCGGGGTATCTGATCCAGTTGAAGCCCGATCTGATCGCGGTGGATGGGCCGGTGGGGGCCACGCAGGACTTTACCGATCTGCACGCCTGGGCCGAGGTTTACTTGCCCGGCGCGGGGTGGATCGGGTTGGACCCGACGTCGGGGCTGTTGACCGGCGAATCGCATATTCCGCTGGCGGCGACGCCGCATTACCGCAATGCCGCACCGATTTCGGGGTTGGCGAGTTATGCGGAGGTCGATTTCGACTTTGCGATGACGGTGGCGCGTGTTGCCGAGCATCCGCGGATTACCAAACCGTTTTCGCACGAGGCTTGGACGGCGCTGAACGCGCTTGGCGAGCGGGTGGATGCGGCACTGACCGAGGGAGACGTGCGGCTGACCATGGGGGGGGAACCTACATTAGTATCCACGCTGGATTTCGAGGCGGGGGAGTGGAACACCGATGCTGTGGGTCCGACGAAACGGATCTTTGCCGATGCGCTGATCCGGCGGTTGCAGGCCAGGTTCGCGCCGGGCGGGTTTTTGCATTACGGGCAGGGCAAGTGGTATCCGGGCGAGAGCCTGCCGCGCTGGACGTTCAGCCTGTATTGGCGGCGGGATGGGAGGCCGATCTGGTCTGATCCATCGCTGATCGCACCCGAAGTCACGGGCAAGGTCGCAACCCCGGAGCAGGCAGCACAATTGCTGCGTGCGATTGCCGGGCAGTTGGGGATCGAGGCGGAGTATGTGGTGCCTGCCTTTGAGGACCCGGCCGAGTGGATCGTCAAGGAGGGCAATCTGCCCGAGAATGTGACGCCGGAAAACAGTAAACTGGCGGACCCCGAAGAGCGCAACCGGATGGCGCGGGTGTTCGGGCGGGGGCTGACCACGGCTTCGGGTTATGTGTTGCCGGTTCAGGCTTGGCAGGCGCAGGCTGTCGGGGGGGCTACAGGTCGGGCATGGCGCAGCGAGAAATGGAAGCTGCGGCGGGGGCATCTTTTTTTGGTGCCGGGGGATAGTCCGGTGGGGTATCGCTTGCCGTTGGGCGCGTTGCCTTGGGTGCCGCCGGTGGCGTTTCCGCATGTCTATCCGTCCGAGCCGATGCAGGTGCGTGCCGCTTTGGACGATCCCGATGATTTACGAGCGCAGCAGGTGCAGCGGGCGGAGTTTACTGCATCCGAGCCGTCGCAGGCGCGGGTCGAGCAGACCATCGGCGAGGTGAACGGGGCGGTGCGCACGGCGATTTCGGTCGAGCCGCGCGACGGGCGGTTGTGTGTGTTCATGCCGCCGGTCGAGGGGGTCGAGGAATACCTCGATCTGGTGGCGGCGGCGGAGGCGTCGGCGGCGGCGATGGGATTGCCGGTGCATATCGAAGGCTATGCGCCGCCGTTTGATCCGCGCCTGAACGTGATCCGGGTGGCGCCTGACCCGGGGGTGATCGAGGTCAACATTCATCCGGCGCACAGCTGGGCCGAGTGTGTGGCGACGACCGAGGCTGTTTATGAGGAGGCCCGGCAGTTGAAGCTGGGGGCCGACAAGTTCATGATCGACGGGCGGCATACCGGGACGGGCGGGGGCAATCATGTGGTTGTCGGGGGCAGCACCCCGACTGACAGCCCGTTCCTGCGCAGGCCGGATTTGTTGGTGAGTTTGATCCTGCATTGGCAGCGGCATCCGTCGTTGTCTTATCTGTTTTCGGGGTTGTTCATCGGGCCTACGTCGCAGGCCCCGCGCATCGACGAGGCGCGGATGGACAGCTTGTATGAGCTGGAGATTGCCTTGGCGCAAATTCCGCAGCCGGGGCAGGGGGTGGTGCCTGCGCCGTGGCTGACGGACCGGCTGTTGCGCAATCTGCTGGTCGATGTTACGGGCAACACCCACCGGGCCGAGATTTGTATCGACAAGCTGTATTCGCCGGACGGGCCGACCGGGCGGTTGGGGCTGGTCGAGTTTCGCGGGTTCGAGATGCCGCCGAACCCGCGCATGTCTTTGGCGCAGCAGGTGCTGATCCGGGCGTTGATCGCGCGGTTCTGGGCGGCTCCTGCGACGGGCAATCTGACGCGCTGGGGCACCACGCTGGGTGACCGTTTCATGTTGCCGCATTTCGTCTGGTCGGATTTCCTTGAAGTGTTGGCCGATCTGAAGGCGCATGGATTCGATCTGAACCCCGACTGGTTCACGGCGCAGGCCGAGTTCCGCTTTCCGTTCTGCGGCGAGGTAGAGGTCGAGGATGCCAAGCTGGAGTTGCGCCAGGCCTTGGAGCCTTGGCATGTGATGGGGGAAACCGGCGCGATTGGCGGAACCGTGCGGTATACCGACAGTTCGGTAGAACGGTTGCAGGCCAAGCTGACCTGTTCGACGCCGGGGCGGTATATCGTGACCTGCAATCAGCGGCAGATGCCGATGCAGCAGGTTGGATCAGGTGTGGCGGTGGCGGCGGTGCGGTACAAGGCGTGGCAGCCGCCTTTGGCGCTGCATCCGGTGTTGAAGATTGACGCGCCGCTGACGTTCGATCTTTATGACACGTGGACGGGTCGGGCGATTGGCGGCTGCACCTATCATGTAAAGCATCCGGGGGGGCGCAGTTACGACACGTTCCCTGTCAACGGCAACGAGGCGGAGGCGCGGCGGTTGTCGCGGTTTCAGCCTTTTGGCCACACGGCAGGGTTCTGGCAACCCGTGCCCGAGACGCCGCACCCGGAGTTTCCGATGACGCTGGACCTGCGCCGCGCGCCGGGGCTCTAGGTGAGGGACGTGGCGCGCAATGTGGCGGCGGATCGGCGGTTGTTCGACCATTACAGACCGTTGTCCGGTGTGCCGGACGAGTTGGCCGATGGATCAGGTGCGATGCGCACTGTCTGGGGCCCGCTGATTGCGCATTTGTCGGCTTTGACGCCCGCCGGTGTGCAGGCGGCGTTTGCTGCGGGGGACCAGCATCTGGCGGATGCGGGGGTGTTCTTTCGTGCTTACGGCGATGAAACGGCCGCGGGCCGGGACTGGCCGTTCAGCCCGGTGCCGATCCTGCTGCCGGAGGCCGCGTGGCGAGAGATTGCCGCAGGCCTGATCGAGCGGGCCGATCTGTTGGAGCAGGTGGTGGCAGATCTTTACGGCGAGAACCGGCTGGTGGCCGAGGGAAATCTGCCTGCCGCGCTGATCGCTCAAAGCCCCGAGTGGTTGCGGCCCATGGTTGGGGTGAAGCCACGGTCGGGGCATTTCCTGCATTTCGTGGCCTTCGAGATCGGGCGGGGGCCGGATGGCCGGTGGTGGGTGCTGTCGGACCGCACGGATGCGCCGTCGGGGGCCGGGTTCGCGCTGGAAAACCGGGTGGCGACCAGCCGGGTGTTCCCGGAATTGTATGAAAACTCCAACGTGCATCGGTTGGCCGGGTTTTTCAGGTCGTTTCGCGACGCGCTGGACCGGTTGCGGGAGAACCCCGGATCGCGCGCGGCCATTCTGACGCCGGGACCGCTGACAGATACCTATTACGAACAGGCCTATATCGCGCGATATCTGGGGATGTCGCTGCTGGAGGGCGAGGATCTGGTGGTCGAGGATGGTCACTTGCTGCTGCGCACAGTTCAGGGGTTGGCTCCGGTGGATGTCTTGTGGCGGCGGATGGACGGCATCTGGGCTGACCCGCTGGAGTTGCGCGAGGACAGCGCGCTTGGCACGCCGGGGCTGATGTCGGCGATCCGGGCAGGGCATGTGACGATGGTGAACGCACTGGGCGTCGGCGTGCTGGAGACGCAGGCGTTGATGGCGTTTTTGCCGGCGATTGCCAAGAAGCTTACCGGAAAGCCCCTGTCGCTGCCCAATGTGGCGACATGGTGGTGTGGTGGCGCGGCTGAGTTGGCGCATGTGCGCAGCCATGCCAAGCGGATGATGATTGCGCCTGCGCTGGCCACAAGGATGCCGTTCGATGGTAGTGCGGTGCATGCGGTGGCGGGGCGGCTGATCGGGGCGCAGGACGCCGATCTGCAAGACTGGTTGACGGACAATGCGAACGATCTGGTGGCCAAGGAGTTGGTCACGCTGTCCACCACGCCAGTCTATGACAAGGGCCTGCTCGTCCCGCGCCCGATGACAGTGCGGATGTTTCTGGCCCGCACGACGGATGGCTGGCAAGTCATGCCGGGTGGGTTTGGAAGGATCGGTGCCAGCGCGGATACCTCGGCCATCTCGATGCGCAATGGCGGGACGGTCGCCGACGTCTGGGTGGTCAGCGATCAGGCGGTAGAACCGGTCAGTCTGTTGCAAAGGGGAAACGCGGCCTTTGTGCGGGCGCAACCCGGGCCGCTGCCGTCGCGCGCGGCGGAAAACCTGTTCTGGCTGGGCCGATATGTGGAACGGACTGAAGGTTTGGCGCGTCTGGTGCGGGCTTACAACTCGCGGCGGTCCGAAGCCGCGACAGAGCCGCTGTTGGCCAGCATCCGCGCGCGATTGAAGGCTTACGACATTGACCCTGCGCAACCGGTGCCGAAGGGTTTGCTCGCGACGCTTGCGGCTGCCGTGGGAAGTGCCAGCGAGATCCGCGATCGGTTCAGTGTGGATGGCTGGGCGGCGCTGAAGGATATGGAAAAGTCGATGACCCGGATTGCCCGCACCGCCGGGCAGGGCAGCGATGCCGCGCAGGTGATGGGTGTGTTCCTGCGCAAGATCGCCGGTTTTTCCGGGTTGGTGCATGAAAACATGTTCCGCGCGGCGGGCTGGCAGTTTCTGACTATCGGGCGGTCGTTGGAGCGGGCGTCGATGATGAGCGACCTGCTGGCGGCGATGGCAGCGCCCGGCGCGCCAGCGGGCGGGCTTGATCTCGCGATCGAGATCGGGGACAGCACGATGGTCCACCGGCAGCGGTATGCTGTGATCACCAGCCGAGAGACGGTGATCGACCTGCTGGCGCTGGACGAGATGAATCCGCGGTCGGTGCGGTTTCACCTCGATATCATGCGCGCGCGGTTGGACGATCTGGCGCATCTGCGACCGGGCGGCGGGATGCTGGATGTGGAATGCCGCGTGTTGGAGTTGCAAACGGCGATGACGGTTCATTCGGCAGACAGTCTGGACACCGAGGCGCTGGAGGAGATTTACGCAGGTTTGCTAGACCTGTCGCCCGCGTTGAGCGCGGCCTACATGCATTAGGGTGGATGTGGCGTGATCTATGACATCAAATTGAAGTTGGGATATCAATATGCCAGTCCGGCGGGGGCTGGGCGGCATCTTTTGCGGGTGTTGCCACTGGATGTTGCGGGTGAGCAGCGGCTGGTTTCGGGGGTGGTGACCATCGACCCGCACCCCGAAGAGCGGCGTGATCGTCGGGATTTCTTTGGCAACCATCTGGTTGAATTTGCCTGTCGGGCAAGTCATCGCAGCCTCGATCTGGTCATGCAGGCGCGGGTGGACCGGAATGTCGGGCGGCTGGGCGAAGAGCGCTCCACCAGCTTTGCGACCTTGGCCGCCGATCTGGCTGCTTGTGTCGATCTGGGGCCGAGTTCGCCGGTGCATATGGTTGCGGCGTCGGTTCGGGTGCCGCTGGATGCGCCCACAACCCGTTTTGCGCGCGCGCAGGTCAGACCTGGCCAGACGGCGTTGCAGGTGGTGCAGTCGGTTGGGCAGGCCTTGCATGACCACATGACCTTTGATCCGCGCGCCACCAAGGTGGACACACCGCTGAGCAAGGCGTTTGCCGCGCGAAAAGGCGTTTGCCAGGACTATTCGCACATCCTGATCGCGTGTTTGCGCGGGGTTGGAGTGCCTGCGGGCTATGTCAGCGGGTTTCTTCGCACCAAGCCTCCCCCCGGCAAGCCGAGGCTGGAGGGAGCGGATGCGATGCACGCTTGGGTACGGGCATGGTGTGGGACAGAGCTTGGTTGGGTCGAGTATGACCCGACCAATGATTGCCTTGTGCGCAACGATCATATTGTGGTGGCGCAGGGGCGCGACTATTCTGACGTCGCTCCGATCAAGGGGATCCTGAGGGTGTCGGGGCGGCAGAACGGCCATCAGGCGGTGGATGTGATCCCGCTTGTGGATTTGGTCTGATCAATCGTTGGCAGCTGCCAGCGCCGCGAGTTGCGGGCGCAGATGGTCAAGGCTGTAGCCGAATTGCGCCGCGGCGTTGATCAGATCATCGGCCGGCACTTTTCCGGCATGGGCCAACGCCCAGACCACCGAACTGCGGTTGCCGCTGGCGCAATAGGCAAAGACCGGGCCGCTGCTCGATTTGATCGCTGCGTGTTGCGCTGTGACGTTGTCCATCGTCAGCGCGCCGCCGATCACCGGATTGGCCACAAATGTCAGGCCCAACGCCTCGGCTGCTGCCTGCATGACGGGCGTGTGAAGGTCGGGCGGGATTTCGCCGTCAGGGCGGTTGTCGATGACGGTGGTGTAACCGGCGGCTTTGATCGCAGGCAGATCGTCGGGCATGATCTGGGGCGAGACGGCGTAGGTCGGGGTCAGGGCGCGCAAGTCCATGGGTCACTCCTTGGGGCGGTTGTGCAGACGCAACTGTTCTTTTTTCATGGCGAAGCCGGGGGCAAAGGTCAAGCCTTGCGGCTTTTGCAGGGCTCGAGGTTGATTTGGGTCAAAGCGGGGTCTGGACGCGACCCTTACCTTGTCGTGATATTTAGGGAGGATTTTCATGCCCAACATCAGCTGCAAGACCCAACTGGAAACCCGCGCCGCCAAGTTGACCGCGCGGTTGACTCAGGTTGACGCCGAACTTGACGTGCCTTCCTCCAAGGATTGGGAGGACCTCGCCACCGAGCGCGAGGCTGACGAGGTATTGAAAATGATCGGGTTGTCGGGCCAACAGGAACTGCGGCAGATCGCCGTGGCGTTGAACCGGCTTGCGCAGGGCACCTACGGTGTCTGTGCCAAATGCGGCGACGACATCGTGGCCCAGCGGCTCGATCTGTTGCCCGACACCCCATTTTGCGCCCGGTGCGCTGTCTCAGTCCGTGAAAGGAGCTATACGGTGCCAAATTCCAAATCAGACCTGACCGAGCTTGCCAAGGTTACCACCGATCTGCTGGTCGCGCGCCAGACTGCGACGCTGCGCGCGCTCGGGGTTGAAATGCAGGGGCTTGCCCAGATGATCTCCGGTGCGGTTTGTGCGCACCAACAGCCTTGGCCGACTGACGACGAGGTCGAGCAGGGGTTCGAGAACATGCCCGTGTGATAGCATCCGACATCGCCGAAGGACAGGGACCGAACAGTTGACGGCACGGGGGTAGGGTGGGTGGTTCCACGCACCCTGTCATTCGGCCGCCAGTGCCTCTTGGACGGGACGACGGCGTTGGTCGTCGATTTCCGACAAGCGGTCGCGGATCGAAGATTGTTCGGCGGCCAGAAGGGCGATGCGTTCGGCCAGAATGGTTGCCTCGGGGGCCTCGGGTTCGTCTTCCTTCGGGCCGATCAGGCGGCTGAACATCCAGCTCATCAGGTTCGAAAGATCGTCCATGATCAGATAGAACGATGGCACAATCACCAGACTGAGAACGGTCGACACGATGATGCCGCCGATCACCGCGGTCGCCATGGGCGCACGGAACGCCCCGCCTTCGCCCACACCCAGCGCTGATGGCAACATGCCGGCAGACATCGCGATGGACGTCATCACAATGGGGCGGGCGCGTTTGTGACCAGCCTCCATCACCGCCTTGACGCGTTGCATGCCTTGGCGACGCATCTCGATGGCGAAGTCGATCAGCAGGATGGCGTTCTTGGTCACGATGCCCATCAGCATCAGGATGCCGATCAGAACCGGCATCGACAGGGCTGCGTTGGTCAGGATCAGGGCTGCGGCCACGCCGCCGATGGCGAGGGGCAGAGACAGCAGAATGGTAAAGGGTTGCAGCACCGATTTGAACAGCAGGATCAGCACCGTCAGCACCAGCATCAGACCCATGATCATTGCAGAGCCGAACGAGGCGAACAGTTCATTCTGCACCTCTGCATCGCCAGCCTCTTGCAGTCGTGCGGTGCCGGGCAGCGGCGTTGCATCGGCGATTTCCTTGAACCGGGTGGTGGCGGTGCCCAAGGCGACGCCGACAGGCAGGTTGGCCCCGATGGTTGCAAGGCGTTCACGGTTCAGGCGGCTGACAGTGGACGGCCCTTCGGCGATCCGGACGTCCGCCACGGTGGACAGTGGCACCTGCGCGCCTGTGGAAGTGGTGACCTTGAGGCTGGAAATCCGGTCGAGCGATTCGCGTGACGCATCGCTGAGCCGGACCCGCACAGGGATCAGGCGATTGTCCAGCGACAGTTTTGCAAGGGCTGCATCGACGTCGCCGATGGTGGCGACGCGGACGACGCTTGCGATCTGTGCCGTGGTTACGCCCAGGCGGGCTGCCTCGTCCATCCGGGGCGTGATCTGGATTTCAGGGCGGGGCAGGGCGCCCGACGAGGTGACGTTCGACAGCAGTGGCTCGCCACGCAGGTTTGCCTCAAGAATGGCAACTGCGGCGTTCAGGTCAGCCTCGTTGCCGGCCAGCACCGAATAGGAGATGTCCCGCTCGCCCCGGTCGTTCAGCTTGAACGCACGGACGTCGGGGATCGGCCCGAACCGCTTGAAAATCTCGGCTTCGATTTCGTTTTGCGGGATCGTGCGGCCCTCGTTTTCGATACGTGGAACCAATGCACCGATCAGCGGGATCTGACGGCCGACTTCGGACAGTTTCAAAAGCAGGCCGTGGTCCAGTTTGTCGAGCAGAACCGTGATGGTGGCCCGACGAATTTCCAACGTACCGGTCGGCGACGAGCCGCCCAGAACAAAGATGTTGTCGATGCCCTCGATGTCCTTGATGGCATCGACCATCAAGGTTGTGGTGCGGTCGGTTTCATCCAAAGTGGTGCCTGGCGGCAGTTCGACAGAGATCGAAACGCGGCTGACGTCTTCGGGCGGCAGGAATGCGCCGGGCACTTTCAGCATGTAGAACACCGATACGATCAGGATGCCGATCGCCGCGACCAGGGTCATGTAATACATCGGGAACCGAACGCGACCGAACAGGCGGGGCGACGAGGTGGTGAAGCCCACAAACCGCAAATACCCCGTCATAATCCAGCCATCGCGGTTGTCATGTTCGGTGCCGCCGTCCTTGGCCGACATCAGATAGGCCGCCATCATCGGCGTGATCAGGCGGGCGACCAGCAGCGAGAACAGCACGGCAATGGCGACAGTCAGGCCGAATTGTCGGAAATATTGACCCGGTATCCCGGCCATGAACGACACCGGCACGAACACTGCGACAATGGTGAAGGTGGTCGAGATGACGGCCAGACCGATTTCGTCAGCCGCCTCGATGGCCGCGCGGTACGGGGTTTTGCCCATGCGGATGTGACGGGCGATATTCTCGATTTCCACAATCGCGTCGTCGACGAGGATGCCGGTGGCGAGGGTCAGGGCGAGGAAGGACACGAGGTTGAGCGAAAAGCCCAGCATGTCCATCGCCCAGAAGGTCGGGATGGCTGACAGTGGCAAAGCGACTGCGGTGATCAGCGTCGCGCGCCAGTTGCGCAGGAACAGCATGACCACGACGATTGCAAGCAAGGCACCTTCGAGCAGGGTGTGGATCGCGGCCTCGTAATTGCCGTAGGTGTAGAACACGGTGTCGTCAACGAGCTTGATGTCAACATTCGGATTGCTTGTGCGGATGTCGTCCAGAACGGTATCCACCACCTCGGCCACCGACACTTCGGAGGCCCCCTTGGCGCGGAACACCGAAAAGGTGACCACCTGATCGCCGTTCAGGCGGCCGAACGAGCGCAGTTCCTCGTAGGTGTCGATGACGTTGCCCAGATCGGACAGTTTGACATAGCGACCCGACGGCAAGGCGATGGTGGTGTCGGCAAGGCTTTGCACGGTTGCGGCGTCGCCCAGCGTTCGGATCGCTTGTTCGGCACTGCCGATTTCGGACCGACCCGCGCCGAGGTTGGTGTTGGTTGCGGCAAGCTGCTGGTTTACCGCCTGAGCGGTGATGCGGTTGCTGCCCAGTTTGACCGGATCAAGCTCGATCCGGATTTCGCGGTCGGCCCCGCCATAACGGTCCACCCGGCCAACGCCGGGGCGGCCCTGCAAACCACGGGTGATGGCGTCGTCGACAAACCACGAAATCTCTTCGAGTGTCATGTTCGGCGAGGACACCGCGAAGGACATGATTGCCTGACCTTCGACGTCGATCCGGGTAACGATGGGGGCCTGGACATCCCCCGGCAGATCGCCACGGATCTGGTCGATGGCGTCTTTGACGTCCTGCACGGCCTTGTCGGTGGGGATCTCCATCCGGAATTCGATCACCGTCTGCGACACGCCATCAGTGACGGTGGATGAGATGTTCTTGACGCCGTTGATCCCTGCCACGGCATCTTCGACTTCCTTGGTCACTTGCGTTTCAAGTTCGGCAGGTGCGGCACCGGCCTGGCCTACCGATATGGCCACCAGCGGCACGTCGATATTGGGAAAGCGGGTGATCGGCAGGGCGTAGAACGATTGATAGCCCAGCACCAGCAGGATGAAGAAGGCAAGAATGGGTGCAATCGGGTTGCGGATCGACCAGGCGGAGAAGTTCATCTGCGGTCCCTTCAGTTCGTCTCGGCTTGCGCCGGAACAGGGTTTATCTGATCGCCGTCGCGCACGAAGGCCCCGGCTTTGGTCACCACCACGTCGCCCTCCGACAGTCCTTCGGTGATTTCGACCCACATGCCTTCACGAATGCCGGTGGTGACGAACACGCGTTCCACGCGGCCATCCCTGACGCGCATCACTGTCGCCTGGGTGCCGGACGCGCCGACCGCCGACACCGGGGCTGCAAGGGCGTTGCGTTCGGCCACGAGGATTTCGGCCTGCACGAACATTCCGGCGCGGATACGGGTCGGGTCGTCAATGGCGATGCGGGCGCGACCAAGGCGGGTGGTAGCGTCGATGGTCGGCTCTACCAGCCGCACTGTTCCGGTGAGGATTTCCGAGGTGCCTGCGAGTTTCAGCCTGGCTTTCTGATCGGCGGCGAGGTGGATGAGGTCGCCTTCGGCGATGTCGGCGCGCAGTTCCAACTCCCCGTCGCGGATCAGGGTGAACATCGGCTGACCACCTGACGAGGCGATGGCGCCGACTTGTGCATTGCGCGCGGTGATTTCACCTGCGACGGGGGAGACTACTTGAGTGCGCGACAATTGCAGATCGATGTTTGCAAGCTGCGCTTCGGCCAGAGATGCCTGCGCGCGGGCGGCTTCGAGCGATTGCCTGGATACCATGACGCGGGCGTTGGCGGTCAGCGACGCGGCCTGAGCCTGATCATAGGCGGCCTGGCTGACATTGCCCTGCTGTTTCAGCGTGGCAGACCGGGTGGCGGCGCGTGCCGCCTCATCCGCATTCGCCTGAGCTTCTATGACCGATGCCTCGGCTTGTGCGATGCTGGCGCGGGCGGCGGCCAATGAAGCCTGAAACTGGCTTTCTTGCAGATCGAGCGAAGTGTTCGACAGCACGGCGAGCACTTGGCCTGCGGTGACCTTGTCGCCGACATCGGCCAATAACCTCTCGATCGGCTGACCTTCGATCAGGGGTTGCACCTGGATGGTTTCGACCGGACCCACCAGACCCGACGCGATGACCCGATCTGACAGGTCGTGCAGCGTCACCGCCGAGACCGTGATGGCTGGCAGCATTGGCGCTGGGGCCCCGGACGCTGCAACCGGGCTTTCGGCGTGCAGCGGGAAGGCTGCGAGGGCAGTGATAAGGAAAGCAACGGCAATGCGCATCGGTCAGGCTTTCAAGGCGGCGCTGACAACATCGTCGAGCGTCTGGTCAATTGTGCGAAAAATAAGGGCGTTCAGATGATCAAGGTCGGGTGTTTCGCGATTGATCGCGGCAGAGGATTTTACCAGCATCACGATAAAGGTGGCATGGTTGGCAAAGCGGCGATGTGCTTCGGCAAGTGGCAGTCCTGTTTCGGCCGCAAAAACCTGTGCCATGTAGCCCACGATTTCGTGTTCCATCCGGCATGCAGCGGCACCGATTTCAGGTTTGCGCAAGGCTGCGGCGGTTATTTCCGCCCAAAGCTGGCCATCCTGATTGCACTGATGCTCTGGGATGATGACGCGCAGTTTGGCGCGCAACGCACCCATCGGGCGCGGGCTGTGCATGATTTCGGCGAAGTCTTGCTCCATCTGAGCCAGATCGTAGGCGATCAGGGCCTCGACAATCGCAGCTTTCGACGGGAAATAGCGGTAAAAGCTTCCCACAGATATCCCTGCAGACCGGGCGAGGTCCTGCATTGACGCCCCATCGAAGCCCTTTTCCGCAAATGCCTGCCGGACCGAGCCAAGAATCTCTGCGCTGCGTTGATCGGCAGTAGGGGATGCGGCAAGTTGCAAGGGTATATCCGGACGGAATGAACGTTCATTCACGACTTAGCAAGCCGAACGCGGCCGTCAAGGGTCTTTGCTTTGTCCGACGCTGGAAATTGTTCTGTACCTGCAAAAACACCGGTGGACGCCGCGTTTTTTTTTGGCGTCATCAGGGTAGAGAGGCAGAGTTGCATCGGTTGCGCGGTTGCATCGGGGCGTGTATCACGCGGTCTGAGACAGCGCGGTCTGGGAGAGCGGCATGCGTCGAGTGGTGGTCACGGGTTTGGGGATGGTTACGCCGCTGGCTTGCGGCGTCGAAGAGACCTGGTCGCGGCTGATTTCCGGCCAATCGGGGGCGGGGCCGATCACCCGGTTCGATGCAAGCCGACTGATCACGCAATATGCCTGTGAAGTGCCGCGCGGAAACGGCACGCACGGAACATTTAACCCGGACGATTGGATGGAGCCAAAGGACCAGCGCAAGGTTGATGATTTCATCCTTTATGGCATGGCGGCGGCGGTGCAGGCAGTGCGTGACAGCGGCTGGGAGCCTGCGACCGAAGAAGACCGTTGCGCGACTGGCGTGATGATCGGTTCTGGCATCGGCGGGTTGTCGGCGATTTCCGAAACGGCCTTGCTGATCCGGGACAAGGGACCGCGCCGGGTGAGCCCGTTCTTTATCCCCAGTTCGCTGATCAACCTTGTCTCGGGACAGGTGTCGATCCGGTTCGGGTTCAAGGGGCCGAACCATGCGGTTGTGACGGCGTGTTCGACAGGGGCCCACGCCATTGGCGACGCGGCCCGGTTGATCCAATGGGGCGACGCGGATGTAATGGTCGCGGGGGGTGCGGAATCGCCGATCAGCGAGATCGGGATTGCCGGGTTCAACGCCTGCAAGGCGCTGTCCACCAAGCGTGCAGATGATCCCACCAAGGCCAGCCGCCCCTATGACGCGGACCGTGACGGGTTCGTGATGGGCGAGGGAGCGGGGGTGGTCGTTCTGGAGGAATACGAACACGCCAAGGCGCGCGGGGCCAGGATTTATGCCGAGGTGCTGGGCTATGGGATGTCGGGCGATGCTTATCACATCACGGCACCTGCAGAAGATGGGGACGGTGCGTTTCGCAGCATGCAGGCCGCGCTGAAACGCGCGGGTTTGCCGGCTGGCCAGATTGACTACATCAACGCGCATGGCACCGGCACAATGGCGGATACGATCGAACTCGCGGCTGTCGAGCGGTTGCTGGGAAATGCGGTGGCCGGGGTCACCATGAGTTCGACAAAGTCGAGCATTGGTCACCTGCTGGGGGCAGCAGGAGCGGTCGAGGCGATTTTCTGTATGCTGGCATTGCGAGATCAGGTGGCGCCGCCGACGATCAACCTGGACAATCCAGCGGTTGTATCGCAGTTGGACCTTGCGCCAAATGTCGCGGTTCGTCGCAAGATCGACGTGGCGCTGTCGAATTCGTTCGGGTTCGGCGGAACGAACGCCAGTCTTGTGCTGGGCAGGATGCCGAACGTCGGGAGGCCGATCTGATGTGGCGGTCGATTGCCTCGAACACGCTGACGCTGTTCATCTTGCTGTTGGTGGTGGCTGCCGGCATTCTGGCCTGGGGTCGCGAGGCGTTTACCGGGCCGGGGCCGTTGACCGAGGCGATTTGCTTTCGGGTGGAGCGGGGATCGAGCCTTGCGGCGGTCAGCCGGGTTCTGGCCGAACAGGGGGCGGTCAGCGATGCACGGGTGTTCCGGGTCGGTGCGGACTATTCGGACCGCTCGGGCGCGCTGAAGTTCGGGTCATATCTGATCCCACCCTCAGCCAGCATGACCGAAGTCTTGAGCATTCTGACCGCAGGGGGGCAATCGACCTGCGGGCGCGAGGTGAACTTTCGGATCGGGGTTGCGGTGGCGGACGTGGTGCTGCGGCAGTTGGACCCGGAGACCAACCGCTATGTCGAAGTGATCAAGTTCGATCCGTCGGTAGAGGCGATACCCGCAGTTTATCTGGACGCGTCGAACGAGGCTGATTTGCGCTGGCGTGTGACGCTGGCCGAGGGCGTGACCAGCTGGCAGGTGATAGACGCGCTGAAACGGGCCGATTTCCTGACCGGCGAAGTGGCGGAGGTGCCGGCGGAGGGCACTTTGGCACCCGGCAGCTATGAGGTCGAAAAGGGCAGCGAGCGCGCTGTGTTGGTGGCCGGGATGGCGGCGGCGCAGGTCCGGGTTCTGGCCGATCTGTGGGCCGCGCGGGCCGAGGGTCTGCCATATGACACGCCGGAGGAGGCGCTGATCATGGCAAGCATTGTTGAAAAGGAAACCGGCGTCGCGGCAGAGCGTCCTCAGGTGGCGAGTGTGTTCGTCAACCGGATGCGGCAGGGGATGAAACTGCAGACCGACCCGACTGTGATCTACGGGGTGACCAAGGGCGAGGGCGTGCTGGGGCGCGGGTTGCGGCAAAGCGAGTTGCGCCGCGAAACGCCGTGGAACACCTATGTGATCGACGGCTTGCCGCCGACGCCGATTGCCAATCCGGGTGCGTTGTCGATCGAGGCGGCACTGAACCCCGACACGACGGATTATTTGTTCTTTGTGGCCGATGGCACGGGGGGCCATGCCTTTGCGACCACGCTTGACGGACACAACCAGAACGTCGTTCGTTGGCGGGCAATCGAGGCACAGCGGGGCACCGATGCGGCGACCGGTGTGCAGGACTAGGTCCGTGCGGGATGCGGTTGCGAGTGGCGCTCGGGTTAACAAGACGTTAATGCTGCGCGCCGCAAGTGTCTGACGCCGAACGATTTTTCGTTTGACTTTGCGCCCGGTCCAAAGTATCACTTGTGACATGCTAGAAGAGGTGGGCAAGCGGCACGGGGAAACCCGGCGCCGCTTTTCTTTTTCTCTTGTGCGGATGGCATGAGAGGCGGGTTGAGCAAGCATGAGCATCAAGTTTTCGGCGACGGACAATGCGCCAGCAGTTCTGGCGGCAGCGGAAACCTTTGTGGCCGATGCGATGGAGGATCTTGTCGGGGCGATTGCTGCGGTGCGGCAGGGCAACCTGACAGAGGCAAAGGCGGCGGTCTTGGCCGTTCGCGACCTGAAGCAGGCATTCTATGGTTTGATGGAGGAACGGAACCGTGTTGAAAAACTCCGCAAGCAAGTCGCAGGGGATGTCGGAACCGGCAGCCTCGACCTGGACGCCGCGCGGGATGAAATCGGGCGCAGGCTGGCTTGCCTCCGCGACGCAAGCCCAGGTTGACGAGTTTCTTGGCGGCCTGAGCGACAATGCTCTGCTGGCGCTGCCGTGGTTGTTCGAGTTCTGGGCGTTGCCGCATCAGTTGCCGCCCGAGGGTGCGTGGAAAACCTGGGTGATCATGGGAGGGCGCGGGGCGGGCAAGACCCGTGCCGGTGCCGAATGGGTGCGCGCCGAGGTGGAAGGTGCGGGACCGGGCGATGTAGGCCGGTCTGCGCGGGTGGCGCTGGTGGCCGAGACGGTGGAGCAGGCGCGCGAGGTCATGGTTTTCGGCGAGAGCGGGATCCTGGCCTGTTCGCCCCCGGATCGTCGTCCGATTTGGGAGGCCACCCGCAAGCGCTTGGTCTGGCCGAATGGCGCAGTGGCGCAAGTGTTTTCGGCGTTCGATTCTGACAGCTTGCGGGGGCCGCAGTTCGATGCGGCTTGGGTCGATGAGTTGGCCAAATGGCCACGGGCCGAGGAGACTTGGGACATGTTGCAGTTTGCGTTGCGGCTGGGCAGCTATCCGCGGCAGGTGGTGACCACAACGCCGCAGAATGTGTCCACGCTGAAGCGGATCATGAAGAACCCGTCCACCGTGATCACCCACGCGCCGACCGATGCCAACCGGGCTTATCTTGCGGCGTCGTTCCTTGAGGAGGTGCAGGCGCGCTATGCCGGTACCCGGTTGGGGATGCAGGAGTTGCAGGGGCTGCTGCTGGACGACATCGACGGCGCATTGTGGAACGCGGGCCTGCTGGAACGGGGACGCCTGGACAAGGCGCCGGTTCTGGCGCGCGTGGTGGTGGCTATTGATCCGCCGGTGACCGCGCACAAGGGGTCGGACGAGTGCGGGATCGTCGTGGTGGGGGCCGTGACAGAAGGCGCGCCGCAGAATTGGCGGGCGGTGGTGCTGGAAGATGCGTCGGTGCAGGGAGCATCCCCTGACGAATGGGCGCGGGCGGCACTGGCGGCGATGGACAGGCACGGCGCGGACCGGCTGGTGGTCGAGGTGAACCAGGGCGGCGACATGGTGCAGTCGGTCATTCGCGGGATCGATCCGCTGGTAGCGATCCGGCAGGTCCGGGCGACCAAGGGCAAGATGCTGCGGGCAGAACCGGTGGCGGCCCTTTCTGAACAGGGGCGGGTCAGCCATCTGCGGGGTCTTGGGCGGCTTGAAGAGCAGATGTGCCAGATGACGGTGACCGGGTATCAGGGCAAGGGCAGCCCGGACCGGCTGGACGCGCTGGTCTGGGCGCTGACCGAGTTGATCGTGGAGCCGTCGGAAAGCTTCCGGCGACCACAGGTGCGCGGGCTGTAAGGGCAGCACCGGGGGGTTTCACACCCCCCGGACCCCCCGTGGGATATTTATGAACAGATGAAGTCCTTGGCGGGGCTTTGGATGGCTGCGGCCCCTGTGGGTCGGGGCACGGTGGGCTGTTGCCCGATGAAACAGGAGTTTGGCGGCATGGTGTTCGATTTCCTGCGGAGAGGGGCCGCCCCTGTGGCGGTGGTGCCGGAGAAGAAAGCCTCGGCGACCGGGCGGGTGGTGGCTTGGGGTGGGTCCGGGCGCACGGTCTGGTCGCCACGCGACACGGTCAGTCTGGGCAAGACCGGGTTTCTTGGCAATCCGATCGGGTTTCGTTGTGTCAAGCTGGTGTCCGAGGCGGCGGCGGCCCTGCCGTTGATCTGTCAGGATCACGAGCGGCGATATGAGCAGCATCCCGTGATGGATCTGGTTCGGCGGCCCAACGGTGCGCAGGGGCGTGCGGAGTTGTTCGAGGCGATCTACGGCTATCTGCTGCTGTCGGGCAACGCCTATGTCGAGGCGGTTCCGGGGGCGGGGGCGTTGCCCGGCGAGTTGCATGTGTTGCGGTCGGACCGGATGAACCTGGTGCCGGGGGCGGATGGATGGCCCGTTGCCTATGACTATACCGTGGGGGGGCGCACGCACAGGTTTGCGACGAGCCCCGAGGCGCAGCCGGTCTGTCACATCAAGAGCTTTCATCCGCAGGACGACCACTACGGCTTTTCGCCGTTGCAGGCGGCGGCAGTGGCGATTGATGTGCACACCTCGGCGTCGTCGTGGTCGAAGGCGCTGCTGGACAATGCGGCGAGGCCTTCGGGGGCAATGGTTTACAAGGGTGTTGACGGCAACGGGACGCTGTCTGCCGATCAGTATGACCGCTTGGTAAACGAGATGGAGATGCACCATCAGGGCGCGCGCAACGCCGGGCGGCCTATGTTGCTGGAGGGTGGTCTGGACTGGAAGCCAATGGGATTTTCGCCATCGGACATGGAGTTTCAAAAGACCAAGGAGGCGGCGGCGCGCGAGATTGCCATCGCCTTTGGCGTGCCGCCGATGCTGATGGGTATCCCCGGCGACGCAACTTACGCCAATTACCAGGAGGCGAACCGGGCGTTCTACCGTTTGACGGTGCTGCCGTTGGCGGCGCGCGTGACGGCTGCGATTTCGCATTGGCTTTCAAGGTTTACCGGAGACGTTGTCGAGGTGAAGCCCGATCTGGACCCAGGGCTGTTCAGTTCTGATGATTTGGGCTGTTGCTGTGATTGGTGTTCAGCGACAACCACCTTGGCCCGTAGGGGGTTTGGGCTTCGCATGAGAGGCTATTTCTGCTGATTTTTGGCGCGGGTGAT
>Ga0209702_10004826_pt1 | contig 19093 bp, 17 predicted proteins | sample FRY01_FD_187210 | JGI IMG/M metagenome (GOLD analysis project Ga0209702, IMG submission 187210) | Freshwater microbial communities from Lake Fryxell liftoff mats and glacier meltwater in Antarctica - FRY-01 (SPAdes) (version 2) | ecosystem: Environmental > Aquatic > Freshwater > Ice > Glacier...
TGCTTCACAAGAGAAATTACGACTAATAAGGGATACTTATTCTCGGTTTATTTCAGGCATCGGTACATCAAATAACACGGGTTCCTCTTCTTCCAAAACTTCGACGCTATCAGCTGCCACTTGCTTAATTATGGTTCTGCAGTTATAGGCTTTGCTAATTTTAACCGTCGGTTCTGGGAAAGGCCCTATTTCAAGAATATCTTTGTAAGCAAGTTCTAAAAATTTGCCAGCAATGGGAAGTGCTGTTTTGCTGCCTTCACCCGTTTGGGAAGTCCTAAAGTGCACCTTCCGCTGATCGGCGCCCACCCAACTGCCCACCACCAAATCTTTGGTGACACCTACAAACCACCCGTCTGAATAGGACTGCGACGTACCCGTTTTGCCACCAATTTGATTATTTCCTCTGAAAATATCATATTCAAACAAGGCTTGTGAAGTCCCTCCACCTTCTTCTGTACCACCTCGCAGCATATAGGTCATTAAAAAAGCGGTTTCGGCTGAAATGGCTTGCCGACGCTCCGGCACATACTCAAAAATAAGCTTGCCTTTTCGATCGTACACCTTAGCCACAAAGTGCGGCTCAATCCACACTCCTTTGTTCATAAAGGCTGCGTAAGCACCAGCCATTTCGAGTAGCGAAACATCACTGGCTCCCAGTCCGATGGAAGGCACGGCTTCCAATGGACTGTTGATGCCCAATCGTTTGGCGATGTCAACCACTGCCTCGGGACCAACAATTTCAGTAAGTTGAGCGGCTATGGTGTTTATCGAACGCGCCATTCCACGCCGGAGGGTGTACTCGCTGTAAGTAAATTGCCAGTCGGCATTGCGTGGCGACCAGCGCTTTTCTTCTCCATTCTCTTGGTAAACCACGGTCACGGGCTTATCCACGAGCTTGTCGCACGGGCCACGCCCCTGTTCGATAGCGGCGGCATAAACAAAAGGTTTGAACGTAGAGCCAGGCTGGCGGCGCATCTGCTTCACATGGTCGTATTTGTAGTGGCGGAAATTGATACCGCCTACCCACATTCTGATTTGGCCACTATAGGGGTCTACTGCTACCATACCGCATTGCAAAATTTTGAGGTCGTGTCGCAGTCGAGCGGACTCATTTTCACTCGCTTGCTGCCCTGCCAATCAAAAAGCTCCATCTCAACAGGCACCGCCAATTGCTGCCAATTGGCAGCAGCGCTCATGCCGGCCTTTTCGGCAGCCTTGTAGCGGTCGGTGCGCTTCACCAAAGTGCTAAACCAAGCAGTGTCTTCCTTCCCATCTGGCAACTCCCAAGGAATGCGCCCCCGCCAATGTTCATCAAATCTACGCTGTAAACGCCGCATGGTTTGTCCCACCGCCGCCTCGCCATGCACCTGCAAGCGGGTGTCCAAGGTGGTCTCTATACGTAGGCCGCTGGTGTAGATGTTGTATTTATCACCATAATTTTCTTTCAGATAATCGCGCAGCCACTTAGCTAATTCCGACCGAAAGTATGGCGCTAAGCCATCGGTAATCTCCTCTTCTTTGTATTGCAGCTTAATGGGTTTCTGGCTCAATTGACTTTGCTGCTTTTGGGTAATCAGGCCTTGCGATCGCATCAATTGAAGCACCACGTTGCGTCTGCGAAGTGAGTTTTTGGGATTGGCAACAGGGTTATAATAAGTCGGAGCCTTTAGCATCCCCACCAAAACGGCACATTCTTCAGGCAAAAGCTGGCTGGGTGCCTTGTTGAAATAGGTCTTGGCGGCACTTTTGATACCAAAACTGTTTCTTCCAAAATCAACCGTATTCAAATAGAGGGCAAGGATTTCAGACTTTGAAAAAAAGACCTCCAACTTTACGGCAGTGATCCATTCTTTGGCCTTAGCCAGTAAAACCGACACCCCGGGAACAACACCCAACAGACCTGTACCATCGGTTCGGGTTTGAAAAAGGTTTTTGGCCAATTGTTGGGTGATGGTGCTGGCGCCTCGGGCTTGTCCGCGGGCAGCATCTCGCAATGCAGCTCCAATGGCTTTGAAATCGATGCCCATGTGCTGGTAAAAACGAACATCCTCCACCGCAATGAGGGTTTGTATGAGGAGGGGCTGAATGGAATCGTAGGTAACCGGACTCCTGTTTTCTGTGTAATACTTACCAAGGAGCTGTCCGTCGGCTGAATAAATTTCGGAGGCTTGGCTCATTTCTGCCCGCTGCACTTCACGCATACCGGGCATGGGACCAAACAACCACAAAAAGTTGAGTTCAAGCGCTACTGCTGAGACGAAAATCACCAGCAGGCCCGAATACAGCCAGCTAAGTGCTTTTCTTCCAAAAGTGAGTTTTTTATACCGGTCTTGGTTCCAGACCGCTGGTTTTGAAAGCTTCCGCCAACCGTAAACCAAGAATTTAGCAAAACGGGTTGCGAATTCCCTGCTGCGGTGCAAAAACGATTTTGACATCTGGGACTACTTTTTCCTCTTGAAATCGCCCCTTTTGATGGCTTTCACGAATTCTGCCCAAGCCAAGGGGTTCAACAAAGTAGAAGGTATAGGGATGGCATTTGGTCCTCCTAACTGCTGAAAATTCTGTTGTCCGCCCGCATAATAAGTCTGTGCAATGGTTTTTTGCATGTATAAGCGCTGATTTTCAGAGGCATCCATGGTCATGGCGCTGGCTAATTGTGCCAACAATTCGTTTTCCAGGTTACGTGCGGCGCGGGTGTAGATATCGTCTTTCAACTCCAAGGCCAAAAACTCTTGTTTAAACGCTTCTTTGCTTGGCCAGGGGTAGATGATGGCCATTGGTAGTTCGAGTGTATCGCGCGCCATGGGCATGAGCACCGAAAAAATATCGTCGGCTACTACGTAGTCGTCTACCACTAGAAGAGATGTTTTGTATCCGATTCCACTAAAAACCACAGTATCTCCTTTTAAAGCCACAAAAGAAAAGAAGCCACGACTGTCGCTGACGGTGCCTTTGAAGCGATTTTTAACTAAGATGGTGGTAAAAGGAATGATGTCCATGCTGTCGGAACTCACGGTGAGTCCAGAAAGCTGCACTGGTTTGCGGTCGCTTTTCGGGGATTGCGCTTGGGCCGCTGGCAACAGGCAGCAGCAACTTATAAGGAGGGATAAAAGTACTTTCACTACATCAAAGATAAAAGCTGGAAACGTTTTTTGTATAAGAAACGTAGAAAGTCTTGAATGGTTGCCTGTCCCGCCCCGGTATGTCTTTTAATAATTTGACAAGAGATGACAAAGCAAGATGCGTAATTTGTGCAAAAGAATGCGGAAAACGGGTTAACAAGAGGCTGTTTATCTGCGTAATTTAGAAGCCTAAATTGAAAGTAAATTTTAAACGATATGAGCAGTACAGTAAACGAAAAACAAAAAGCCCTACAGCTTACGCTCGATAAACTCGAGAAGTCGTATGGCAAAGGGGTGGTCATGAAGATGGGTGACCAGCGTGTTGTAAATGTGGATGTGATTCCTTCGGGTTCGTTGGGTTTAGACATTGCCTTGGGCATTGGCGGTTTTCCACGCGGCAGGGTCATTGAGATCTACGGACCAGAATCATCTGGTAAGACCACCATCGCGATGCACGCCATTGCGGAGGCGCAGAAAAAAGGCGGTTTAGCGGCTTTCATCGATGCGGAACATGCTTTTGACAAGACCTATGCCGAAAATTTGGGTATTGATACCACTAACTTGTTGATTTCTCAGCCAGACAATGGTGAGCAGGCTCTTGAAATTGCCGACAATCTCATTCGCTCAGGTGCCATTGACATCATTGTTATCGACTCCGTTGCGGCGCTGGTACCTAAAGCTGAAATTGAAGGCGAAATGGGTGATTCTATGATGGGCTTACAAGCACGTTTGATGTCGCAAGCCCTGCGTAAACTCACTGGTAGTATCAACAAAACCGGTTGTGTGTGCGTATTCATCAATCAATTACGCGAAAAAATCGGCGTTATGTTTGGTAACCCGGAAACAACTACTGGTGGCAATGCACTCAAGTTTTATGCGTCGATTCGCTTAGACATCCGCCGTATTGGTCAAATCAAAGATGGTTTGGAAGTTACTGGTAACCGCGTGCGCATCAAAGTGGTAAAAAACAAGGTTGCGCCACCATTCCGTCAGTGCGAGTTCGACATTGTATATGGAGAAGGCGTTTCAAAAGATGGCGAAATTGTGGATCTCGGCAGCGAACTAGGCATCGTGAAGAAGAGCGGATCATGGTACAGCTATGGCGAAACTAAATTGGGTCAGGGCCGCGATGCGGTGAAACAATTGCTCAAAGACAATCCCGATTTGGCTGAGGAAATCGAACTCAAAATCAAGGATCATTTGAAAATGAAACTTGCAGGAGCTCCAGTGAAAGCTGAAGCTTAATGAGCGATAAAAAAAAATTTAAATCCGGCCTCGTATTATCGGGCGGTGCAGCCAAAGGCTACGGTCATTTGGGTGTACTCACCGCGCTCTATGAGGCCGGCTATACCTTCGACGCCATTGCTGGCACAAGTGTGGGCTCCATCATCGGTGCGCTTTTAGCCGATGGCAAACATCCGACCGAAATCAAAGAGATCTTCGATAAAGAGAAAAACTTTAGTTTGGTGAAGTTTAAGTGGGCTCCAGGTGGGTTTTTGAGTTCATATGGACTAAAAAACGCACTCAAAAGGCACATTAATGCCAAAAACTTCGAAGACCTGCCCCTTCCGCTGTGGGTAACTGCTACCGATTTAGGCTTGGGGAAATCTGTGTATTTTAATGAGGGCGAATTACTATTGCCTATTCTGGCATCCTGCGCCATTCCCTTGCTTTTTGAACCCGTTCGCTTAAATGATCGCATCTTTGTGGATGGCGGCTTGACGGAAAATCTGCCGGCCGGAGCTTTATATGGGCTTTGCGATCGGCTGATAGGCGTAAATGTGAATCCAGTTGGTCCTGTTGATCACGTGAACGGCTGGATGCAGAGCATCGAAAGGGTTTTGAATATCGCGATACACAACAACGTAGCTCAGAGTATCCCACTATTAGATCTATACATTGAACCCTCTCAAATGGAAAAATTCCACCTATTTTCTTTGAACAAAGGGGCTGAAATGTATGAAATCGGTTACAATGAAACGCAAGAAAGACTAAAGACCTTGGCTGACGCCAACAACTAAAAAAGCCCTGCTTGAAAATTCAAACAGGACTCTTTTTCTTGCAAATTTTTAGCAGCACTTTGGCTTAGCAATGCTCATCAAAAGCATCCACCAAATTGGCGGCAATCATGTCAGCTGAGCGGCCTTCAATGTGATGACGCTCGAGCATGTGCACCAGCTTTCCATCCTTAAACAAAGCGATTGCTGGTGAAGATGGCGGGTGAGGAAGCATGAATGCACGTGCTTTATCTACCGCATCTGTTTCCATACCTGCAAAAACAGTGCTGAGCACCGCTGGCTTTTTAGCATTTTGGATGGCTCTTTTAACAGCCGGACGAGCATTTGCAGCAGCACATCCGCAAACTGAGTTTACAACCACCAAGGTTGTTCCAGACTTGTTGCCAAGTAACTGCTCTACTTCTTCTGCTGTTTTTAATTCGTTAAAACCTACTTCGGTAAGGTCTTTGCGCATGGGCGCAACCATAAATTCGGGATATGCCATATTGTTTGAATTAATTGGATGTTGATCAGCAGCATCAGCCGCTGATGAATATACAAAAGTAAGGCTTTTTTAAACCAAATAGTTCCAGCAATTGGCTTATCTATTTACGTACAAAACTAATAGTGATCCCTTTACTACCAGAAAGCACCATTTGGTCCTCGTTAAATTGATAACGGTTTACTTGAGCCAACAACCGAAGCATTTCGGTGACAAAAGGACTGTCGCAACAAGCCTCCGTACAACTAATATCGTTAAAGAAAATGATGTTGTTGGGATTAAAAACGGCTGATCCGCCACAGCTATTTACATCTAACTGCATAGAAAAAGTGCGTTTTTCAGGAAACGTCAACTCATACACGGCTCCAGGATTCCAAGTTGTGTCGTTTCCACTTGCTTTTAGCGAAACCACTATCCAGGTGTTGTTCCTGATTTCTTTGCGGTCCGGAAAACAAGCCGACAGTAGTGTGCCTATCACCACTACTATCACCATCCTTAAGGCATTTTTCATATACAGGTTATTTGTAAGGCAAGATACTTAATAAAGAAATCACAACAAAGCAGCTAAACTCCCATCGGGGCATCTGCCGACCTTTTGCGATACCAACCACGTTTTAAGTTTTGGATTATTGACGAAGAGACCGCTAATTTAAAACACATTTGTATTGCACTTTCACCCTTTCTTCTGCTTACTGTTCACATTCAATCCAAGTAAAACCGCCTTCGAACATAGCAGTGAAAAAAAATCCTTAAGCGCTTTGATGAATCTCAACGCTGTCCTGTTTGTCAAGTCGGGTTGAATCAAGGGCTAGTTCTTCATGACTTACGACCAAGAATTCAAAGCAAGAAATTACAGAAAGGAATTTAATGTGTGGAGATGTCTGCGAAAAAATGTCCGATTTTGTTTTGCCTAGAGGATAAATAAGCATGTGTAGCTCTCAATAATAACCGCTTTAATGCTGTCGATTACAGACAATGTATTTCCTCGAGTAGTTTTTCGTCCGTAAAATGCACGCTTCCTAACTGACAGCAAAGGCCGTTATCAGCACAACTTTCAACGCTAACTTAAACTACTCTATTTTAGAAGTTAGCGGGTTCTTCAGCCCCGAATAGTCGGTGAGCGTCATTTTCACCGAACCAATGAGGATATTCGCTTTGATTTGGAGTGGGATTTTATTGTCATCGTCGGAAACGTATACGGTGAGGTCCTCTTCGTTTTTGAAAACCCGCCCTTTCATTACCACGGGCATAAAAATCATCACTTTAAACTTGCCTTTGTCGAGGTTTAGCGTGGTGCGGCCCATAAAGCGAAATTTAAAGTTATGTGTTTCCTTATCCATAAACATGGGCACTTCGAAGGTATCTCCTTTGCGCGCATTCCGAAAATCTACCGTCCGGGCGTAATAAAAACTCGATACAATGTCTTGTACATAATGGGGCACTTCAAACTGCTCACCATTCGCATTTACTTTATTGGATTGCTGATCAAAAAGATAATTGTCTTTAAACACATAACCGCCCTCATACACATCCCGTACAAACTTCATGGGGACCATGGCTTGTTTGTCAATATAGGTTTCGTAGCGGTCGCGCACCTTATAAATCCAATCAAAAGAGCTAATGGTTCGGCCGGTTGCCACTATGTGCAAGCATTCTTTTCCGCTTACCTTAACAGGTTTATCCATTACTTGCAACACGCCAATACCTGCATTAATAAAACCATAGTGAAGCTTAAAGGTAAGTACTTCGCCTTCTTTAAAAGCCTTGTTATGAATATTGCGGACGGCATATTCCTGGGCCTCCAAGCTCGCCAAACCAGTTGATGCAAATACAAATGCTAGGAGAAAAAATGGCTTCTTCATAAAAAGTATTTCTGCGAGATTGACAAACATGGTGCCATGGTAAAAATAAGACAAGCTGAGCGGCATTCAAAGGCAAATCACAATCACAATTGATTTTAGCATTTTTACTGGGCATAATGCGCAGAAGTACCGACCTTTGAAAAAATGTAAAAGCATGGAAATCAACATGCCTGACACCAATAAGCCCCGAATTGTAGTTGTAGGCGCAGGTTTTGCTGGACTCATTTTGGCCAAAAAATTATCTTCTGCTGATTTCCAAGTAGTATTGATTGATCGGCACAATTACCACACCTTTCAACCGCTGCTTTACCAAGTGGCTACAGGTGGCTTGGAAGCAGGCTCCATTGCACATCCGCTCCGAAAATTCATCAAAAGTAGGCCTCAGATCATTTTGCGAATGGCAGAGGTAACCCAACTAGATGCCGAACAAAAGACCATCTTCACGAATATAGGCTCGTTCAAATACGACATACTGATTTTAGCCACGGGTAGCAAAACGAATTTTTTTGGCCAAAAGCAGCTCCCGAAGTTTGCCATGGACATGAAGACGGTACCGCAGGCTTTGGACTTAAGAAGCATGATTTTGCAGCACTTTGAGGAAGCGCTGCTCGCCACAGACATGAAGCTGCGCGACGAATTGACCACCTTTGTGGTTGTTGGCGGTGGACCCACAGGGGTTGAAACCGCCGGCGCTCTTGGCGAACTCAAAAAGCATGTGCTGCCGAACGATTATCCCGAACTCGACATCCGGAGGATGCAAATCCACCTGATTGAGGCAGGTCCCCGCCTTTTGGCCGGTATGAGCGACAAAGCCTCAAGTAAAACCATTGATTTTTTGAAGGAGCTCGACGTGAACATCTGGCTGAACAGTCCTGTAGACGAATACGACGGTCATACCGTGCAATTTGCCGGTGGCAAACAACTCGCCGCTGCCACCCTCATTTGGTCGGCTGGGGTGATTGGTGCCACGCCCGGCGGTTTGGATGCAACCCACATTGGCCGCGGCGGACGTTTGTCGGTAAATGCGTTCAATGAAGTGCAGGGCCTTCCTGGCTTTTATGCTGTGGGCGACGTGGCTTTGATGGCCGCCGAAGGCTACCCAAACGGTCACCCGATGGTAGCTCCCGTTGCCATTCAACAAGCCCGTTTGTTAGCCATCAACCTCAAACGACAACTTGCTGGCCAAGCCATGAAGCCTTTCAAATACTTCAATAAAGGCAGTATGGCCACCATTGGCCGTAACCGTGCTGTTGTCGATATAGGTAAAGTGCGTTTCCAAGGCTTCTTTGCTTGGTTTGTTTGGATGTTTGTGCACCTCATGTCGATTGTGGGTTTTAGAAATAAAATGGTGGTGTTCGTAGACTGGCTTTGGAACTACGTAAGCTACGATCGTGCACTGCGCCTCATCATCCGGCCGTTCAAGCGCTGATTCAGCGCAGGGCACAAGCTAAAGTCGCCATCCATAACTGCGCACCCGCCGCTTGTAATACCTGTCCACAAGCCTCCATGGTGGCCCCCGTAGTCAGTACATCATCCACCAAAAGCACTTTTTTTTGATAGAGGAGGTCTGGATTGGGACAAATAAAGGCTTCAGAAACATTTTCCCAGCGTTCATATCGGCCCTTGCGCGTTTGAGTTTCGGTAAAATGTGATCGCACCAGCAATTGTTCGTTCGCCGGCACTTTCAACGTCTCGCCCAAGCCTTTGGCAATGAGCATACTCTGGTTGTAACCTCGCAAATATTCTTTTTTGGGATGCAAAGGTACTGGCAACACGAAATCTAGTCCCGCATAACGTTCGCTCTGTTTCAATTCAGCTCCCAAAATATTTCCAAGCTTTATTCCTACCTGCTGCATGCCTTTGTATTTGAGCTTATGGAGCAGTTGTTGGGTGACTCCCGACTTGGTAAAATAAAGCAGAGAAGTCACTGCCTTAACATCCATTCGACCCCAAAATAGGCGTTCTAAGGGGTTGTCGGCTACATTGTGCCAATGTGTACGTGGCAAGCGGTAGAGGCAAGTCCAACAAATATCCTCTTCATGCGCGAACAAATTACGACTGCAACCGAGGCACAATCGCGGGTAAAATAAATCCACAAAATGGTGAACAGCCTGCCACATTTTACAAACCTAAGGCGCAGGTGTGTATTAATCTTTATTTTTGCAATTCTTCGGAAACAATTGCGCAAAATGAGACGGTTTATTTATCGTTGATATTGCTAGAATTTATACACCTTTAAACGATTAATAGCTCTATGAAAAAATTAATTTTCCTCTCCCTCTTTTTCCTTTGCAGTGCGCCTGCTTTGGTTGATGCCCAAAACGATGAGCGTGTACTTTTTTCTGTGAACGGCGATGCCGTTAGCGTACATGAGTTTTTGACGGTCTTCAACAAAAACAACTACAGCAAAAAAGAAGCAACGACAGCGGATTTAAAAGAGTACCTCGAACTCTATGTTAAATTCAAGTTAAAGGTGCAAGAGGCATACGCCCTGGGTTTAGATACCTCTGCCAAGTTCAAGCGGGAGCTCGAAAACTACCGAACGCAGTTATCGCAGCCTTATTTACGCGACAAAGAGAGCAACGAAGCGTTGTTGCTTGAGGCCTATGAGCGCACCCGCACCGAACGCAGGGCGAGTCACATCATGATTCGCGTAGAAGAAAACGCCGCTGCAGCCGATAGTTTAGCTGCCTTCAAAAAAGCCACTCAAATCCGTGAGCGCTTGCTCAAGGGTGATGATTTCAACAAACTGGCGCGCGAGCTGTCTGAGGATCCATCGGCTAAGGACAATGCAGGTGACCTCGGTTTTTTCTCTGCCTTCCGCATGATTTATGCTTTTGAGGACATGGCCTATGAGACCAAAATCGGTCAGATTTCACCTGTTTTTCGCACCCAATACGGCTACCACATTCTCAAGGCCACCGACGAACGTTCTGCTCGCGGTGAAATTCGTGTGGCTCACCTCATGTTGGTGATCAAAAATACCGATACCGACTCCATCAAGGCGCAGACGCAAAAGCGCATTCAGGAGTTGTACAAAAAAATCAAAGCCGATGAAAACTTCGAGCAATTGGTAGCGCAGTACAGCGAAGACCCAAGCTCCTCTACCAACAAAGGTCTATTGCCATATTTTGGCTCTGGACGCATGGTTGCCGAGTTTGAAGAGGCCGCTTTTGGCTTAAAAAACGATGGCGACGTCTCCGAACCCATCCTCACCCCATATGGATGGCACATCATCAAGCGAGTGGAAATTCGTAGCGTTCCTTTGTTCGAGCAGGCGAAAGCCGATTTGGAGCAGCGCATTGCCCGTGATGCCCGTGCCAACATCAATAAAGCCAATTTAATAGCCAAACTCAAAGCAGCCTATAAGTTCACAGAAAACCTCAAAGCCCGTCAGGCGGTGGCAAAGCTCATAAACGAGGGTGATTACCGTGAAAACGAGTGGAAACCTGCCGATTTCGCCAAGAATGAGGTAGTAATGAGCTTTGGTGAGCAAAAATTCAAGCAAAGCGATTTGGTAAATCTTTACCAGGCCAAGCAACCGCTTTTGATGTCGGGCGATTTTAATATCTTCCTTGAAAAAACTTACCTCACGTGGGTGGAAGATCAATTATTGACGTATGAAGACGCTCGCTTGGAAACCAAATACGACGACTTCCGTGCTTTGATGAAGGAATACCGCGAGGGCATTTTGTTGTTTGACCTAACCGATCAGATGGTTTGGTCGAAAGCCGTAACCGATACCACGGGCTTGAAGGCATTTCACGATAGCAATGGCAGCAAATACATGTATAAAGAACGTACAGATGCCGACATTTTCACCGTTATCGACGCCAAAACAGCTAAAAGCATCCGCAAGGCAGCCGGCAAGAAGAAAAACACCAACGAAAAACTCCTTGCAAGCCACAACAACAAAAATCCGTTGACCCTCAAAATCAACAGTGGTAAGTACGAAGCAGGCAGCAATACCGTGCTGGAGTTGTTCGAGAAAAAAACCGGCTTGAGCGACATCAAGGAGCACAACGGTCAGTTTGTGTTTGTACGCATCAATGCCCTTTTGGAGCCTTCAGTGAAGCCATTGTCTGAAATCAGAGGTTTGACTACCTCCGATTACCAGCAGTATTTGGAGCTTGAATGGATCCAAGATTTGGAGTCGCGCTACAAAGTGGTGATCAACAACGACACCTTCAACAGCCTCTTACCTAAGTAAAATTGAAAGTAAGTTCCTATTTGTGCCTGGTTTTATTGCTTGCGAGCTGCCAATATTTTGACAAGGGCGGTCCGCAGGCAGATGCCGTTGCACGCGTAGGAGACATGTATTTGTTCCAAGCCAATTTGCAAGGTTTGGTGCCAGAGGGAAGCTCCGCGGAAGACAGCTTGGAGCGTACCAAGGCCTACATCGACACTTGGATTCGCCAGCACCTCATTATTTTAGAAGCTGAGGAGCAGTTGCGGCCGGAGCAAAAAGACTTTAGCGAAAAGCTTGAAGACTACCGGCTTTCGTTGTTGCGTTACCGGTTTGAAACCGAGATATTGGCACCGCAAATGGACACGAGTATCGATCAAGAAGTAATAAAGACTTATTACAACGCCAACAAAGAACAATTCGAACTGCGCAGGGCTTTGATGAAAGGCCGCTTCGTAAAAGTGGAACTGAAAGCCCCCAAGCAAGCCGATTTGCGCAGGTTATTACGTGCCAAACGAGAAAAAGAAGTAGATGCCTTGGCTGATTATTGCTTCCAATACGCCTTCAGTTTTCAGTTGCCCGATACCAATTGGGTATGGGTAGATGAAGTAATGCGCGGCATGGATCCCGACTTGATCCAAAAATTTAGCTTCAATAGTTTCGATGCTGTTCAAACGGTGGAGGACTCTCTTTTCCGCTATTATTTGGTCACTCAGGCATACCGCGGCGTTGGCGATCCTTCGCCTTTAAGCTTTGAAGTCTATAATATCCGCAGTTTGATTTTGTTACAGAGACGACAGGAGTTTATTGAGCGTTATTACCAGGAGCGCTACCGCAGGGCTCAAGAAGAAAAAAAGATTGAAATTTATGCGTTGACCCGATAGGGGTTGGCACCAACTTATGCATTTAAAGAAACCTATAATTGTGATGCTGTTGCTTTTAGCCGCAGTTTTTGTGAAGGCACAACCTTCTAAATCTAGCATGATCGACGGTTTGGTAGCTGTTGTGGGTGATAAAATCATCCTCAAATCAGATGTGGAGTCGGAGTATGCCAATTGGATAGCACAAGGCAACGAGTCCGATCCCGACATGAAGTGCATCATCATCGACCAATTGCTCACCAACAAACTCATGCTGCGGCAGGCGGAGCTTGATTCCTTGGAAGTAAGTGATGAGGAAATTGAAGGACAAATTGAGCGTCGGATGCGGTATTTCATTTCCATGATTGGTAGCCGCGAGAAACTCGAAGAATTTTATGGTAAGTCTGTTTTAGAAATCAAAGAAGAGTTCAGACCACAGATCAAAGAAATGGTGCTGGCCCAAAAAATGCAGGAGCAAATCACCCAAAGCGTTACCATTTCGCCTAGAGAAGTGCAGGCTTATTTTGCCAAAGTGCCTACCGACAGTATCCCTTATTTCGACGCAGAAATCGAAATTGGCCAAATTGTAGTTTTCCCAGAAGTAGGTCCTGTACAAAAAGAATTTACCATTGAAAAGCTCAGCGACATCCGGAACAGGATTTTGAAGGGCGAAAGTTTTACCACGCTGGCATTGTTGTATTCCGAAGATCCTGGATCAGCTAAGGAAGGTGGATCATTGGGCTTTTTTGGTCGTGGCGAGATGGTTCCCGAGTTCGAAGCCGTAGCCTTCAAGCTCAAGCCTGGCGAGGTATCGCCGGTAATTCGCACCAAGTTCGGCTACCACATTCTGCAACTTATAGAGCGACGTGGCGATCGGGTGCACTGTCGCCACATCCTCATCAAGCCGCCGGTGGGCACTCGGGAGTTAGAGAGGGCGCGGGTTAAATTAGATTCTCTTCGCAAAGAAATTACTGCCGGCAACCTAGATTTTACAGCGGCCGTACGCAAGCATTCAGAAGATGAAGAGAGCAAGCAAAACGGCGGCATGCTCATGGACGCTAACAGTGGTACCAACACCTTTACCATCGACCAACTCACGCCAGATGTTTACTTTGCTATTGACAAGCTCAAGCTAGGGGAGCTCAGCGATCCGCAGCCGTATTCTGCCCCGGATGGCAGCCGAGGTTTTCGCATTTTTTACTTAAAAACGCGTACGAGTCCGCATCAAGCCAACCTCGATACCGACTACGCGCGGATTCAAAACGCAGCCCTCAGCATGAAGCGCATTGAAACCGTGCAAACCTGGTTTATGAAAACCAAGTCCAAAACCTACATCAACATTGATCAGGAATACCTCAGTTGCCAAAACTTAGAACGCTGGCAATAGCCATGCAATTTGGGAAAGGCCGTTAATTGGTTATATTGCAGCAAAGAATTCAGATGAAAATGCCTTTCCTACCGTTTTTTTTAGCAGTTCTACTTTGCGCAGTGGGCTGTGAGAACGCGCCCAAAGAACCCGAGTTTGTGTTAGACGCCTCTGGCAAAATATTGGAAGGCGTGTCTAAGAATTATTACGAAGACGGTAAAATACGCAATGAGGTGCCGGTAAAAGACGGCAAGCGGCATGGTGTGGCACGAGAATATTACGAAAACAGTCAACTTGCAGCCGAAATCGAATACCAAGAAGATGTAAAAAGCGGTTGGAGCAAATGGTATTATCAAGACGGTGTTTTGTACCAAGAAGCCCAATTTGTAGCCAACCAAAAAGAAGGCATCGAAAAAAAATACTTTAATACAGGCGAGCTGATGGCGGTGCTGAGGTGGAAAGGGGGGCAAAGCTTACCCGGTTTAGTGGAATATCAACTCAATGGCAAGGAAGTAAAGCAGCCGAGCATTGTGGTGCAGGAAAAAGGGGGCGAATGGGAGATCCGTTTGAGTAATGGGGCTACTAGTGTGAAGTATTACCAAGGCACTTTGGTTGGCGATGAGGTTCTTGACGAAAACAAACATCTCCCCATCGCCACTAACGCTGGGGTAGGGCAACTGCCCAAGCATGACCAAGCCCTACAAATAATTGCTGTGCGCCGTTCAAACATGAAAAACCCGCAAATTTTGCTTTACAGCAAATAGCCATAATGCTTTCTTAAACTTTTATCCTCGTTCACAGGTTCTTAATGCATGCTGCACTATAAAACTCACGCGCACAGTCAGTCGGCCCCTTGGGTCGTGTTTATCCATGGCGCCGGTGGCAATTCGTCTATTTGGTACAAGCAGGTGCGCGCATTTAACGCCCATTTTAATTTGCTACTGGTAGATTTGAGAGGTCACGGCCGCTCGCCGGGCGTGTCAGAAAAAGCGCAGAAATACTCTTTTGAAGCCATTGCCAGTGACGTTTTAGAGGTACTCGACCATTTACAAATAGCCAAGGCGCATTTTGTAGGTGTGTCGCTGGGCACCATTGTAATTAGGCAATTGGCCGAAATGCAGCCTGGGCGGGTAAGCAGCATGGTAATGGCTGGTGCCATTGCGAAACTCGATTTTAGAGGGAAGTTTTTTGTAGGTCTGGGGCGGCTGTTCAAAAACATTTTGCCTTTTATGTGGCTATACAAATTATTTGCCATTGTAATCATGCCCCGTTCAAACCATGCCGAATCGCGCAATTTTTTCATTCGCGAGGCGCAAAAATTGGCCCGAAAGGAGTTTTTGCGATGGTACAAGCTTACAGGTCAACTTACCCCTTTGCTGCGGCGCTTTGAAGCGGTGCTGCCCGATATCCCTACTTTGTACGTAATGGGCAGGCAGGACCATATGTTTTTGCCTACAGTGACCGATATGGTGGCGCGCACCAAAGCCGCTACCCTGGAAGTGGTAGAGCAATGTGGACATGTGGTGACCATTGAGCAAGCCCAGCGTTTTAATGAGGCGGCCATTCGGTTTTTAACAGGACAACAAGGAACGCGAATAAGCATAGATTAAGCTTTTCCTCAGCCGAAAGTATTCACGATTAAAAAATCTTCAAGCATAAAAAAGACGTTTCAATAGCTCGGAAAGGCTTTTTAACCGCTATTAGCGCTGAATTTGATTCATTTTAGTTGCATGTTTTAGTTTTCAGCAGCTTTAAGTTGCCAAAATACTGGCTACATCAAAAAAACTCAAAACCGGTTGCGGTTTCACAGCGCAAACCTTCTAAAAATCAAGTGCAAAAACGAGAGTGCGGCCTCGGTTTCAAGGTCCCACTGATGCCGCGGCAAAACTTCCGTAGCTAAAATTTGTTCGGCAGACCCTAAGTCGGGCGCTGTATTCAGCTTATCGATGGCTTCGGCATAAGCCAGGTGGTCGTTGCCAAACAACTCGCGGATGAACAGGAACTTTTCGTTGAGTCCGATGCCTGATTTGAGGTCGTCGATGGGTTTGAGTTTGAGATGCGCCATCACCAAATGACTTTCGCCCGAGCGTTCGATGATGCCTGTGAGCGAAAAGGCTACGCTTTGGGCAGCGGCTTTCGCTACCGGCGCCACCACTGCTTCGGCAGGTGTGACTGCGGGCTGGGCGGCCTCTTCTGCAACTACAGCGGCAGCCGCACTTTCTGCTATGGGCACCTCGGTTGCTTCTTCCTCCAATACTTGCTCCTTTTCAAGCGCTTCCTGCTCTTCAACAACTTCTCTTTCAACGACTTCTCTTTCAACGACTTCCTCCGCTTCCTCATCGTTGGTTGCTTCGGGTTCAGCAGCAGCTTCAAAAGTCATGTCCAGTTCTACCTCTTGGTGTTGGGTGATGGCTTGTTCGACGGCGGCTTCAATGCTTTGCTCAATGGCCTCAGTAAATGTACTGCCAACGCTTGCCGCAGTTACGGTCGTATTTTCAGCGGCCACTGCTGGCGCTGCGGATGCAGTTGGCGCCACCGCTTCGGAAGTTGGCATGCACAACACCGCTTCGTAAAACAAGCGACTGCGGTACAAAAGTAAGTCCTGATCGGCTTGGTGGATGTTCACTTCGGCCGACATTTCCTGCACGGCTTTGGTTAAATCGTCGATACAAGCAAGTAATGTGCGGATTTTATGGCTATCGTGCATGAGGCGCTGTTTTGGCGGTTGAAAATACTATTTTTGTTTCCCGTCCCGAAGGTACGGTCTTCTATACGAATCAAAAAACATGTTCACCGAACCACGCATCCACGGTCGCCAAAAAGGTTGGATTGAAGTCATTTGCGGCTCTATGTTCTCTGGTAAAACGGAAGAACTCATCCGCAGATTGCGGCGCGCCCAATTTGCCAACCAGAAAACTGAAATCTTCAAACCGCTGCTCGATACCCGCTACAACGAAACTGCCATCGTATCGCACAACGCCAACAGCATTCCTTCTACCCCTGTGGAACACGCTTCCAACATATTGCTATATGCCTCGCAGGTAGAGGTAATTGGCATTGATGAAGCCCAGTTTTTCGATGAAGAACTTATCAGTGTGGCCCAACAATTGGCGGCGCGAGGCGGCAGGGTGATCATTGCGGGCTTGGACATGGACTACCTCGGCAAGCCCTTTGGTCCTATACCCCAGCTGCTTTCGGTGGCCGAATACGTAACCAAAGTGCACGCCATTTGTATGCAGTGCGGCGATTTAGCCAGTCACAGCTACCGCACTTCCGCCAGCGACAGCAAGGTGCTTTTGGGCGAAAAAGAGAGCTATGAACCGCGTTGTAGGCATTGTTTCACAGTAGGCATGAAAACCCGTAGTTTATGAAATCCCTCAGTTTGCTGTTGCTTTTAGCCGTTTTAAGTGTCGCCTGCAGTAGCAAAGTGGAAGAAGCACCAGCGCCAGAGCTTTCCGGCCTTACGACTGCGGTGGCTTTGCCTATGAGCACAGTCAACATCCCCATAAGTTTGCCGTACAGTGATTTGGCCAACATCCTCAACCGCGAAATTGGGGAGTTGTTGTACGAGGACCGCGATTACGACGACAATGGGGGCGACAACCTGATGTTGGCGGTAAAGCGCTCGGCGCCCATGCGGGTGGGAGCTAAAGGCACCTTTTTACAAGTCAAAGTGCCCCTGCATATTTATGTGAAGGGTCGTGTTAAATCGACTTTAGGCGGTATTTTTAGCCCTTCCAACGCACCACAGCTGCAGCAAGACGCCCAATTCAACATAGAGGTAACCCTCAGCAGCAAAATAGCTGTTTTAGAAGATTGGCGGGTACAAACCAATTCTCAGGTGTCCTTTACATGGACTGAGCGCCCTTATTTGGAAATTGGCATCCTCAAAATCCCCATTGGTAGTATGGTTGAAAAGGTGGTAGAGCAGCAACTTGGCCGCATTGCTGCAACTTTAGATACCGAAGCAAAAAAGCAATTGCAGTTCAAAAGTCAAGTGGAAGGTTATTGGAAGCAATTGTTTGCCCCCATTGCCATCAGCGGTCCAGTGCCCGCCATGTTGTATTTATCACCCGACTCGGTTTACCTCTCCCCTGTGGTAGCCGATGCAACCGCCATCAGGGCCACGGCTGGCATCCGCACCACCGTTTTGCTCAGCACTACTGGTGAAGTAGCGGGTGCGAAACGCCTTGTTAAGCCCATGCCCAATTTGCACATCAACCAGCCACTGCAAGAATCGGTGCAGCTCAGCCTGGTGGCCGGTTTAGATTATGCCACGGCAACGCGTTTTGCCAATGAAAACCTATCGAATAAAGACTATAGCTTCGAAAACGGCCGGCATAAAATACGCATTGAAGCTATTTTGCTATACGGTAGCGGCAATACCTTGGTGGCTAAAGTGAAGCTCAAAGGCAAGGCAAAAGCAGGTTTAATTGGCAATAAAAAAATAGACGGCACCTATTATTTCAAAGGAACCCCTTATTACGACGCCGCAAGCATGGAAATCCGCATCAAGGACTTCGATTTTGACATCAAGTCGCGGGATATTTTGTTGCAGTCTGCTGAGTGGCTGTTTAAAAGCAGTTTCCGCAAACAAGTAGCGGAGCAGCTGCGTTATCCGGTTAAAAAAGAATTGGCGGAAGTGCGTAAGCTGGCAGAAAGCAGTCTAAAGCAGCAGCAACTGGGTGAATTTTTGCAGCTTTCGGGTCGCATCGATCGTTTAGAGCCGGGTGAAGTGCAGTTAAGTGAGCGGTATATCCTGCTTTTTGTGAACAGCACAGGTACCATAAATGCTTCCATTAAACCATAACCCTTTAAATCGTCCCTGATTCTATAAAACACAGCAAAAATGTGGATTTTTCTATCCGCATAATTTATTACATTTACCACATCCTTTTCTCAATATATATGCAAACTAAGAATAACGACCCCATTTGGAAACGCGTTTTAGTGCGTTCGGAAGTGCCTAAACAGTTAGAACCACTGCGAACTTTAGCGCAAAACCTTTGGTGGTCGTGGAATTACCGTGCTACCGAACTTTTCGAATCCATTGATCCTTCGCTTTGGGAGCGTTCGCAACATAATCCTGTTTCACTGCTCGAAAGTTTGAGTTTCGAGCAATACCAGCAGCTCATTTCCAACAAAATTTTCATGACGGAAATGCGGGCGGTGCTCGACGAATTTAACGTCTACATGAA
>Ga0209702_10004827_pt1 | contig 19090 bp, 19 predicted proteins | sample FRY01_FD_187210 | JGI IMG/M metagenome (GOLD analysis project Ga0209702, IMG submission 187210) | Freshwater microbial communities from Lake Fryxell liftoff mats and glacier meltwater in Antarctica - FRY-01 (SPAdes) (version 2) | ecosystem: Environmental > Aquatic > Freshwater > Ice > Glacier...
AAAGTCTTTTGCGTGATCCGCAGCTACCTATCTACCGCGCGCAAACAAGGCGTGAACCTCATCACCAGCATCCGTAACGCTCTCGACGGAACTCCCTCCTGCTTCGCTAGGGGTGCTGAATAGTTACTATTTTTTCTCCAGGATTAGGACTTCTTCACGGATACGGACTGTTTTATCGCCGTTGACCGCATTGCGCACCTTGGTACCGACGCGCTCACGCCACAAGTCGATGCCGAGCACACGATAGCCTTCGGCTTCAGCAACTTCGCCGAGCAGCACTGCTGTTGCCACCGGCACCATGAGGAATGAGAGCTGGTCACCGACGACATAGGCCAGTTTGGCCCGGCGTTTGAGCTTGGGCTTCAACGCGCGTAAATGCCTGCGCATGCCACCAAAGTAATGCGCGACGACTTTATGATACAGCCGCTCGAAGCCGCTGGTCTTACTCAACTCGATCCGCCGGTCTTCAATGGCTTTGCACACGGCCTGGATCGAAGCGAAATCCCGCACTTCTTCGGAATCACGGTCGGCGACGAAGACATTGCGGGTGTTCGATCTGAGCAGGGTCTGCTTCATGCCGCGAAGCTGCGCGCGATCCGAGGTGAAGCCCAGCAGCAGCGATTCGACCCGGGTGGTGCGCGTGTAGTCCTTTTCGTTGGGATAGGGAGGTGAGGTGATGACCGCGCTGATGTCTCCAGGGAGGTCGTCGAGGCTGCGTGCATCGTTGAGGAACACGTTGGCAGTGGGGGGGTGTGGATGCGCAGTCTGCATTTTTGTCAAATCATCTGCCATCATCATCACGCGCTCGGCAAAATGACCAGCAACATCGTAATCGAACTTTTCTTTGGTGCGGTAAATTTCAGGGCCGAAGGCGAAGTTGCCAGCCCCGTTTGCAATCACATGCGCTAGGCACACGCGGAACCAATCCTGCACTTCAGCAGATTGCGCGGCACAGTTCTTTTCCAAGCATTCACGTAGCATGATCAGCCGCGCCAGGGGACGTTCACTGAGGAAGCCCGTGGGCATCACGGCATCTTCATCTTCAGTGAGACGATAATTTTTCCAGGCGGGTTGCAGTGTCTCTTCCATCAGTCGGCTGCTGAACGACAACGGCGGCAGTCCCACGACTTCCATCTTGTCCTCGGCCTGAGTGGCGATTTTTTTGCCAAGCTTGCGCAACAGCACCGGATCGAGCCGCCAGTTCGTCTTCACGCGCGAAACGAGTGCCGCAAAGGGATGGGCGTCGCAACCGACGCTTGGAATGCCCAGTTTTTTTGCCTCGATGAGGGTTGTGCCGGTGCCGCAGAAGGGGTCACAAACCAGCGACTTGCCATCCAGGTCGAAAAATTCGGCATATTTGCGCACCAAATGCGGCGGGTACGAGAGCACGAAGCGGTACCAACCATGCACGGCCGTATCTGCGGTTCTCAACACGTTGGATTCCGCTGTTTCCAGCGCTGGACGCATTTTTGGGGCGGTCTTCGTCATTGGTCGATGATTGAGCGTCGCTGTGGCGGTTGCAACCCGCCTTTCATCTGAAAATGCCGTCTGAACGCTTCCTTCTTGCCCCAAGGCGCTTCCCCGGCTAACTCGGCGGCCATGTTTATTGATCAGATCAAAGTCCATGCGCGTGCCGGAAAGGGCGGCGATGGCAGCGCCCACTTCCATCGCGGTAAATTTCGTCCCAAAGGCGGTCCCGACGGCGGTGACGGCGGCAAAGGCGGCAGTGTGATCCTGCTGGTTGATCCCAGCACCGACAGCCTGCGCAATTACGTTTTCAACAACCGCTTGCTGGCCGAGGACGGTGCCAAAGGCGGTGCCACGCAATGTAGCGGCCGCAGTGGCAAGGACGTGACCTACAAGGTGCCGCCCGGCACGCTCATCAGCCTCATCACCAAGGAATACGACAACGCCACTGACGAGGTGGTGACGCGCTACGAGCCGGTGGCCGATCTGACCGAGACGAACGCCACCTATGTGCTCTGCAAAGGTGGCAAAGGCGGGAAGGGGAACGTGCATTTCAAAACCTCCACGCATCAGGCTCCGCGTGAGTTCACGCCAGGCATCGCCGGTGACGAAGGCGATTTCCATTTCGAGCTGCGTAGCATTGCCGATGCTGGCTTTGTCGGTGCCCCGAACGCGGGTAAATCCACGCTGCTCTCCAAACTGAGCGCCGCGAAGCCCAAGATTGCGAATTATCCCTTCACCACGCTGCAACCGATGGTCGGCGTGATCGAGTTCGGCCCCTCGCGTCGTGGCACGCTGGCGGATATTCCCGGTCTCATCGAAGGCGCGCATGACAACATCGGCCTCGGCCATGATTTCCTGCGCCACATCATGCGCTGCCGCGTGTTGCTCTTTGTCGTCGATACAGCCGGCACCGAAGGACGTGACCCGGTTTCGGATTTGGAAATCGTGCGCAAAGAGGTCTCGCTCTACTCCGCCGAGCTGGCGAAGCGTCCGTGGTGCATCATCGCCAACAAGATCGACCTCCCCGAGAGCGAGGAAAACCTCGTCCACTTCAAGGAGCGCTTCAAACGCATCAAAATCCATCCCGTCTCCGCTGAAACAGGTGAAGGTCTCGACAAGCTGCGCAAGTGGCTCGACGAGAAGATCGGACAAGACATTAACTGGTAGCGTCTGGGCTGCCGCTTTGGTAATCGTACCGAAACACGGCATTCGGGTATCAGCATGGCGGCTTGCACGGCGGGCGCGTCCGCGTTCCATGCGGGCATCATGGAACCTACCATTAAGATCGCCCTCGTTGGTGCCGGCATGTTCGGCGGAGATGTTCACGCGCGTGCCTACGCGGATTTGCAGCGCTTCGGCATCGCTGGACAGCTTGCGCGCGTCGGGCTGGACAAATATTCCCGCGATCTGGCTCCAGTGAAATTTGATCTCGTGGCGGTGGCCACGCGCAGTGAGAAGTCGGCGCAGAAGGCCGCTGCGGCATTCAAAGATCTCACCGGACACGAGCCGCGTCCGTTTCATGGCGAAGCGCCGTGGGACGACATCCTCGCCGCGTTCCCCGATCTCGATGTGATGGCCGTCGCCACACCGGATCATCTGCACACGCAGCCGATTCTGGCCGCGCTGGCGCAAGGCGTTCACGTTTTGACCGAAAAGCCGATGTGCCTCTCGATTCAAGAGTCGGACCAGATCATTGAGGCGGCGAAGGCGAAGAACTGCATCGTCGCTGTGGACATGCACAAGCGCTACGACCCCGATCATCTGCGCATCCGTGATGACATCCAGAACCGCATCGGTGCGCCGCTGTATGGCACCGCGTACCTCGAAGAACCGCTCGAAGTGAGCACCAGCACCTTCAAGTGGGTCGAAAGCAGCGATCCGTTCAGTTACGTTGGCCCGCATTGGACGGATCTGATCTGGAGCTACTACAAATCGAAGCCAGTCAGCCTGACCGCTGTCGGCCAGAAACAGCGGCTGGTTCGCGATGGCATCAACGCCTTCGACGCCGTTCAGGTGCGCGTGGATTACGCCAACGGCATGTCCATGAACTACCACAACAACTGGATCACTCCCGCCGACTTTGAAGGTCCGGTCAATCAAGGTCATGAAATTCTCGGGGCCGACGGTAAGGTGGAAAGCGATCAGCAGTATCGTGGTTTTCGCTGGTGGAATGCCGGTGGTGGCTCCCGCACGAGCAACAACCATTTTACGCGTGAAGTTATTCGCCCCGATGGCAGCAAAGGTTACATCGGCTATGGCGTGGACAGTCTCACCGTCGGGCTGGTGGCCATCTGCCGCGTGAAGTTTGCCAAGGAATCACGCAATGCTGTCGCCGAACTCTATCCTACCGCCGAAGAGGCCCGCATCACCTGCGCCATCGTAGATGCTGCCGCTCGAGTGCGTGATTTGAACTGGAAATACCTTCAGGAAGGCAAGGGTGCCACGGTCACTGCGAGGTTCGGCGATGACGGTATTACCATCATTGATCCGAACGCGGCGGAGGTGTTTCAGCGCATTTATGACAAGGCGATCTAATAGCAGCGGTGCGTTCCGGGCTTGACTTTGTCCTCAGCCTTTCATAAACAGGGTATTGCAACGTCAAACCCAAACATACATGTCCCTATCCTCAGCCCAACTCCACCGCGCTGCCGCGCTCCAAGAAAAAATCGAAACCATGCAGAAGGAGCTCGGCCAACTGCTGGGTGACTCTTCTTCATCCGCTTCCGCTACTGACAAGCCTGCCAAAAAGAAGCGCACCATGTCTGCCTCCGCCCGCAAGAAGATCGCTGCCGCGCAGAAAGCACGCTGGGCCAAGCAGAAGGCCGCCGCAGGCGACAAGAAGTCGAAGTAACTCTGTCTGAGTTTATCCGCCTCACAATCAAGCACCGGTCGAAACGCCGGGGCTTTTTTGTGGGAAGGGATCACCCTAATCCTTCCTGCCTATTTCACAAACATCGGGTCTTCTGGATTCCCTTTGCTCAGCAGGTAAGCCAGCAGGTCGAGAATGCCGTCCTCCTTGAGCATGAAGAGCAGGCCGGGCGGCATCATGCTGATCTTGCTCTCCTCGGTCTTCACGACTTTGCGCACATCCACATTGGTGAAGTTGTTCGGGTCCATCATGTTGGTGCAGACCATCATATTCGTCTCCTTCAAGTTGGCGATGCGGCCCACGACGGTGTTGCCGTCTTGCAGCGTGAAGACGGTGCTGCCGTATTGATCGCTGATCTCCTTGTTGGGATCGAGGATGTGCTCCAGCAGGTCGCGCGGGCTGTATTTGCCGGCCACGCTGGTCAAATCGGGTCCGATGGCACCGCCCTCGTTGTTGAAGCGGTGGCAGGCGAAGCAGGTGGCCGCGCCGAACATGTTGCGGCCATTGGCGAAGTTGCGATTGCCCTCCAGACCGACGCCGAGTGACTTTTCGAGTTCAGGCAGCGTCCATGCTTTGACGAAGTGCATCGGTTTCAGGGTGAAACTAGGTGCTTTGGCCTCCGGTTTGGCGTCCAGCACGTCCTTGATCGCGAGTTTTTCCGTCTCGCTCATGGTGGCTAGGGCATTGGTCTTGATCTCGCCGATGAAGAGGTCAAACGACGCGCCGCCTTTGTAATTCGCCGCCCGCAGGAACCAGCGGAAGTAGTCGGCGCGCAGTTCCGTCGTCCAGCCGGTCTTCGCAAAGCGCAGGATGCGGGCGTAGTCGATCTGTTCCTCCTGCGTGGGCGAGGCATTCACCAGCGGAGCCGCTTTGGCGACGATACTGGCATCACCGAAATAGACGAGGAGCTCACACAGGTCGCGATTCAACGCCGGATCATTCGTGGGGAACAGTGGCGACAACTGGGCCACCAGTTGCGCCTTGGTTGCGGTATGCGGCTCGCCCAGACGCGTGAAGGCGAGCATGTAATCGCGGATCAGCGTCACGCGGTCGATGCCCTTGAGCGCTTTGAAGTCGATCTTGCCCAGCGCGGCCAAAATCGGCTGCTGGAGCGATTTATCATCACTGCTACAACGCGCGAGCGCCATGAGAGCGGTTAATGCAGCGCGCGGATTGGATTCGTTGAGCGCTTTGTCTTTCCATGAGGCTACCGGTTGATGCTCAAGAGCGATGCGGGCGGCGAAGCGGACGTTGCGGTCTGCACTCCCAAGCTGTCCCCAGGCTATTTCGACTGCTTTGGGGTTTTGTTGACCATGGAATGCTTCAAGCGAGCCTCGCACATTAGGGGCCATGGGATTCATCGGTTTACGCAGAACTGATTCGGTATTTTCTGTTCCAGTGTAAGTCACCCGATACAGCCCCGACTGCACCTTGCGGCCACCGACGCTGACATACATCGCGCCGTCCTTTTTCGAGACTTCAATGTCGGTCAGTGGCAGCGGCGAGGCGCGCATGAATTCCTCGGCTACGCCGGTGTAGCCCCCGCCGTTCGGAGTGAGATGAACAGTATACATTTTGCCGTAACTCCAGTCGCAGATGTAGAGGGCGTTCTGGAACTTGGCGGGAAACTTGGCTCCATAGCCGAAGGCGACGCCCGTGGGCGAGCCGGGGCCGATGTCGCAGACGGCGGGCAGGCTGTCCTCCCAGCGCTCGGGGAATTTCTTGCTGCAGGTGCGCCAGCCGAAGTCGCCGCCGCTCTGCATGAAGCAGACGCGTGTGGGGCGATACCAGGGCATGCCGGTGTCCCACTCCATGTCAGCGTCGAAGCCGAAAACGTCGCCGTTGCGATTGAAAGCGATGTCGTAGGTGTTGCGAGTGCCGATGGTGATCAGCTCCCAGCTTTTGCCGTCGAGATCCGTCTTTGCCAGCCAGCCGCCGGGGGCGAGCTTGTCGCGCATGAAGCCACGACCGAGCAGCATGGGGAAGAGCTGATCCTCAGCCCAGTTGCGCGGCACGCGGCTGGTTTCGGCGCTGGGCTCTTCCAACTGATTGCCGCACTGCACATAGAGGCTCTTGCCGTCAGGGCCTAGGACGACGCCGTGCGGGCCGTGCTCGCCGGATTTGCCAGGAAAGCCGCGCAGCAGCTCCACGGTGTCGAATTGATCGTCGTTGTTGGTGTCTTTGCAGCGGTAGAGGCCGCGGCCCTGATAGACCTCGTCATTCACCACGCCGTAGAGTGATCCGGCATGAAACAGCAGCCCCTGGCAGTGGCCGAAATCAATGCTGAGTTTCTCCACCTTCGTCTCTGTGGGACTGCCGCCGAGCGCGGGCGGGGTGATGCGATAGAGCGCGCCGTATTGATCACTGCAAATCATGCGCCCCTGGTCATCCTGCGTCATGGAGACCCAGGAGCCTTCCTGCTCCTTCGGCACCGAATAAAGCAGTTCCACTTGGAAACCTTTGGCGACTTTGATTTTGTCCACAGGTGTCGCTTGATTGGCGATCTGGGCGAAGCTGGCCGTGGTGGCAAGGAGGAGGAGCGGGATGATGGGTTTCATGGGTGTCGAAGAAAATGTAGAACGCGGACAGGATGTCCCCGTTCCTGCTTACTGCATGAGTTCCTTGACCTTGCCCTCGATGGCGGAGGTCCACATGTCGTAGCCTTTGGCGTTGAGGTGGAGGAGGTCGGGCATGATCTCCTTCGGCAGCGTGCCATCGGGCTGGAGGAAAGTGTTACCGATGTCCATGAAGTGAACGCGTTTGCCGTCGGCGAAGCCGGCGATGAGGTTGTTCGTGGCGATGTTCTGTTTGCGCATCGTATCCTCCTTGGTGGCACCGCGTGGGAAGATGCCCAGCAGCAGCACTTTCGTTTCCGGCAGCTTCTTGCCGAGGGTGGCGAGGATCATCTTCACGCCTTCGGCGGTCTGTTCGGCGCTGCTCATGTAAACGGCACCGCCATGCTCGGCTGCTGGGCGGTTTTGGTGGCCGGTGTTGTTGGTGCCGATCATGAGCACGATGAGCTTGGGCTTGAGGCCGTCAAAGTTGCCGTTCTGTAGCCGCCAGATGACGTGCTCCGTGCGATCTCCGCCGATGCCGAAGTTTGCGGCCTTGAGCGGTGCCCAGGTTTTGTCCCAAGCTTCCTTACCGTTCTTTTCCCAGCCTTGGGTGATGGAATCGCCCAGGAACACGAGCTGTGCCTCGCCCTGCTTTGAAATCTCGTTGAAGGACTCGTGACGCTTCACCCAGCCGCCTGCACGCGGCTTTGGGTCGATGGCGAGATTCTTGGCCGTTTCAGCGAGGCTGGAGGCGGCGAGGCAGAAGGAAGCGAGGCAGAAGGCGTATGGTTTCATGGCTGAACGGCAAAGATGCCGGGGAGCCATAAAACAGGCAAGCTGCGTTTCCTTGCTGGCGAAAAATTACGCCTTCAGCGCCCAGTCGAGCAAGGCTTGTGCGTCTTTCCACACCCCCTCGCTGCTGTCGTTGAGCACCACCACGATGCGGCGGCGGCCGTTGCGCTCGCCGGTGGCGACGAGGCAGTAGCCCGCGTCATTGGTATAACCGGTTTTCATACCGTCGCAGTAGCTGGCGGTGCGCAGGACGCGGTTGGTGTTGGAAAGCTCGATGGCTTTGCCATCTGGCCGGACGAACTTGAAGCTTTGCAGCTTCACCATCTGGCGGATGTCAGGCAGCTTGTCTGCCACTTTGGCGATGGCAGCGAGATCGCTGGCGGTGCTGAACGGATTTTCGTCCGTCGTGGACGGCAGGCCGTGGGGATTCACAAAGAAGGTGTTTTGCAGGCCGAGTGCCTTGGCGCGTTCGTTCATTTTCGCGGAGAATGCGGTCACACTGCCGGCGTTGTCGCGGGCGAGCGCCTGGGCGATGTCGTTGGAGCTTTTCACCATCATGGCGGTGAGCAGATGGCGGCGGGTGTAAGTCTCGCCAATCTTGAGGCCAATGCGCACCGGCGCGCATTGCGTATCGCTGAGTTCAATGGTGACGATTTTGTCCAGATCACCCGCTTCAACGATGAGCAGTCCGGTCATGATCTTGGTCGTGCTGGCGATGGCACCACGCTGCTCCGGGTTCTTTTCAAACAGGATGTCGTCAGACTCGGCATCCACGACAATGCAGCGTCCGGCGCTGATCTGCGGAATCGGGCCGCGTAGATTTTTGATCTCGATGTCGTGCCGGATTTTTTTTGTTTTTTCGATTTCCTCGGCCAGTTGAGTTTCGAGTTGGGTCTTGAGCTTCGCCACCGCCGTCTCGCGTGCGACGAGCTGGGCCTTGTCCCGCTCGATGCGCTGGCGCTCGGCCCCGATCTCACGTTCGCGCTTGGAGACATCCGCGATCTTGGCCTCGACCTCCTCCTCGCGCCATTGGAGCTCCTGCGCGCGTTTGGGATCATCACAACCGGGTATGGACACGCAAACGAGAGCCGCGAGCAACACGCGGCGCAGGGCAGGGGAATAGGGGCGGAAAATCATCTTAAAGTTCGGCTAACAATTCTTTCAGGCGGGCCACGGGCCACTGACCAGGGGCATTCGGGGCACCAATAAAGCCGTAATTAAGCAGGCTGCCACACTTTGCCAGCACCAGTCGTGAAACACGGCCCCACGGCCCCATGCCCATGACGGAGAGGCGCAGGCGGTGCGTGGTGCCGACCAGGTTCATGAGGCGCGTCAAATCGTCCTGCGTGTTCAGGTAGGTGGCGATCTTCACGGCATCCACGCCGGCCTGTTGGGCGAAGTTTACCGCACCGGCCAGCACTTCGTCAGCCGGGGTGGCCTGAAAATCGTGAAATGAGCCGACCACTGGCACGCTGAGCGCCCGCGCTTTTTGAATCGTGCCTTGCATCTGCGCGGCGCTGCGCAGCTCGAGGTCGATGAGCGCCGCGAGATCAAGCAGCGGCTCAATCATGGCGGCGCGGGCGGCGGGATCCTCGGGAGCCTGCCCCCCTTCCGCAGGATGGCGGGCGGTCAGCAGCAGGGGCGTTGTGTTGCCGGCCAGCCTAGCGCGCAGATCGTCCGCAGGGAGTTGCAACTGGTCCAGCCGCAACTCTGCCACGTCGCACAAGGCGCTGCGTGAGGCTGCATCGAGGGAGGTGAAATGCTCCAGGGCCGCCAGATCGGCGATCACCCCCACCGCGAGGGGGCGGGAGGAGAAGAGCAAGTTTTTTGAGGAAACGTGTTGTGCCATTGGCTAGGTTGACTATAATTTTAACAATTCTGAATAAATTTTAGCTAGTTATACGCCACTATGCTGGGCAGGAAGCAAGAAATCAATTTGCAGCTCACCGAGTTGTTCGACAGCGCATTGCTGGCGTTCTGCTTGTGGTTCGGCCATTTCCTGCGCTCACAGTTGGTGCCGATGTTCATGCCGGAGGCCCCGGAGATCCCGCCGCTGGAGAGTTTTTACTGGGTGATCGCCGTCGTGGCCCCTTTCACGCCCATCGTGCTGGAGGCACGCGGCTTTTACACGAACATCTACAACAAGACGCCCGGGCGCTCCATCCGCCAGCTTCTGGAGGCGCTGGCGGTGATTGGCATGTGCATCGCCTTCTGCATGGTGTTCTTCAAATGGGCGGTGGACAGCCGCGCGGTGGTCATTTTCTCCGTCGCTCTGGGTGCCCTGTCGCTGCTGCTGCGCGAGGCCTGGCAGCGTGACGTCCTGCGCCGCCAGATGGTTTCGGGCAGGGGGCGGGAGCGCGTCATCATTGCCGGTGCGCAGAACGACTTGGAGGTATTTTTTGCCAACATGACCGCCGAGCAGCGTGCGGAGATCGAGGTCGTGGGCCAGATCGATATCATGCATCGACCCATCACCGACTTGGTGGCCGCGCTGCATGAGCACTCCATCAGCCGCGTGCTGTTTGCCGCGCAGCATGTGCATTTTAGCAAGATCGAGGAAGCCGTGCAGGCCTGCGAAACCGAAGGCGTTGAGGCATGGATCGCCGCCGACTTCTTCCAGACCGCCATCGCTCGCCCCACCTTCGATGTACTCGGTGGTCGCCTGATGCTGGTGTTTCACAGCACGCCGCAGGCCTCGTGGGAGTTGCTGTTCAAAGGCATCGTCGATCGTGTCGGTGCGCTCATTCTGCTCGTGATTTCGCTGCCGCTGTGGCTCGTGGCCATCATCGGCATCCGCCTTGGCTCACGCGGCCCGGTTTTCTTCAAGCAGGAACGCGCCGGGCATTACGGCAGGCCGTTCACCATGTGGAAGTTCCGCACCATGCACATCGGTGCCGAGGCCAAACGTGCCGAGCTGGAGGCGCACAACGAGATGGACGGCCCTGTTTTCAAGATCACCAACGATCCGCGCATCTTCACCTTCGGCCGCTGGCTGCGCCGCAACAGCATCGACGAGCTGCCACAGCTCATCAACGTGCTGCGCGGCGAGATGAGCCTCGTCGGCCCGCGTCCACTGCCGGTGTATGAGATTCAGCGCATCGAAAAACATGCGCAGCGCCGCCGTCTCAGTGTCAAACCCGGCCTGACATGCCTCTGGCAGGTCACTGGCCGCAACGGCATCAAGAATTTCGAGGAGTGGGTCGCGCTCGACCTCAAGTACATCGACAACTGGTCCTTCTGGCTCGACCTTAAAATCCTCGCGCAGACTTTGCCCGCCGTGATTCGCGGCAGTGGGGCGAGTTGAGCGCAGAATTCGCTGTCCCCTTCGTCCGAACTGCGGCACAGACGACGGACATGAAAGTAGAACGCCTCAAATACGTCATCTGGGCCGCCGACATGAACCGCGCCGTGAATTTTTACGCGCAGGTCTTCGGTGGCACGATCCTCAAGCAGAACGACATCATCAGCGAGGTCTCCATCTGTGACGGCATCATCGGCATCCACGGCGGCGGCGAAGGCAACCGCACTTGGACCGGCCTCAGCTTCCAGGTGCCCGATGTGATCGAAGGCGCACATGAAATCGTCGCTGCAGGCGGCCAGCTCACGCGTGAACCGCAGCCCGAAAACGGCGAGCCGCCACATCTCGCCATGTGCGTGGATACCGAGGGCAACGAGATCATGCTCACGCGTAAACGCGCGCATTAGAGTCCGTGCATTGTAGTGCCGCCTTCAGGCGGCTCTGGAATGAACCCATGACCGCCTAAAGACGGAACTACAATACAAAACCACACTTCACGCCACCGTCAGCGGCCCGTCGAACAGGGTCAGGCTGATGACTTCCGTCTTCGCCACATGCGGGCCGTGCGGCTGGCCCTTCGGCGCATGGAACAAGGTGCCAGCGGTGTAGGATACGCCGCTCTCTTCCCATTCGCCGGAGAGGATCCACGCCCACTCATTCGCTACCGGATGCGTGTGCGCGGGGATCGTTTTGCCGGCATGAAATTTCCGCAGCACCACCACTCCGCCCGTCGCCTCGTGCTTGTGCAGAATCTTCAACTCCACACCCTCATAAGGGCCGGGCTGCCAGGGTTTGTCCTCGGCTTGGGCGATGTATTGGAACATGAGGGCAGCGTGGACTTGGCAGCGATCAGGCGAGTGAAGGAACCTTCACGTCGGGACTGGTTTCGGCGGTGTAGTCCACGCCGGCGAGGCCGAAGCCGAAGAGGCGGAGGAAGCTGGACTGGTAGCCTTCAAAGTCGCCGAGTTGGGCGAAATTCTCGGTGTTCACTTCCTGCCAGCGTTCACCCACAAGCTGCTGCACGGCAGGCTTCATCTCCCAGTCGTCCACGCGGATGCGGCCAGCCTCATCGGGCTGCGGATTGCCGTTGTAGAGGCGCTCGCGGAAGAGGCGGTCCATCTGCTCAATGCAGTCCTCGTGCGTGCCTTCATCCTTCATCACTTTGTAGAGCAGGGAGATGTAGAGCGGCACGACGGGAATGGCGGAGCTGGCCTGCGTGACGAGCGCCTTGTTCACCGAGACCCAGGCCTTGCCTTGCAGCGGGGCGAGTTTGCCGTCGAGCACCTGCTGCACGCGCTCCAAATCTTCCTTGGCGCGGCCGATGGTGCCGTTCTTGTAGATCGGCCAGGTCACTTCCGGCCCGATGTAGGAATACGAGACCGTTTGCACGCCTTCTGCCAGCACACCGGCAGCGAGTAGGGCGTCGATCCACATTTCCCAGTCTTCACCGCCCATGACGGCCACGGTTTGCGCGATGTCATCGCCCTGCGCAGGTTCGATGGTCACTTCGTTGACCACGCCGGTGGTGGTGTTGAGGTTTTTGTTCGTGAACGATGAGGTGCCGATGGGCTTGAGCACCGATTTGAACACTTCGCCGGTTGTCGGATGCGTGCGGCGGGGTGAGGCGAGCGAATAAACCACGCCATCGACCTGGCCGAGGTCGGCCTTGATTGCGGCGATGACCGCTGCCTTCATTGCGTCGGAGTAGGCGTCGCCATTGAAGGAGCGGGCATACAAACCGGCGGCTTTCGCTTCATTTTCGAAGGCGGCAGAGTTGTACCAGCCGGCGGTGCCGCAGCGGTCGGCCTCAGCCGGTTTTTCAAAGAACACGCCGATGGTGGCCGCGCCCGCGCCGAACGCCGCTGCAATGCGCGAGGACAGGCCGTAGCCGGTGGAGGAGCCGATCACGAGTACCTTCTTCGGCCCGTTGGCGATGGGGCCGCGTCCTCTGACGACGGCGATCTGGTCGGCGATGTGCTTGGCACAGCCTTCCGGGTGTGCGGTGGTGCAGATGAATCCACGGATTTTGGGGGCGATGATCATAATTGGGTGATTTCCAGCGTTAGCAGCGGCAGGGAGCCTGACAACTGGTTTTCCGGCGGTGGCGTCGCGGTGGTCATGCGTGGTTTTGTCAAAGAACGCAACACTGGCGCGGGCAGCAGCGTTCATGCTGTCCCATGAAACTGCTCACCCTCGCCACCACCCTCCTCGCCGCTGCCGCGCTCTGCGCCGCGGACGCCCCCACGTCCGTCTATGACGTGCCGTTGAAAGACATCGACGGCAAAGACACCTCCCTGAAGGATTATCAGGGCAAGGTGATGCTCATCGTGAACGTCGCCTCCAAGTGCGGCAACACGCCGCAGTATAAGGAGCTCGAAGCGCTCAATAAGGAGTTCAAGAAGGACGGTCTGGCCGTGCTGGGCTTCCCCTGCAACGATTTCGGCGGGCAGGAGCCGGGCACCAATGACGCCATCAAGGAGTTCTGCTCCACCAAGTACAAGGTGACCTTCCCGATGTTCGACAAGGTCGTCGTCAAAGGTGCGGACAAGCATCCGCTCTATCAGGTGCTCAGCGGCCCGGATGCGCCGTTCCCCGGCGATGTGAAGTGGAATTTCGGCAAGTTCCTTGTCGGCAAAGACGGCACGATCCTGAAGCGCTTCGAGCCGAAGACCAAGCCCGACGCGCCGGAAGTGCTGGAGGCGATCAAAGAGGCGCTGGCGGCGAAGTAAGGCGCGCAAGGTTTGCAAAACACGCAAGCTGCGATGGCTCACGCTATCGCAGCTTTTTTCATGCCGGTGATCTGTGGCGGTTCAGGCTGAGGTGTTCTTGCCCTGCGGGCGTGGCGCATCTGGCTTGTCGCCAGGGCCGGGGCGGACCTCGATGCGAATGCCACCGCCAGCACCATCCATCATGCGCACCTTGTCGCGAAACGCCTCCGGCACGGCCTTGCGTTCAGTGTCGTTGTTCACGGGCCAGCTCTGCTCTGTGCCGCCGTTCGGCCGGGCGGTGAAGGTGGTCCGGCCGTCCTCGGTCTTGAGGGAGTATTCGCCCGAGTCATCCCGGCGGGTGATGTGGTTGGCGGCGTGGGATTGGGTGATGTTCAACTCCTGCCTGTTGTCGCCGGGGGGCTGGGGGCGTTTGGCAGGGCCGCTGCGGGGCAGGGGCTGGTGATTGAGCCTCGGCACTTGGGGCATGGGGGTGCTGTGGTCGCTTTTGGCCCAGTCCTGCATGCGCTGCTGGAATTCGCGCATCTCCTGCTGGAAGCGCTCCATCTGTTCCTGCGTTTCCTTGCCCTGGTTTTGGTAGCCATACATGCTGCCGCGTGCGGGATCACCGCCCAGAAAAGGCATGCCACCCTGCGGCCAGCCGCCGAAGCCGTGCTGCGTGCGTTCCGGCATGAGATGCTCGCCCAGCGTTACGGGAAGCTGCGATTCTTTGCCACCGCTGATGCGGGTCAGTTGGACGACCTCGCCTTTCTTCCTGGCACGCACCAGTGCCATGAGCTGCTCCATGGTGATCAATTGCTGGTCATCCAGCTTGAGCAGGATGTCATGCACCTTCAGCCCGGCCTGCTCAGCCGGTGATCCTGGCATGATCTCCTCCACCATGAGGCCAAAGCCCTCGGGCAGGGAGAACTGGCTGCGTAGTTCGGGTGTCACATCGCGCGTCAGGACGCCGATGTAGGCCACGGGTTGCTGTTTCGTCGGCTGGCCCGGCGGCGGCGGCCTGCTGGGCTGCGCTGGTGGTGCGTTTCTGCCGGGTTTGGTGCTGCGTGCCTCGGTTTTGCGCCTGCCGATCAGTTCCTCGGTCACGGTGGCGCTGGCCTCGCCGCTGGCGGTGGCGGCTGCCGCGTCCTGTTTGACCTCGGCTTTTGATTCCACCTGCTGGGCGCATAGCGGGGCGGTGCTCAGACAGGCGAGGAGGAGGGTGTGTTGGAGTTTCATGACGTGTTTGGGTTCGGGTTTCGGGGGATTATTGAAAGGAGACGGGCAGGACGAGCTTCTGCTCACGCGGGTACTCCACGGTCATCTCCGCGCCATCATGGGGGTCGATCCAGGTCTGCCGCTCGCGGGCGATGAGCGTCACATGCCGCTCCGGCAGTCGCTCCGCGCTATAATGAATGCCGTCATTCTGGATGTCCTCCCATTCGCGAATGGTGGAGACGGGCACCACGGCGGGGGCCGCCGCCATGGTCGCAGGCGCGGGTGGCGCAGGCAGGAAAGTCATCACCGCCACTGCGGCGGCAGCGCCCAGGGCGGCCCAGCTTGCGGCGGTGAGCCAGCGCATCGTGCGGCGTTGGCGGTGGCTCGTGCCGAGCCAGTCCAGATCGAGCTGTAGTTCGGCATCGACACGCTGCGTGAGGGCGGCGGAGACGCCAGCCGGGGCCAGGCTGCGCAGCAAGTGTTCGAGTTGGGAGTCATTCGGATCGTGGTTCATGGCAGGGCCTCCGTGGGGGTGGAGAAGGGCAGGGGATGGAGCGCAGGCGAGTCTCCCAGCAACTCCGTTTTCAGCGGAGCCAGCTTGAGGTGCAGCGCCTGCAAGGCATAGCGGTAGCGTCCGGCCACCGTATTGATCGAGTCGCCGGTCATCGCGGCAATCGCGTTGAAAGTCAGGCCGCCCCAGAGCTTCAGCGTCACCACCTCGCGCTGCGCTTCCGGCAGCTCCCGCAGCGCCTGTTGGACGATGCCGCTGAGTTCCGCCTGCCCCGGCAGCGGGTCAAAGGCGGGCGCGTGTTCACCGGCGACGGCGATGTCGGACTTCGCCTCCCGGTTCACCCGGCGCTGGTCTGAGCGGCGCTGGTCCAGCGCGATGGTACGCACAGCGGCGTAGAGCAGGGGAATGTGCGCGCTGTCACCCTCGGGGAAGCGCCGCCACCAGCGCACAAAGGCCAGTTGCACCACATCCTCCGCATCCGGCAGCGTCGGCACGATCTGCCGCGCATACAGCACCAGTTGCGGGGCAACTTGCTCAAAGGTTCGTTTCCAGTCAAAGGCGGCTTCCATGCGTGCAGGCAGGTGTTCAACCTGCCTAACGCCGCCGCGTGCGCCTTTTGTGTGCGGAAAGGGTGGAAATCAGCCCTGCGCAGCCCCCGGTGGGCTTTTGCCCCACTTCAGCGCGTAGCCGATGAACAAGCCGCCGATGATGAACATGAACGTGGAGAAGAACTGCCCCTTCGTTAGCCCCATAATCAGCGTCGAGCCGCTATCCGGCTGCCGCACATACTCCAAACCGATGCGGGCGATGGCGTAGAGGATGAAAAACAGCCCGGTGATGATGCCCTGGCGCAGGCGGGGGAAGCGCAGCCGCAGGAAGATCAGTACCGCGCTCAGCAGCAGCCCCTCTCCCAGCGCTTCATAAAGCTGCGAGGGATGGCGCGGATGCAGAATCGCCTCCAACTCCGCGCGTCCGCCGCGATGCTGCTCAAAGAATTGGATGACCTCGGGGCTGTGCTGCAGGCCCTCCGGGATCAGCCCCGGCTGTCCGCCTTGGCGGTAAAAATCCTCATGCGTGAGCTCCGTCGGGAACTTCACCGCCCACGGCACCGTCGTCACGCGGCCAAACAGCTCCCCATTGATGAAATTCGCGATCCGGCCCAGGAACACGCCCAGCGGCGCCCCGCAGACGATAGAGTCGCCGATCCCGGCCCAGGAAATCTTGTGCTTCCACGCATACCAGCCGCAGAACAGCGTCACCCCGGCGATGCCGCCGTGGCTGGCCATGCCGCCCTGGTGCAGCATGAAAAAGATCCACGGCGCGTGGATGAACTCGTCAAATTGATACAGCAGCATGTAGCCCAGCCGCCCGCCCAGCACGAGGCCGAACAGCGCCACCAGCGTGATGAAATCCGCCACCGCCTCCGGCTTGATCTCCGACAGCCCCCGCTTGGAGAAAAAGAACATCACTTGGTACGTCAGGTAGAACCCCAGCACATAGGCCAGGCCGTACCAATGCACCGCGATGCTCTCCGTGAAGCGGATGAGATGGGGACTGAGATCGTGCAGATAATAAGCAAACAACATCCCCGCAGGCTTGGCGGGGAGACGCGTCTGCACAAGGGACAAAAATGCCTCTTCCATTCGCGTGTCGTCTGTCCACCGCACTTGATCGTTGCTTCAAAGTCCGCCTTGCCCCAGCATCACCCCGTCATGAAATCGCTGCTCACCTGTCTCCTGCTTGCCATTGGCAGCCTTCACGCGCAAACGGCGGCCCCCGTCGTCCTGCTGAAGGCCACCACCGACCACCCCGACGCACTCTACCAGGTGGGCGAGACCGCCACCTTCACCATCGAGGCCACGCAGGATGGCAAGCCGCTGGCGGCAGGGAAGGTCATCTGCGTGCTGTCCAAAGACGGCGTGCAGTCGCAGCCGCCGCAAACCGTGAACGTGCAGGACGGCCGGGCCATCCTCGTCGGCAAGCTCATTGAGCCCGGCTTCCTACTGCTGCGCGCCACCAGTGGCAAGGCGTCCGCCATGGCCGCCGCCGGCTACGATCCGCTGGCATTGCAGCCCAGCATGCCCGTGCCGGATGACTTCGACGCCTTCTGGGCCGCGCAGAAGGCCGCACTGGCGCAGGTGCCCATGACGCCCAGCCTCACACCGGTGCCGGGCGCGGTGAAGGGCGTGAGCGCCTTCGATGTGCAGATCACCTCCCTCGGCCAGCCCGTGTCCGGTTACTTCGGCAGACCGCAGCAGGCGCAGCCGAAATCCCTGCCCGCGATCCTGCATGTGCATGGCGCAGGCGTGGGCAGCTCCAGCCTCGGCAACACCGCCTGGGCCTTGAACGAGGGCGGCATGCTCGCACTCGACATCAACGCGCACGGTTTGCCGAACGGGAAGCCCAAGGAGTTCTACGCCGCCCTGGCGGCTGGCGAACTGAAGAACTACCGCAGCGAGGGCAACCAGGACCGGGACAAGTGCTACTTCAAAGGCATGTTCCTGCGGCTAGTTCGCGCCATCGATTTCCTCACCGCGCAGCCGGAGTGGGACGGGAAGACGCTGATCGTCTATGGGAGCAGCCAGGGCGGGTTTCAGGCGCTCGCGGTGGCAGGGCTCGATCCGCGCGTGACCTTCATCTGCGCAGGGGTGCCGGCGGGCTGTGATCACACCGGCAGCCAGGCCAACCGCATCAGTGGCTGGCCCAAGCTTGTGCCCCTGGATGCGGAGGGCAAGCCGGACGCCGCCGCGCTGCAAACCGCGCGCTATTTCGACTGCGTGAACTTCGCCACGCGTGCCAGATGCCGCGGGGCCGCCGTCACCGTCGGCTTCATCGACACCACTTGCCCGCCCACCAGCGTCTACGCCGCCTACAACGCTCTCACCGTGCCCAAAACCATCCACCCCGACGTCCTCGCCGGCCACACCAACACCCCAGCCGCCAGCCAGTTCATGAAGGAAGCCGCCCTGCGGCATGTGCGGGCGATGAAGTGATGCTTCTGCGCCTGGAACGGCAGGCCGCTGAGGCTGATTCGTGGTCACTCGGCTAGGTCATCAAGCGCGATCCCGGCTGCTTGAGTTTGGTGCGATTCGAGACTGGTTTTCAGTGAATCTGTCAACTGTCGCCCCATGCTTCTTTCCTGCTTTCCTGTCAATGTCGTGGGAGAACTACCACTTCGGCGCGAAGAAGGGAGGCTTGCCTCGGTTCGGTGGACAGGTCGTGAAGGGGTGAGTTGGCTTGATGCTCACTTCGCATTGATCTTTATTCTTTTGGCTTCCTTCCGCTTTTTGAGAGCTGCCTTGTTCGCCAGCTTCCTTTCGATCTCCCGGTGGTCCACTTCAGGATTGATGTATCCGAGTTCTGATCCCCGCACCATGTTCAGGGCATCAGAGCCTATCCGGTGAATAGCTGGAACGAGTGAAAACGTTGGTTATAGGTGTTGGAATGAAACCTTAAACCTACCAGAAGCCTGGCTACGAAACCGATCTGAGTGATGCCGAATGGGAGTTGCTCATGCCTCTCATCTACCTGCCTGAGGCCAAGCGCGGACGTGGCGGCTGGCGTGATCCCAACTCGGCGCGAGCTTGTCTTGATGCCATCCGCTACGTCTTGAAAACAGGCTGCCAGTGGTCACTTTTACCCAAGGAGTTTGCGCCCAAGAGCACGGTGCAT
>Ga0209702_10004828_pt1 | contig 19090 bp, 11 predicted proteins | sample FRY01_FD_187210 | JGI IMG/M metagenome (GOLD analysis project Ga0209702, IMG submission 187210) | Freshwater microbial communities from Lake Fryxell liftoff mats and glacier meltwater in Antarctica - FRY-01 (SPAdes) (version 2) | ecosystem: Environmental > Aquatic > Freshwater > Ice > Glacier...
ACTAATTTCGGCGATTTTATAGAAGTTTGCTCTCCAAGAAACACCTGGTTTAGGACGAACAACATTAGTATATTTTTCTAACATACTCAGCGGTATCTTAAAAGAAATGGTCCAGGTTACAGGCTCGGTAATCTCCGGATCAACAACCCTTGGTAAAGAAGCTTTGATCTGAATTTTCTTAATATCTTCAACAGTAGGTCTATTTTTTTTGTGATGAAGTAAGGGAGTTCCTCCGCAATTGATCTCGAGATTAAAATAATTTATAGGATTATCGGCTTCAGGTGAGAAAAAGAACTCTACAGCAGAATCTTTCCACACAGGACCGTTTATCTTTTCAGTTATACTTTTTACATAACGATCCTTAACTCTGTAAATAACATAGATATAATCATCGTCATAAGTCATTTTGGCCTCTGCCTTTGGCTTAAATGCGGGGATTTTACCCATATAATTCCGAATTTTAACACATTTAATCCCTTTCCATCCGGATTCATTCCATTTATCGTTTACATCTATCATTTTCGCCGATCTTTTAACGTTGTAAATCCGAAAATCGGAAGTGTTATTCGCTGAACTTTGCTGTGCATTTACAGTATTGCCAAAAAGTAGGTAGAATAGCAGAAAAAGAGAGGCATTTTTTAATTTTTTCATTAAGATGATTGTTATAATTAGGATAAGGTTTTACTATTAAGTTGCTAGTGGCGGACCTGCAGGGATCTGAATTCTCTTCCTTGAAGGATTGGACTTAATACGGTTTGCGGTAAAAGTAGCAGTTCGGTATTCTCCCAAATGAATATCTCCCGACATCATATCACCGTTCACTGTACCTTGGAACAGGTAATTGATATTATCAGCTATAATCTTTATTGTGCTTTCGAATCTTACCTTATTACCATCAATTGTACCTGCAAGATTTCTGGTATCAAAATCTGCTTTATGGGTTCCTGAAAGCCAGTTACCATCCTGCTCAATGTTTAATTTGTGCATGCTGTTACTACTGAAAAACTTGATATTCAAATCCCAAAGACCGGCAAGACTCGTAGAAGGGGCAGACATTTCAGGCCTTGAGCTTCGCTTTCTTGAAAGAACTTCAAAAAGTCTATCGGCTATGATCTTCTCTTCTCCGGCCTGTATTTGCCCGGTAGTAATACTAACGGAGCTAATTCCATCAGTTTCACCTCGACTTGCAAGTGCTATTCTTGGTTTATTTCTACCCAATTCTTCTGCAAGCTCAAAACTATTGATATTGAGCTTATTAGTATCCCATTTGACAAATAGTACCGGTGATTTATTTGAAAGCCCGGCGGGCTCATAAACTTCAGTTTTAAGCCCATCAATTGGAGCAATTTTCTTTGAAATGGTATCGAGCCAGACTAACCATTTCTTCCAGTCGGCAGCATGGTCCCGTCTAACCCAATCCTCAACCGCTGCCATCATTCCAATCATTTCTTCACGTCCTACCTTATTATCGCGACCTGGCCCATGATGCGGCGAACTTGCCTGCCATGCAGACATCAAAATTGATTTATCACCCAGCATTAATCCGGCACATTGTGGCCCGCAAATAGCTTTACCTCCGCTGTAAGCCACCAATGTAGCTCCTCGTTTAAGATGTACCGGCGGAACAGTTAGATTCTGAGCTGCCACATCAATTAATACCGGGATATTCTTAGGTTTAGCATAAGAAGAGACTACTTCCAGCGATAGTGGCTGGCCTGTTTCAGAAGCTGCCCCAGCAGTAAGATAGATCATGGCTGTCTTTGGATTAATGGCATTTTGAAGTTCTTCGGGAGTAGATACATGAACAATTTTAACACCAATATTCCTGATCCCATGATCATAAGCATTACGAGAGTATAATGGAATAATAACTTCATTCTTATCAAAACCAGTCAGGTCAGGAATACGAATCAGTTTCTCAGGATTTCCACCGGTAACACAAGCTGCTGTGATATGCTTAAGTCCGGCTGCACATCCTGCAGAAACCATACCCCATTCTGCTCCTGTTAAATCAGCAAGACGCTGTCCAATTCCATCAGCCAACTCATCATATTGCACAAAGTTATGAGCCGCAGCTTCCATTGCTTCACGGACTGACTGACGCTCGATTGACCCTCCTATGATAGTGTATGTTCCCATACAATTAATCACAGGTTCTACACCTATTCTGCGGAAAATATTGGTATCGGCCATAAAGGAAGCTGCTGTAGTTACTTTCGCTGATCCTTCCAAAACTGAGGATCCGTTTTCAGCAAGCGGATTTCCCAAAACTGATTTTGCCGGAAGCACTGCTCCTGCTATTGGCAACATTGCTAAGCCTTTGATTACGTTTCTACGTTTCATCTGATTATTTTAATTTGTCTTAATTTCTATTTTATTTATTTAAAAGGGCTTGCTGCAAGTCCGTTAAGATCCCATATAATACGACCAGCTCGTACTGTAAGCTCAGCTTCCAGCTTTTTATCTCCTTCAATTTTGTTATTACCTGAATCCACAAATCCAAACTTACCTTTTGAGACACTCAATACGGCAATATCTGCTACTGATCCTTCAGATAAATTTCCCAGATCCTCACGCTTAATGGATTTGGCAGCATTCCAGCTACCTCTGGCTATGACATCGGGCATTGTCATTCCCATATTTAAATATTTAGACATCACATTCAGCATTGTTTTCATACCTGAATTCATACTTGTGCGATGCTCATCCGTGCCAAATGAATTTGGCCATAAACCCTGTTTAAATGAAGGAATCGCCTGATTGAACCAAAAACCACCACCACCATGGCCGATATCGAAGAGTACTCCCCTTTTTTGAGCAGCTAATACGAAAGGCCTAACTTTTCCCTGATCATCAACAACAGTCATCCTTTCAGAAACATTTTCAAATGCATGGGTCATAATATCACCTGAACGCATTCGATTTAATTGATCTTCGAGTGAATACATTGGCAAGTGGCATTCTACAAAGAGCGGCTTATTGACTAATTTGGCAGCTTCTGATGCACGCTCAAAGGGCGTCCATTCAGTTCCATCATATCGCCCTATCCGCACACCTACAAGAATATCAGCATGCTTATTGACGGTTTCTACAGTCTTCTGAACATCCATTTCAGCGATATTTTCTTGGGCCTTATCTGCGGAGTAACCTCCAGCAGCAATACTCAAAAAGGCAAGAACACGGGTCATTGAATTATCAATTATTTTAGCCTTAAAATCAGGAAAGGTACGCCAACCGGAAGTACCTGCATCAACTACCGTTGTTATTCCGGCACGGGGAGCGAAAGCATCCGGCAACTGACTTGAAGTTCCATCGGTAAATCCCGGGTTACTGCCAGCATAAACATGCGTATGCATATTAATCAGACCCGGAGCTACAATTAAACCACTTACATCAACAACTTTTTTTGCTGAACTTGCAGGAATATCAGCTGCAACACGGAATATTTTGCCTGCTTTAACGGCAACATCTATTTTGCGATCAATGTTATTTTTTGCATCGATTACATGGCCCCCTTTCAATAAAAGATCAATATCCTGAGCCTTAACCTGAGAGGAACATGCAAAGAATAGCAGTCCGATCATTAATGGTACTGCAAAAACCGATGTCAGTTCCCCTTTGAAATTTAATTGCTTATACATAGTGTTTAAATTTTATGATTTCATCTTTTGTTGTAGGCGGATGGCGAAAACACCAACCGCGGGGGAAACCCGTACATACGGGATAAAAATCAATTAGTTGATGTCGGCATTTGCCATTCTGGAGCGCTGATTCCATTTAAATCCCAAACTACACGTCCGGCTCTGAGTGTCAATTCTGCTTCAAGTTTTTCTGTCCCAGAGATTTTTGTGCGACGAATATCCATATAGCCGAAATTTCCCTTTTTTAGATTAAATACCGCAATATCAGCCTCAGAACCTACACTTAAATGACCCAATTCAGGACGTTTAATTACCTGTGCCGGATTCCAAGTAGATCTTAAAATAACATCCTGTAGTCCCATACCCATGGCAAGAAATTTGGACATTACATTGCTCATATCTTTCATGGCTGCATTCATACTTAAATTATAAAGATCCGTACTAATCGTATTTGGCAAAAAACCCTGTCTCATTGCCGGAATTGCCTGATTAAAGTTGAAGGCTCCTGCACCATGACCTACATCGAAAATAATACCCCTTTTTTGTGCAGCAAATACAAATGGTTTAACCTTTCTGGTATTTACATCCACAATAGATTCGCGGCCACCGGTGGTCTCTGAGATTGCATGTTCGGAGAACGTATGTGTAAATATGTCGCCCGGCCTGAAATGCTCCATAAATAAAGATTCAATAGAATTTGGAGGAGAATGCTCACCGAAATCAACAATAACCGGAACATTTGCCAGTTTACCAGATTCTACCGCTTTATCAACTGATGTAAAATCACCCCAATAATGCGCAGACTTAATACCAATAAGGATGTTTGGGTGTAATCTTGTGATCATATAAGCATTCATTTCCGGGTTCATATCTGTCACATCCTGCTGATCATAACGTGTAACCATTCCTCCGCCAACCACATTTAAAAAAGCTAAAATCCGGGTTTGAGAACGGTCTATCACCTGTGATTTAAAATACGGAAAATTCCTCCATCCGGCAGAACCCGCATCTACAACAGTAGTTACACCAGCTCTGAAAGAGAACGCATCTGCCTGTAACCCACCATGAGAATTTGCAGAAATGCTATTCACATCCGGCCCGTGAAAGACATGGGCATGCATATCAATAATACCGGGGGTTACATATAAGCCACTTACATCTATGGTCTTTTTAGAAGCACTAGCTGGAATATCCGCAGCAATACGGAATATTTTATCTGCGACAATGGCAACATCCATTTTGGAATTGATGTTATTCTTTGGATCAATAACGTGGCCGCCTTTTAGAAGAATATCTATTTCCTGAGCCTGAACCGTTGCTACAATCAGAATGAGAACTAAACAAGCAGTAATTCCAAGTACGATTTTAACATATAGATGCCTAATAAATTCTGAAATAAGTGCTTTTTTAGTTCTCATGATTATCCTATTAAATACAATTGATTATTTACTCGAATCATCCCATTGTGGTCCGCTGATTCCGTTAAGATCCCAAGCTACTTTGCCAGCACGAAGTGTTAACTCAGCTTCCAGTTTTTTGTTACCGTTTAAAACAGATCCACGAGCATCCATATATCCAAATTTACCCTCCTTTATATTGAAGACGGTCACATCTGCTTCCGCACCTACACTAAGATGGCCTAAGTCAGTATGCTGAATTACATTTGCAGGATTCCATGTGGAGCGTAAAATTACATCCTGAATAGACATTCCCATTACCAAGAATTTAGACATTACATTCGCCATATCTTTCATACCTGCATTCCTGCTGCTTCTGTATAAATCAGTACTAATCGTATTCGGATAAAAGCCTTGCTTTAACGCGTTGATAGCAGTACTCCAAACAAAAGCACCCCCACCATGACCAACGTCAAAGATTCTGCCCTGCTTTTGAGCTTCAAAAACGAAAGGTTTCACTTTATTGTTTTGATCAATTATAGACTCACGTCCACCGGGATTTTTCTCAGACATATCTGAACCAGAAAAGGTGTGTGTGAAAATATCTCCAGGTCTGAAATGCTTCAAAAACAAGTCTTTGATAGATAATTTAGTAGTACTAGAACCGAAATCTACAATGATTGGCTTATTGGTTATTTTACCAGCCGCAATAGCACGATAAACAGGAGTAAAATCATTCCCGCGATAGTGATGTGCCTTAATTCCAACAATGATATCTGGATACTCATTCATAATAAATGCAGTAGGAACTGCATTCATATCGGTCGTATCTTGGGCATGTACAGTTCCTAGCATTCCATAACCCGTTATACTAATAAATGCAAGAACCCGAGTTTGGGAGTTATCTATTGTCTGCCTTTTGAAAACATTGAAATTTCTCCAGCCTGAAGAACCTGCATCAACAACAGTAGTTACCCCTGAACGGAAGGTAAAATCATCCGGAGCAACGCTGCCTAAGCCATTTGTGATTCCAAAGCCTGTGAAACTCTGTTCCTCGGTCCCTGCAAAAACATGGACATGCATATCAATAAAGCCTGGAGAAACATATAATCCTTTTGCATCTACAGTTTTTTTGGCACTACTTGCAGGAATATCTGCAGCAACTCGAAAAATTTTACCATCCTTTATGGCAACATCCATTATACCATCAATTTTATTCTTAGGATCGATCACATGACCCCCCTTTATTAGCATATCAATTTCCTGCGCCTGTACAAGCGACTGAACCATCAAACAAGCACCAAAAACGAGAATACTTGCATATTCTCTAATCTTAACAATTACATTTTTATTCATTTTATTTTAGTTTAAGTATTTATAATTCAATTTAGATAATTTCCATTAACTCGCAAGAGGAGCACCTGAAGGAACAAACACTGGTTTCTTTGGTGCCGGTTTATTATTTTTTGTAGCGCTAAACTTTGCACTACGGTATTCACCCATAAATAAATTACCTGTGATGGTATCACCAGAAATGTTTCCGGTAAACGTGTAGATAATTGAGTCGCCTATCAGCCTGACAGAACTTTGGAGTTTGACGGAATCACCTTCAACAGATCCAACCATGTCATTCACGGCAAATCCACCTTGGTGAGTTCCCTTAATCCAGTTCCCATCCTGTTCGATGAACAATTTGTGTTTTCCTTCACTGTTATAAAACTTCACGTCAACATCCCAAGTACCTGAAATATTTCTTGATGGCGCTTTCATCTCCTTTGATATTGGACTTCTTTTTGCTGTCAGAATATTATAAATACGGTCTGCTGCAATCTTCTCTTCGCCAGCCTGCATGCCAATAGTGGTAACTGCGATTCCGTTTATATTAGGATCTTTACCTCTTCCGCCACCGCTGGCAACTGCAATTCTTGGTTTATTCTTACCCAACTCATCAGCCATATCAGCTCCGGTAATGTTTAAGACATCAGCATCCCAAGTGATCACTACTTCGGGAGATACATTCGATAAACCAGACATAGTAGAAGGGACATGGATCATCGTTTGCACACTTTTTATTCCCGAAACTTTTTTAATGATATGGTCCAGGTAGGAATCCCATTGCTTTCGTACAGCATCATGATCCATTTCTTTCCATAGTTTAACTGCTGCCACCATACCAAACATTTCGTCACGGTCTACTTTATTATCCCGGCATGGCCCATGATGCGGAGAGCTTGCCTGCCAAGCAGCCATCAAAATATCCTTTTGACCTAGAATCAAACCACATGATTGTGGCCCGCAGATTGCCTTACCACCACTATAGGCAACTATACTCGCACCACGTTTTAAATGCACAGGAGGAAATGTCAAAATTTCATTTGCCGCATCAAACAATACAGGTACTTTTTTTGCTTTGGCAATTGCCGAAATATTCTCAAGCGACATTGGTGCCCCTGTCCAGGTTCTGTCGCCATTGACCATATAAATCAGTGCTGTTTTAGGATTGATTGCATTCTCCAATTCTTCAAGAGTGGATACATTGACCATAGTAACCCCTATATTCCTGATAGAATGGTCATAAGCATTTCTGGAAGTTATCGGAACAATGACCTCTGTCTTTTCCAATCCGTCCAGATCCGGAATACGAACCAGCTTCTCGGGATCCCCCCCGGATACCACTGCAGCAGTTACCAATTTTAGTCCGGCCGCACATCCGGATGATACCACACCCCATTCAGCACCTGTAAGATCGGCTAGAGTCTGACCAATTCCATCAGCTACTTCATCCATCTGCGCAAAATTATGGGAGGCTGCTTCCATTGCAGATTTTGTTTGAGGACGTTTCAAGGAACCTCCAATGATCGTAAAAATACCTCTGCAATTAATAATTGGCTCAATACCGTGTGTTCTGTATATATTATTTTTATCCAAAAATGACTCAAGTGTAACCTCAACCGGTATACCCGTATTGAAAGGTACAAGGGTTAGATTTTCGGCAAGCGGTGATGCTATTGACGAATTAAATGGGATGGCACTGCCTACCAATGGCAGAAGTGACAAGGTTTTAAGAACATTTCTACGTTTCATATTTAATTGTTTATGTGTTTTTAGGCTTTATAAAAAGCCCTTAATATTTTTTATTCGTTTTGGTTTAAAATTTAACCCCAAACAGGAATTTAATATATTTTTAATTAGCTCTTCTCGGTAACCTGCCGGATTACACGCAGCCAGTTAAGTCCGAGTATTTTACGAATGCGTAGTTCTGAATAACCCAAATCAAGCATGGCCTTGGTCATTTGAGGATAATCACTCACATCCTTTATCTCTCTTGGTAGTGGTGGGCCACCATCAAAATCAGAACCCAGTGCAATATGATCTTCTCCTACCAAACGTACTCCATAATCGATAACCTTAGCCAATTGGTCAACACCCATCCAGTATTCATCCGGAATTACTTCATTGTTTACGAATGGAAGTTCCTTGGCGACTGACTGATCTACTTCTTCAATGCTCAATGATTTTCTTTCTTTTGGAGCTATATTAGGAGTCGATACGGGCTTACGTTTTGATGCCATCCATTCGGCATATTTAGGATTATTAAAACTGCTCCCGAATTGTATTCCAATAACTCCTCCTTTTGCCGCTAATGCCATTGCACATTCATCAGTAATACACCTTAAATTATTTACAATATCTCGGAAACCTCCGTGGCTATAAATTACAGGTCGACTGCTCGCCTCAACAGTCTGAAGGATTGCATCATCTGATGCATGAGCTACATTAATCAGCATCCCCAGCTTATTCATCTCAGTTACAATAGTGCGACCATGAGCATTCAATCCACCCCAGCGCTTCACTCCGTAACAGGAATCAATAAAAGCATTTGTTGCATTATGCGCAGTTAACTGAGCCGAGCGTAGGCCCATACGATAAAGTGACCTTAATATATTCAGATCCCCATCCATATCAAATGGTCCTTCAAGATCCAGAAATGCTGCCATCTTCCCTTTACGGTTTATTCTGACGATATCTGAAGCAGTTAGTGCAAGTTCAATAACTTGCTTATTATTCTCTATCTGATCAAGAGCCAATTCTACCACACGGAATGTGTTTTTCACTTCGTGACGGTCGGGATAATAAGGCTCCGGAGTATAACAAGAAAAAAACATGGCATCCAGTCCGCCTTCAACAGCTCTAGGCAGATCAACATGACCATCAGGATAACGATCTCCGATGTTGAGACCCTGCAATAACTGCCTGCTCATCATGTGTATATGACCATCCATCACAAAGGCTCTTTTATGAAGATCAGAATTGAACAATCCGCTATTTGCAGACTGGAATAAATGCCCGGATTCAACAATAATTGAATTTCCCCACGAGTTCAAATGTGAAAATTCAGCAATTGGAAGAATCGTTAAACACTTTATTACATCTCTGCGTTTCATGTATCTTATTCTAAATTAAAACCAATTAACAGATAATTGCTTTCTGTGGTATGAAAATGAAATCAACCTAGGGGAGAGCCCTTCGATTCTATTCTTTATATGAAAGAATAATTTCGTTTGTATTCCGATATAATATAGAAAAAAACAAAATAAGCTATGCATTTATATGAATCATAACAAAAATGTTTCATAATTCCTGACGGATTCGAATTCACAAATTCGGCTTTATAATGTTAAAATAAGGGATACTGTGAATTAAATTCACAGTATCCCTATTTATACAATCTCGCTTTAAAAGGTTTACTTACCAGCTTGGATTTTGTGTCAGTTTAGGATTGATATCCAATTCTAACTGAGGGATTGGGAATAAAGCATGTTTGGCAGTATATCCAATTGGACCTAATTCTTGAAGAGCTAAACCCCATCTTCTCAAATCATTAAAACGTATGTATTCAAACATCAACTCTACTTGTCTTTCCTTGTTGATAGCATTGAACATCGTTGGTTTTGAACCAGTGTTACCAACAGTTAACGCCGGCATATTCACTGATGGTCTTGCCCTCACCTGATTTACAGCAGCTCTTGCCTCAGTCAGCTTATTCAGCTCATTAGCTGCTTCAGCATACATTAATAATACATCTGCATAACGCATGAGCGGATAGTTGATACCATTACCATTGACGTACATAATAGGCCACATACCCTTTTTTACTGCATAGCTAGTTGCTGACCATACCGGATTAAATATAGACAAAGCTGCGCTAACATTCGGAGCGAAAGAATCACCAGCTTTGAAAATTGACATACCCCGACGAGGATCTGCAGGATCAAAAGCATCAAATGCTCTTTTAGTAGCCAATGCTGAACCTGTTGCGCCATTAACTGCAGGAAGGAAACTACCATTCCGGTTATTAGAACCACTACCTCCAATATCGGCAAATTGAACTTCAAAAATTGATTCCCTATTATTCTCGAAACTACGATGCCATACTTCCTGGAAATTATCCATCAATCCATATCTTCCTGAATTAATTACCAGCAAAAAGTATTTTTCAGCATTAGGATAATCCTTATTGTAGAGATAAACCTTGCCTAGCAATGCCTGAGCAGCACCCTTGGTTGCTCTACCCAAATTATTTCCGCTAAATGAAACAGGCAAACCTGCTTCTGCTGCTAAAAGATCAGCAATTATTACTTTATAAACATCCACAACGGGAGTTCTTGCAAGCAGAGCTGCATCAGTGTTAGGCAATGGTTGTGTAACCAACGGAACTGCTCCAAATAAATTAACAAGATCAAAGTAAAACAAAGCTCTTAGGAATCTTGCTTCTCCTACATATTGATTCTTTAAAGCATCTGTCATAGTAATTGCAGGAATATTCGCAATGGCAAGATTTGCCCGGTATATACCTTCATATAAACCTCTCCAAGTATCATGGATCTGATTCAGTGCCGGAAAGTATGTGAAATTATTGTACTCCAAAGGAACCGTATTGGAGAGTAAAACCTCACCGGATGGCACATCGTAAATTCGATTAAGATTAATGCTCCAGGCACTTTGAAGAGAAACATATACCGCATTTACTCCTAATTGCGCTCTTTCTGTGGAATTATAAAAACCTACCTCCGTCAATGCATCTGGTGGAGACTTTTCTAAAAACTCCTTTTTACAACCTGCAAATAACAACAGCATTAACATGGTTGATATACCTAATTTTAGATTTTTCATATTCTTGTATTTAAAATTTCTTAATGACCTAATTAATAAGATAATTCTGCGATCTAAAAGATTAGAAAGTCAGATTAACTCCGAATGAATAAATGCTAGGAATTGGAGTTGAACCTGTATCTACTCCGAAACTAAGTGGATTCATTGAGTCATCATTGAAACCTACTCCTCCCAAAGTATCCGCGTTGTAGTTAGGATATTTGGTAATAGTAAATAAGTTTTGTCCATTAAAATAAATTCTGGCATTTCTGGCACCAACCCTCTTAATTAAATTTTGAGGAAGTGAATAGCCAATCTGGAAATTCTGCATTCTTAAGAAATCTGCATTCAACACATATTCTGACTGACTACGATTGTTTTGATTGGTATCGCCACGAACTGCACGTGGTAGCGTATTGGAGGTACCAGGTCCTGTCCAACGATTTAAAACCGTAGCTTTGTTGTTCCACTCGCCTTGCATGGTTTCAAGATAAACACCCTGAGAATCATACAATTGTTTACCACTGGTTCCATAAAAACTCATATTGACATCAAAACCTTTAAAGCTGGCATCAGCCGCAAATCCATAATCAAAATTTGCCCATGGATCCCCAATATTGGTTCTATCATTAGCATCTACTTTACCATCACCATTAATATCCTTAAATTTTCTATCCCCTGGCTTGGCACCAACCTGAGTAGGCGCTGCATTAATCTCAGCCTGAGTTTGGAAGATACCATCATTGATATGACCGAAGAAATGAGACATTGGCTGTCCTGGCAATGTACGAGTAAAAGTTCCTGAGTAGTAAACATTCTCCACAAGGTTTATGATACTTGTTCCTGTACCTAATGAAACTACATTATTACGTACATTAGATAAGTTACCTGTAACGCCATATTTCAATTCACCTTTACTTCCTCTGTAACCTAACAAGAATTCCATACCCTTATTCTGCAATTGAGCAGCATTTTGGAAAGGTCCAGAATCACGACCAAATCCAGTTACTGTTGAAATTGGTGTACGAACCAGAATTCCATCTGTATCCTTTATCCAATAATCAGCAGTGAAAAATATTTTATTCTGCAAGAAACTTAAATCTACTCCAATATTGGATTGAGTAGTAGTTTCCCACTGAAGATTTGGATTACCTAAGTTGTTAACCACCGCTGCAGGAGCAAGTTGGTCTGCACCGAAGAAATAACGGGAATTGGTAGAAACAACTGTCTGATTAACATAGTTACCTATATCTTGGTTACCCAATCTACCCCAACTTGCTCTGACTTTTAATCCACTGATTAATTTGGAATCCTTCAGGAAATTTTCCTGATCTACGTTCCAACCAACAGCAAGAGATGGGAAATTTCCATAACGATTGTCGGCACCAAACCTTGATGAACCATCACGACGTATGGTGGCAGTAAATAAATATCTGTCGAATAAAGTTATGTTTGCTCTACCAAGGAAGGATCTTAATGCCCACTCATTTTCAGTTCCACCAACAAAAAATACTCCTGTACCTGCACTCAATACCTGAATGTCATTGCTAGGAAAATCTCTTCTACTACCACTAATTCCATTCCCGTAAAAATTCTGTTGAGTAAAACCACCAAGTAAATTAATCCTGTAGTTTTCTTTAATAACCTTATTGTATGTAAGGGTATTTTCAACAAGGTACTCATATGACTCGTTTAAATTCGTGTTTAGGTTCCTGACATTACTTCCTCTGTTATTCATCTGAAACTGAGGTACGTAATTTTTGAATTTGCTCAGCCCCATGTTCAAACCTCCATTTAGCTTATACTCTAAATCAGGAAGAATCTTAAAGGAAGCATAGGCACTACCAATGACTTTATTGTTAGTGGTATATGCCCTGTTCATGTCACGACGTCCAAGAATATTATCCCTGTTATTCACACCAGTGGTTGCAGGTGATGGTCCGGCATAACCACTATTATTTCTGGAATCATAAACCGGCATAGTCGTAGCGGCTCCCATCATATAGGCCAAATCAAGGTTATTGCCGAAATTTAAGTTCAGTCCCTCTTCTTTACTGCCAATCAATGATTGCCCGATAGTTAACTTTCCGATCTTAAACTCAGTTTTTACCCGTGCATAATAGCGCTTATAAGTACGGAATGCCAATATACTTTCCTGATCAAAAATACCACCAGAAATAGAATAACTAGCATCCTTAGTGCCTCCCGTAACTGTAAGTGAGTGATCCTGTATGGGAGCAGGATTTATTGATGCATCTTGCCAGTCAGTATTCGTCTGTAAATTCACAGGATCATTCATTGCAGGTTGTAGAGGAAAGAAGTTACCATTTACGTGCGCCTCATTGATCACATCTGCCATTTGCTGAGAATTCAACAAAGGCATGAATTTATTGAAGGATTGAATACCGTAGTAAGAGTTAAAGCTGATTGAAGGTGCACGATCTCCACCACTTTTAGTAGTTATTAAAATCACACCATTTGCAGATCTGGCTCCATAAATTGCTGCCGCAGATCCATCTTTTAAGACGGTAGTAGATTCAACATCATTAGGGTTGATAGTGTTGATATCTTTTGCCTCCATTGGCATTCCATCCACTACATAAAGCGGTCCTGATCCTCCAAATGTATTCAATCCTCTGATACGAACGTTTACATTCTCACCCGGATCTCCTGATGTGCTAGTGAAAGATACCCCTGCAACTTTACCTTGCAAAGCCTGGTTAATATTAGAGAATGCCTGATCCTTAATATCTTTTGCAGTTACAGAAACAACCGCTCCGGTTAAATCGCTCTTCTTTTGTGTACCGTAACCTACTACCACCACTTCCTGAAGTGACTCAGAACTTTGCTCTAAGGTAACATCAAGGCTTGTGCGGCCTGACATAGATACTTCTTTGGTAATATAACCTATGTAGGTAAATACCAAAACACTTGAACCATCAGGAACATTAATTGTGTAACGACCATTTGCATCAGTACTTACACCGACGGCAGTTCCTTTCACTTTAACACTCACACCAATCAATGATTCTCCCTTTGAGTCGGAAACCTGTCCTTTCACTTCTGTCGGAGGTGCCTTTTCTGAAAGTTTCTTGATATCGATTAGCGAAGCTGGCAATAACGCCGATGATCTTTGCTGTACAATAATCGTGTTATTACTTATGGTATAGGTAAGGGTTTGATTTGAAAAAGATTTTTCAAGTACCTCCCTTAAGGATGCATTGTTAACATTGATACTCACCGGTTTGGCTTCGTTAATCAATGGGGTGATATACACCAAATCATATCCTGTCTGGGTGCCAATCTCTTTCAAGACAGTCTCAAGTTTGGCATTCTTAAATTTTAAGCTCACCGTTTGAGAAAAAGATGCAGCACTACTTATTTGAAGCAGGGCTGTGATCAATAAAACAAAAGTTAGTTTTATCATCAACAAGAGTTTTATTATGTAATCGGATGGCCTACATATGGTTAATGAATAGAATTTCATATCTTTGCTTGTTTGGGTTTAGTTAATACTTGTTCACAACATTTAAATTGGTAACCCGAATATGGTCAGGGGCGTTGCAACCGCTCCTGGCTTTTTTTTGTGGGTTTACCATTAGCATTTCATAGTCTATTTCACTGCATAACAGTAATCCTCCTTCCTTCTATTTTAAAATGAACTGCATTTGTTAACTGAAGTACATTTAACACTTCATTAATATCTTTTGATCTGGAAATATTTCCGCCAAAACCTACATCAGGTATATTACCAGAATAGGTAACTTCAACGTTGTACCATCTAGATACTTTTCTCATGATACTCTGAATATCTTCATCCTTAAATAAAAAATATCCGTTTTTCCAAGCCATCACTTCGTCGGTATCCGCTTCTGTGACTTTGGCAGATTTCATGTCGGGTTGAAATTGTTGCCCCGGACCTAACATAACAACTTTATCCTTGTAAATAATCTTTACTGACCCTTCAATTAATGTTGTTTTAAAGGTTTCTTCGTCTGAATAGGAATTAATATTAAACTGGGTGCCCAAAACTTCTACAATCTGATCCTTGGTGATCACCTTAAATGGCTTCTTTGGATTTTTGGCTACATCAAAAAAGGCTTCACCATTCAATTCAACTTCACGTGTATTTCCTGAAAACAAAGCAGGAAAACGTAAGGTTGAAGCTGAATTCAGCCAAACTTTACTTCCGTCAGGTAAATTAATCTGATACTTCCCTCCAAAAGGGGTTTCGATTTTATTGTAAATCACAGCTTGTGGCAATTTTTCGGATGCTGAACTTTCATTTTTAGCAAATGAATATAGAATCTCGCCATCTGCTGTTTTTTGTATGCTTACACCAGCTTGGTTCGCTAATAAACCTTTCTTTGCATCCTCCAAAATAATTTTTGAACCATCAGAAAGTGTCAAAATAGCCTTATCACCTCCGGGTTTGATTATCGCCTTTTTCTTTATTGCTTCTGATTTGGAAATTGCAACTTGTGTATTTATAGTTCTATTAGTATAAAAGTAGAGGCCAATAGAAAGAAACGCAAGTAATATGGCGGCTACGCCAACCTGATACCATGCTCTGATCACATGATTGCCGGAATAGTCTGAACCCGATTCTTGTCCAAATTTACCGTTTGATACAATATTTTGAAAAATTGTATCCTTGTCATCAGCGGTCAAAGAAGCACATTTCTTCATTTTCCCAAGCTCCTGATCGATCGCAAAATTGATGCTATCATCATTCTCTAATCTTAGATAATCAAACAATTGATCAAATTCATATTTGCTGATTTTCCCTTCAGCAAAAAGATTCATAAGTTGCTCTAATTTATTTTGATTCATTATCGCTTTTCTAAAACACAGAATAGTTTATCGGTAATACACCCCAAACACAGTATCGGACTAGTCTAACTAATTCTTTTTTTTAAGAAAATTCAAAAACGGGGATTCCTATTAATAAAGGATAGAAAATGCTTTTTGCAATTGGGTCCTAAGGGTCTTCAGCGCTGAAACCAAATGATTTTTTACAGTATTTCGGGATATATTAAGTTCTTCAGCAATTTCATCATAACTGAGTTCCTGTTGCCTGCTCATTCTATATACCAATTGTTGCTGCTTAGGAAGACTTGCTAAAATCTGTTCAGTAAATCGCTCGAGATCTTCAAGATAAACATGCTCCTCAGTTTCATTACTGCTAATTTGGAGATTAAGCCACATTTTTTCTAAAGCACTTTGCGAATTCGCAACTTGTCGTAGAACATTTAAGGTCAACCTGCGTGTGATTGTATATAAATAGGGAGCGATCGGATATTGGGAATCAAGCTTTTCACGATTTAGCCAAAGACTTAAGAAAACTTCCTGAACAACTTCCTGACAAGGCTCTTTATCTTTCAGGAACTTTAAACTAAAATAATAGAGTTTACTGGAATAGGAATCGAAAACTATACGAAATGCAGCTTCATCACCCTCCTTAATACGTGTTATAAGTTCAAAATCGCAAATCTGTTCTCTTTTCTGCATAATTTAAAGTATACAAAATAAATATAAAGAAAATTTGGAAATTATTATAAAAATAGCTGATGATTCTGAAGCTCAAAAAATATAATATAAGTTTACAATCACCTATAACTTATTATTATTGAATATTTTACAAATAAAAAATCAATTGACTGAATTGTTATCTAAAAAAAAGAAATTGTATAATGGAAATCTATAAATGCTTAATAGATGGCAATTTTCTTTGCTTTTTATGGTAAAATAGCATAATTACCCCGAGTTTTATAAACTCGGTTTACATATTTAAATTTAATACGATCTCAATTATGAGTCAATTGGTTCCATGGCAAATTGAAGAATCGAAAAATTTTTGCCAGCTTCTGCAATCTTTGCCATTAAAATGTGACTTTTTTGAATTTACAATTATTAATAGTAATTATGTTTAATCAATCTAATTGCTGATAATGAAATCAATCCTCGTTGAAAAGTGTTATTTAAACTCACTGTCCAATATTGAAAGAAAAAAATATTTACATAAAGTTAGACTAGTCAAATTACTGCACGCAGAGGGAGCAAAATCAAATTCGGATATCTGCAGGATATTGAACATAAGTTCTCCAACAACAATTATCCTTATTAACGAACTTTTGTCAGATGGAATTATTGAAAAAAAAGGAAAAGGAAAATCAATTGGCGGAAGAAAGCCCGAACTATATTCACTCAAGAATAATTCATTCTATGTTCTTTGTATAGAAATGAATCGGTTTAAAACGGAGATGGCTATTCTGGACAATAATAATAATAATATTACAGGCATAAAAAGCTTTCCTCTCAGATTAACAAAAGACAAAAGCGCAATCAAGCATCTTCATGAATTTTCAGAAAAATTAATTAAATCCTCCTTAATAGATACCGATAGACTGGTGGGCATTGGTATTGGAATGCCCGGACTGGTAGATTCAAATGCCGGCAAAAATTACACTTATCTGGAAGGAAGTTTGGGTGATTCTGAAGCCTTAAAGGATATTCTTGAGGAAAAATTTAATAAGCCTGTATACGTTCAAAATGACGTTAAAACCATTACATTGGCAGAATGTAGGTTCGGACTTGCGCTGAACAAAAAGGATGCATTGGTTTTATTAATGGATTGGGGTATTGGTCTCGGAATCATTATGGATGGTAAGTTGCAGAGTGGTATGTCGGGTTTTGCCGGTGAAATTGGGCATATTCCTTTTGTAAAAGATGGCGAACTCTGCCATTGCGGTAAAAGAGGATGCCTTGAAACGGTCGCATCGGGTATCGCTTTGGCACGAATGGCTAAGGAGGGAATAAAATCAGGACAGACCTCACTTTTAAATACACTTTCTGAAGAGGAAATCGATCAGATTGAACCTCAGATTGTGATTGATGCTGCCAATAAAGGCGACCAGTATGCAATTAACATTTTATCGCAGGTTGGCGAGAATTTAGGAAAAGCAGTTGCGACCCTAATTCAATTGTTTAACCCAGAAATTATAATACTTGGAGGTAAAATTGCGGAAGCTAAGCAATACATTACCATTCCGATGAGACATGCAATAAATACCTATTGCATGACCAGAATCAGGGAAAACACTAAAATTGTTCCATCCACTTTGGGGAATAGTGCTGGCATCCTGGGCTCAGCGAGTATAGTAATTGAAAACACATTTGAAAGGCAAATAGAACTCGCAAGCCAATAGTTTTTTTTAAGTTTCCAAATGAAAGTCGGCTGAGATTCAACCATAAAAAAAAGCCTAGCAATATTGCTAAGCCCTTTTTTTTGAAATCTGATCCGGATCAGATCAATTTTTTATCAAGCAGGTATTCAGCAATCTGCACTGCATTTGTTGCAGCACCCTTACGAAGATTATCTGCTACGATCCAAAGATTCAGGGTTTTATCCTGTGATTCATCTCTTCGAATTCTACCTACAAAAACTTCATCTTTTTCATGAGCATCTATCGGCATTGGATATTTTAAATTGGCAGGATCATCAACAACGATTATCCCTGCTTCTTTTTCAAGAATAGACCGAACATCCTTTAAGTCGAATTCATTATCGAACTCAATATTTACTGATTCTGAATGTCCTCCCATAACCGGTATACGAACTGTTGTTGCGGTTACTCGAATTGAATCATCCCCCATTATCTTTTTGGTTTCGAGGATCATCTTCATCTCTTCCTTTGTATACCCATTTTCCTGAAATACATCTATTTGGGGAATGACGTTAAGATCTATTGGATAAGCGTAAGCCATTGGCCCATCAATTCCTTTACGCTCATTCATCATCTGATCAACAGCTTTTACCCCTGTTCCGGTAACCGATTGATATGTTGATACTACAACGCGTTTAATTTTATATCTATCGTGCAAAGGCTTTAAAACCAC
>Ga0209702_10004829_pt1 | contig 19089 bp, 18 predicted proteins | sample FRY01_FD_187210 | JGI IMG/M metagenome (GOLD analysis project Ga0209702, IMG submission 187210) | Freshwater microbial communities from Lake Fryxell liftoff mats and glacier meltwater in Antarctica - FRY-01 (SPAdes) (version 2) | ecosystem: Environmental > Aquatic > Freshwater > Ice > Glacier...
AAAGGCGAAAAGCTTCTCATCGGCTCTACTACAAGCCTTCCCCGAAATGAATTCGGGACAACACAACTTCTTAATAAAAAAGCCCTCATAAAGAGAGCTTTTCTTGCGGTCTGGACGGGACTCGAACTCTCCACTTTAATTAGTTAATAATTAATTGTTTACAGTGTTTCAAATTTAATAAGGTTCCGAAACTGATACCTTTTTACAGAATCTCCTATAAAGATAACGGTTTATATATTTAAAGGGGCGTGTAAATAAGCATAAATCTTTCTGTAAATGACCTTAAATTACTTTAGTTAAGCACTATCTCCGCTATTGCGGTTATACGTTGTAATGTGCTGCCTTTTACTCCTTATTATAACATATGTAATAAGCTCTTTCATATAGTTCATCATAAGTGACTATTTCTATATTTTTTAAATTTTTACGAAACATTTCAAAGGACGAAAATTTTGTCTCGTTTATTTTTTCCTCTATGAAAAACTCATTTAAATTCCCAATTAAGACAAAAGCCTTGGGATTATATAAGTATAATGTCTCTCCGGTTAGATTATCCTCTTTGTCCTTCATTTCTGTTTTCGTAGAAAATTCTTTTACCGCTTTATGAACTGTCCTTTGCACTTGTGCAATTGCACCAGCAAGCGCATCAGAAATCTGCCAGGATTCTGTTCGGTATGAATTCTGGACTTGCTTCAATAAAGGGTCACTATTCAATTTCAATTCGCAAAAACACAATGAGTTAATAGCGCCGAGTGATTTTAATAACGCGTCTGTTCGTTTACCACCTTCGCTAAAATTTGAGCCAGAAGTTACTTGTTCAAGCTTTTTAGAATTCAATTCTGAATTAAAAATGTAATCTAATCCATACCCAAGAATCCAAGTATTCTTTTCAAAAAACTTTTGCCAGACTTGTTCATTAGTAACTTTTTTTGATGATTCCTCTTCTAATTTTTCTTTAAATTCTCCGAAAAATTTTAAATCATTTAGAAGATTATTGAAAATTTCTAATTGTTTTTTTCGGTAGCCAAAATTTATTAAATCCTTTGTTGTTACATTATTTTTAAGTGCATCTTGAAGTAATTCTAGATTGTCCTCAATAAGTCGGTTTGCTTGGTTTTTATTGAGCAGCATTTGAGTTAATTCCGAATCTTTCACATTAAATTTTGTATCATCTGGAAAATCAGCTTCTTTTATACCTTTTAAAAAAAAATAAAGCCTTTCTATTTCTTTACCGCTAAAAGATGCTTCTTTAAGACTGTTCTTAATTGGATTGTCTAGAACACCAAATTGTTGCACTATGAGCTTTTCAACTCTTCTATGGTCTTCAAAGAATAATGCTTTTAATTGCCTCTTGCCGTTATACGAAACTCCTAAATTTTGCTCGTCTTTAATTATAAATTCGTTCGCATCGTGGTCTAATAATTTATGAGCAAACCTCTTAATCCTCTTGTCAAACTTAGATTTGAATGGTTCCGAAAAATAGGTTTTGTCCAATGCACGTTGTAACGCGTAAAATCTGTCTGTTTTTTCCTCACTCATAAAATTATTCTTAATTAAATTTTAGGTTGCACATAACATTTATGTGTATGTCCGGTGGCGTATTTGCACAAGGTTTTTAATGGCAGTTCAAAAATTTTTTGGTTTTTGTCAAAAAATCAATTTGTCAACTTGCCAACTTTTTTTTGCAGGATTAGGACATTCAACAGTTTTTGTATGTTTTGAAAACTCCCATAGTAATAATAACGCTTTTTCCAAAACCTACCCTAAAATTGTGTCAACAATTAGGTTTAAATAGTTTTTGCCATCTGGCAAATTGTCAATTGAAATTTTATTTTCCTTTTCATCAGTAGAGTGCCAATTTAGTCTGAAAATGTTTTTGTCAATCATATTATCTTTAACCCAATCGTTTGGTTTATTAAAACCTAACATTGAGCTATCACGTAACAACAAGAAAGAGTTTAAGATAAATGTTTTCTTATGATTTTCAGACAACTCTTTTTCTAATCTAACCAAGGTGTCATTATTTTCTTTGTCCGCTATTTTGACTTTTTCATTTTCCAGTAGAGTGGAAGCATCTTGAATACCCATTTGGCCTTTGGGGTCAATAAAGTTGATGTAGATTTTATCACCTTTCAATAGCCACAATATGAAGTCAGGGTAGAACACTTGTGAATCGTCATTTAGATAGATACCAATGCTCTTTAATGTTTCCACATTACGCATCAGATAGATTTCATAGTCTTTAAAATCTTGATTGTCTTTAAAGAAGTTAGCCGCGTCTTCTATAAATTTCTTTTCACCAGCATTAAGCTTATCGGGTGATATTTTAAGTCCATCTTCATCTTCTGATTTTGCAGAAGTTTCACGAAGTAATGGTTGGTAGATATGGTTTCCTGTAGTATTAATTTTTAACCTTTCTGCAATTGATTCTATCTGTTCTTCAAACTCCTTTATTTCTAAATCAAGTTCAGATTGTTTTTTAAAGGTAGTTTTGCCTTTTACCTCTTTTGTTGATTCAATTGTCTTTAAAATGTAGTATTTATCTATAAAATCGCCTTTAACCTTGTCTGTGCTTTGATTCAACAGTTCTTGATATTCGTAATTACTATTATTTATATACCAATTCACCTTGTTCTTTAACTTCTTTAAAAAATCCAAAGCTACTTGGTATACAAGGTTTTCAATCAATTCAAGTTTGGTAATATCTAAAGAAGATTTGTAAGTAATGTTGCTTACGTGTTTAAGTATATCTTGAATGGTTATTGATTTATTGTTGGCACTTACATATAAACTGTTTTCTTCTTGAAATTCTGAAACCAAACCCTCTAATCTGTTTAGATTAATAAAGGGATGGAAGGCGTTTAAAAAATTGGATAACTCACCTTTAACGTCTGTGCCATCTTCGTTTCTGTTGGGTCTATAATCTAATGTTATTGAAAAATTATTAACTGTGCCTTCCGAAATATTTCCATTTTGACGGAATTGTATTTTAAAGATGTGATTATCCAGCAATGAAACTCTACGTTGTTCTATTTCTAATTTTGAAAGTTTAAATATGGGGATACGCTTTCTAAATTCTTCAAATTTTATTTCTGTATTATCATTTAATTTAATAATACTTGGGTTTACTTTTATTTCGAATTGTTTTAAAATTTCGAGTTCCTTATTTACTGCTCCTGTAAAGGTTTCCAAATAAGATTTTTTGAGTGAGAATACACAGAGGGTTTCTATTTTGCGAAGTTTGTCTTCTTCCTTATTATTCTTTAATTTGAAATAATCTTCATTGTGATTTGGAAAGGTACGTTTACCATCATTTTTCAATCCTTTTATCCGTACACCTCTACCAAATATTTGAATAATTTTATTACCCTTTGAGCTTCCTAAATTAATCAAGCCAATAACCGAAACCCTAAAGCAGTTCCAGCCTTCCGCAAACTTTCTGCTTCCAATAAGTATATTGATTGGTGAGTTTTGACTATCTATATTTTTAAAGGAATAACGCTCCAAATTTGAAATTATAACCTTATCTCGTGGACTCTTTATTACTTTATCGTTATCTAAATTATTGATAAATTTTGCGCCATTACCAACATTAACAATTCCAAAGTATCCACCATTACCATAGGACAATAAAATTTCATCATCAGTTTCTGGATTACGGGTTAAAGTTAATTTGCCAGCAATATCTTGATTAAAGAGGTACTTATATTTTGTTTTTTCAGCATCAGAAAGTTTCGCTAAAAAGTTAACAATATTAGTGATATCCGAAACCTCGTCATCTTCGTTTTTAGCAGACTTTTCTTTGTTGTTTACAGTATTACCCATAAAAGCAATTAATGGCGTATCAGGATGGCGTGTAGCTTTAAAAGCGCTTTTTTGATAACTATAGTCTATATCTTTATGAAGTTCTATTTTTTCATTAATGACTTCAAGATTGTGATGGAGATTATCATCAAAACTTTTTTCCAATACATCATCACCTACTTGTTGAAAAAAATAATCTTTACCATACCCGTCTTTGTAAAACAGGTTGTAATTGTAATCGTATACTATCGATTTTTCATAATCCTTTTCTAAATCTCCACTTATGTTGTGAAAAGTCGCTGAATACTCAAACAGAAAGCTGTTCTCTATGTTTAAGCGTTTACGCAAGTCCATAAAAGCGCCATCGGTTCCTGTCTTGCCCGTTGTACTTAATCCAATATGTGCTTCATCAACTAATATTAATCTACGGTAGGATTTACTTTGAGGAAAAGCAAAAAAATCATTTGGCTTATTTAATAATGCCGAAGTAGTATCAATAGTCAAACGAATCGTATTACGATACTTGCTATTTAAAAATTCTAAAAAAGGTGTCAATTCCCGTTCGTGCTGTTCAATTAAATTAACACCAGGCGTTGTCATAATTATTTCAAAATCTCTAAAGTTCTTACAATAGGCTATGTATTGCAAAATGTTAAGATGCATTATAATAGTCTTTCCGCTTCCTGTAGCCATCCAATAGGCTAAACTTTCTTTAGAAAAAACAAAGTTGTGTTCTTCTTTCTTTTGAAGGTATAACTCTGTGAAGTATAGGGCTAATATTTGATAGTAACGTAAACTAACCTCTTCCTGCTGATTGGTTTTTAAATACGTATTATACGTTTTTAAATGTTTTTCTACGCTGTTTAAAATAGTGTTATCTAAACCTAAAGTTGTGTCATACTGCTCTAATCTATCTTGATACACCGTTTCTCTAAAATCTACGTCTGGATGCGTTAATCCTTCTTTACGCAGATAGTTATATAATTTTAACTCCATTGCGTTTGTTTATTGATTGAACACGTCTTTTGAGATGATTTTTAATTCTATGGGTTCTTCACCAACTTGTAAGAAATTTGCTTTGTCCAGATTTAGGGTTGCAAATTCGGCATTGATTTCTAATGTATGAATACCATCATATTTTGAAGCAATTTCAACCACCTGTTTGCTATCATCTTCATCAATTGAAATATCTCTCCAAATAACTAATACACCATTGGTGGTCTCCACCACTTTGTAATATTTCTTCTTTAACTCGTAGGTTTTAACGGACTTTATAAAATAGCCTTGTATATAGTTATAGGTTTCTGCAACATCAATAAAACCTTCCTGCGTAGGTTGCCCATAACTAATCTTATTTTCGAAAGGAGTAAATAAATTCAAGGTATTGTCTAAACTGTTTTCTTCGGGTTTGTATAAATATTTAATTGGTAGGTTTTCTGGTAATGGTCCATTATATACTTGTAGGTTATCCAATACATCTTCATATTGCTCTAATACTTGGTATTTAAAAATGTGCTTTTGTGAACCTTTGTTATCTAATGGTTTTCCGTTTTTCCAATTATCTGAATAGATAACTTTTTGGATTCTTGGTTTAGTTAAAGTATCAAAGTATAAACCCATCTCAACAAGCATATATTTATTATTGCAGTCGGGAACAGTTTTATTCATATTTATAATTGATTCTCCAGTCGTGCCAGAGCCCGCAAAGAAGTCTAATATTAATTCATTATTTAGCATAGACTTTTGACTTATGTATTTAATCAAGCCTACAGGTTTAGGATTTTGGAACCTTTTGTGCCCTAATATATTTTTCAGTCTTTTAGAACCGTTTGTTGTTGTCTCTAAAAAATTCCAAATAGTTGTTACCGAACTTCTATCATCTTTTACTTCATTCCAAAATCTTCTTCCGTTAGGCGCAGAGTTTCCTTCCGTACCAAAATACAAGTAACCATCAGTGATTAATGGTTCTACATCCTCTTCAAAAAATGTCCAATGTCTTCCTTCTGGACAACTATAATCGATGTTATTATTTGGGTTTTTTACTGTAAAATAACTTGTTCTATCTCTTAAGCCAGGAGCGGTTACAGGAGTTGACTTCCACTTGCCTTTGGGATGTTTATCAGGATTCGTAAAATCTTCTTCATTAAGGAAATCACCAATAATATTATGTTTAGTTTTATTTTTTGCATAACATATTGTGTAGTTATGTGCTAAAGAAACGTCAATATCATTTTGTTTTGATTTTCGTGACTGCCATATAAAGTTGGCTTTAAAGTTTTCAGCTTTAAATACGGTATCACATATTGGTTTGATATTAAACCCTTCGTTATCATCAAGATTAGCAAAAAGCAAACCATCAGGCAATAAAAAATTATAACCCAAACTTAATCTACTCACCATTAAACTACACCAGCTCGAGTGCCTAAAATTATCCTTATAAGCAAAACCATCTCCACCTGTATTATAAGGAGGATCTATGTAAATAGTTTTGACCTTTTCTTTAAACTTTGTTTGTAATAATTCTAATGCTTGATAGTTTTCAGAATTTATTAATACGCCATCTGTCTTTTCATCTAAATCATCAATTTCAGCAAGAATTTTATCCTTAAAAGGATTTCTTCCATCGGTTTGTTTAAAACATTTGGTATCCAATACCAATGTTGGGTTTGCTTTTAAGTCCTCAACCGTTTTAACCTCTAAAGAAAACAAGTTTTGCCATTCTTGTAATTGGCTCTTGTTGTCTAAAATCTCTTGATAGTATTTTTCGTCTATATAATCAACTGTTATACAATATTCATTTTCAACTACTTTCTTCTTTTTGGTAAATAGATGCTTTTGGAAGTCTTCGATGGAGCTTAAAAACTCAATAATACGTGTGCTTACTTTGTCGAAGGCTTTTGCAATTAATAGGGTGGTATTATCTAACTTGCCATTGTATATGCTTTCTAAATCGTCAAAAATGTAATTCTTAACGTATCGGTTTTTCTCGTTGGTTAAAAACTCATTTAGATTTTCGTGAATGAAATAATCAGCATCGTGACCAATGTAAAAACTGTTTAGTTTTTGGTCTAAGGCATAAAGTGATTGTAGCGTGTCGTCTGTAAACTCTTTGGTTTTATCATCCAACAGGCGCACACCTCTATCAAAGTTATTTTTGACTTCCTTTTCAATTTTGGCTTTAGTTTGACGTAAAGCTGATAATCCTTTTATTTGTCCGTTTTGAACCTTATCAAAATCTTTAGTCAGATCAATGAATACCGGTTTGGTTTTACCGTCTTTTTCGTATTCAAGATATTTATCAATATCTGTTTGGTTAAATACTTCGCTGAAAATGGCATTGTAAATTTCTACTTTGGATGTGGAAGCATCAGAGAGGTTGAATATGACTTGGTAAACATCTTCCTTGGAAGTCTTGTCTTTTACTTTTTCAATTCTATCAAAACGGTAATGCTTTAATTGGCTGTCTTTGTTGTTGTTTTGACTTGTACTTTCATCTTCGCTGTTTTCATTGGTTTCTAAACGGTATTCTATTTTCTTGCCATTTAAATCAATCTTAATGCCGTTGAAGGATGTTCCTGTTTTGATGTATAAACTGCCTTTATGCTTCCAGTGAAACATTGTGTCGCTTCCATTATAATCGGCTTCATAGGGCACTTTGTATAGGTCTCTACTTCGGTCGTTGTAACCAAAATCACCATTGGAATAATACATTTGGAAAAACCCAAGGATGTGGTTATAGATTTTATCTTTTAGCTCGTCTGTTAACCCTTCAGATTTTGATAGGTTAGTAAGGGCTTGTTTAAGAACCTCCTTTTTTTCTTCGTCCTTTTCAAAGTTTAACGCCAACTGTATATCCTCATAATTTGCTTCTGGATCGTTGAGCAAATCTTCCATATTCTTTCCTTTTAGGAAATTATATAGTTCTATAGCACCTGATTTTTGATTTTCAAGATTTACCTCCTTTAAAGTCGATTCAATGATAGGTGTTAAATCATTTACATCCTTGCCATCGATGAAGCCTTCAATATGTTTACGTTTAAGATTGTATATTTTATAAATCCCAAAGTCCAAGTCGTTTTCATTGAATTGGAACATTTCTTTAAGGAAGTATTTTAAGTTATCGATTGATTTTGACATACTTTACTTTGTAATGGTTGGATTTTGAATAAACCATAAAAATAGAAATCTTTTTCTCCTTAAAGTAATTTTTTCCAATAAAAAAGAGGCAACTTATTAGCTGCCTCCTTGAATCAATCTTAGTTAATTTTATTGCCAATAGAATCCTCCAGCAGATTTCCTTTCCCCTCTACAGCATTTCGCTATACAGGATTTATTAATCCCAGTACCTTCTGATGCTTCCGCTATGGATGAGAAAGATCTTAGTAATCTGTCGTTAGAATCATACTGCTTTACATTCTTAATCCTATTATCTTTAGGTCTCGAGTATTCACCTAATAATTCATAATTCCAATAAGAGCCTTTACAGGTCTTAATTTTTCCGAGGCAAGCTGCACTTATGCTTTTCTTATCTGCATTAACTGCATTGGCTGCATCTTCTAGCTGATTATATGTGTTTACTAATTTTCCTTCTAAATTATATTGATAGACGAATTTCTTAAAGCCACCACCACAATCTTGATTATATCCTTCTAATTGAGAATTATATTCAATTATATACTTCTTTTCCTTAGAAGCTAATTCATTTATTGTTTCTGCTGTATCTATCTGCTCCCAAACAAATGCTTCTGCTCCGTATGTAGCAATAGCCTCTTGAAAGTAATGGCCTTGTCCTTGATTTGCCTTCTGCAAATGGTCCTGCTGTCTCTTTTTAACCGTTGAGGTGGTTGAGCCTATATAGACCCAACCATTTTCAACGTTTTCAGCTTTGTAGAGCTTATATTTCTCCATTACCATTATTTTCTGACACTCTTAATGAACTATATTGACCTCTTTCGGGATTTACAACTTTCCCTTCAGTAACTAAATCCTTTAAATAGGATTTTATTTGTCTATCTTGAATCGGAAGCTCAGATTTGAAATAATCCACCAATTCCATTGTTGAATAAGTCATTGACGGGTTTTGGTCAAAATAACTCAGCATAAAGTCTTTATTTCCAGTGTTCCTTCTTCTATCAGTACGTTCAAGTATTTCCATTTCGTCAACATCAGCTAGGTGATTCAACCAAGTATCATTACCTATTTCAAATTCCTTTACAACCTCATCATCATCTGGGGCATACCTAAAAAATACATTTTTCATATATCTGTTCTTTTTTGACGTACAGTGAATTCCAATTGCAAAATCGGACTCTTGAGCAAAAACGACACTCCCTTTAATGCTATCCATTATTATTGCATTATCTCCTATTTTGGGGGTGTGATGGATACATATTAGCGTGATTCCTAAACCATAACAAACATCTCTTAATCTCTGCATTATTCCCTCAGCAGTATTACTGTCTTCCAATTTTCCCGGATTCATTCGTGTTACACTGTCAATAAAAACTACTTCTGCCTCAGAACCTCTAATTGCTATTTCAAGATCATTCCAGTTCTCATCCGAGGTAATCCTTTTAGAAAATGTTATTCCCTGTAATCGATAATTATTTTCCAATAATTCCTTTTCATTTTCATCTAAACTATTGAATTGCTTTTTATTTCTCTCTATTCGATTTAACCAAAACTCCTCTAATCCTACGAATAGAACTTTTTTTGGAATACCATCCAATTCATAACCAAAGAACTCTTTTGCGCCAATAGCAATAGACATTGCTAGGTTTTCACAAAAAATCGTCTTTCCACTTTTACTAGGTCCAAACACTAACCCAAAGGACTTTTCTTTTATCCCACTCCAGAGATATTTAGTCTTTGGTCGAGTTTCATACTCCGCAACCATTTCTTTAAATGTTAGGTAGTTTTTACCTTTTTTTATTTTTTTTTCTCTCATACTTATCTAACACAACCCTCAAATGTGTTTTTAAATTAATTATTTTTGGTTATTGAAGATATGCTATCATAATGTAAATCAACTTTTGGAAACTTATCGCGAATCTTTTCCATAGTTTGCTTCATTTAAATGGCATTTAACCAATTTTATTTGACGCAAATATAAGTAGAATCACTTGTTTCCGAAGGGGTCAATTTTTTGTACCCGCGGCAATTACAGGCAGTTACAGGGCTTGCGGGTTATATCCATCAATTGAAAATCTCAAGAAAAACTTTTTTCAGACGTTCATTTGGCTGAATTTTATCCCTACCGTCATCATTTTTAAAATCAGTAAAGTGACGTCTAGATCCTTTTATATTTTTAACCGTGCCTTTATCATCTTTACATTGAAAAGCTCCATCTATTATTCTCCCTAAGTCAGCATCAGTAATCCCAGAAATTATTTTCTTATCTCTCAATAAATGGAAAAAATACTCGACATCTGTTCTACTCCAATTAAATTGAATTTTTCGCTTAATTTCAGGATAAGGATCCTCTATATGTTCAATTAGCAATTCTTCAAGCTCGGTTAAGCTTATTTGTAATGTGGCAATTATTCTTTCATTTACAGAATCATTTGCGTGAATGCTTTCTCTGTAGTTTTTAATTTTGGTTCTGTATAATTTTAGAAATCCACTGAGTTGTTCTTGAGTAAGAATAGCTTTTCGCTCCATCATCATTTTAAAATCGACAAAATACCTATCTCTCATTTTTGAAATTCCCGGTATTAAAAAATCCTTTAAAAAGTCTTTATCTATATATTCCTCATTAATATTAAATTCATCGCGAACTTTCAGCGTTATCTTAAAGTCTTCTAAAGGTTCTTTAATCTCTAAATATTCTCTTCGATCATCATATCCACCAAAATATTCCTGAAGCTTACAATAGCTTTCTTTGGAGAAAAAGTCTGAGTATTGAATTTTATCTAAATTCATTATTATAGATTTAATTATTGCATTCACTACATTAAGTGCACAAGATAATTTAAAATGCAGTCAATGCAGCAAATGCAATTAGTTAAAAGAGCTCAAATCGTTTTCAGTGGTTTTTTTATAAAGGTGAAACCGTCTCAAAAGCTTTTCATCCAAAATACAGCATAACACCTAAAATATTCAAATACAATTAATCCTCAACAATTATTTCAAAATGATAATAGTAGTATGCCTTTTCACCAACTATAAATACAGTGGTTAATTCTAAGGTTACTTTTACCTCATCTATATATACGATTGAATTCTTCCTCAACGTTCCTACATCGCCCTTTACAATAGCTTTAAAAGGGCAAATAAGTAATATTAAAGAATTTCTCCAATCAACCACATATAATTGTTTGGGATGGCAATATTTCAAGAATACTGCTAGTTCCTTTTTATTCATATTCATTTAGTTTTAAAGAATAAAATATTTGAAATAGCTATAGTATTAGTTAGATAACAACCAACTATGCGTGTCATTTTGCAATGAATCTCCGAGGTTATTGATAAGCTTGTACGCATTTACATTCCGTTCTAAGTTGTTATCTATATAGCTGGATTTGTTTGCTTCTGTAAATAGATTGTACAAATTCCAAAGATTTATTGAGCCATTTGCTCCTCTTTTAAAGTTGGGACAGCTATAATATTCCCTCACAACATTTGTAACTTGGCTATCAGTAAGACCTATTGGTAAAGCAAGATTGGATTCTGATTTTGGCGCTGAAACATACATTCTCAACTTTCCAACCAAATGAGCAAATTGTGTTTCCGTAAGGCTGTAATTACCGATATTGGACATTTCTTCAATATGTTTTTGCTGATTGTAACCTGAAACCAAATTATTAATTTGATCTCCCAAATCCATAATTGAACCTATGCGTATTTCATTTGAGAACCCATCGGTGCTGATGCATAAATTGGTGCAGACCTTATTATTGAAACCAATAAAGACCTTAAATTTCTCCAATGACTTTTTGCCGTAAAGATTTTCTTGACTGTAGGATCTTACTCCGCCTATTGTTAAACTTAGAAGGCTATTATTAATTTTCTGAGTCATTTCGGGAAACTCTATTACAAAAGCACATCTTTCATAATAGATGGTTTTTTCTTGTTCCAATAATTCCTTTGCAGGTTTTCCAATGGCTGATGGTATTCTTCCTTTTACAATGTGACTAACCCTTATATCTGGTTCTATTATTTTCTGATGTGGAAACAATGATCTTGCCACCTCAACTGTCCTGTCAATAAATTGAAAATGACTGATGGTACTTTCGTTATCTTTCGAGAAGACTGGGATAATACAATCTTTCTTTAGATGGCTAAGAGAGACCTTCTGTGTTTTAGCTTCAATAAAGTTGCTGGAATTATTGTTTACTATTTCTACTTCCTCTTGAATCATTTGTGTAGGGTTATGATTGGCTATTAGTTCCATTTGTTTCTGTTTTTTGTGGTTCAACAATGTTTTCTTTATTTATTATTTGGGAATTAGATTCAATGTCCTCCTTCCGCTTAATAATTATGGGATGGATTTGGCTTTGAAGGCTTTGATATTTTTTAAAGATTTCACGCAAACCCTCTACAGTATTACAAATTTCTATTTCTTTGATTGCATTTTCAACTGAAACACCTTCATTGCACCATTGAATAAGCTTTCTGCCTGTTACCTTATCGATTATAAACTCTGGCTTGTTCATAAATAAACCTGTTCTATCTTTGGATGCACTGGCAAGATGCTTATCATTGATTAGCTCAAAATTTACCGTGAGTTCGTATTCAAAACCTTCTCTCGTGATTTCCTTAGTGCCGTGCTTAACAACCTTTGTACGTCCATTCATATCACTATCAAGTGAGTAATCTACTTTTCTTCTCGCAGTGGTTATAATATGAAGTGTTGATTGCAAGATAGCATCAATGAAAGCTTGGTGTCTTGGACTTACTTTTGCCCAGTCTTGAAATCTACCTCCTAAACTTTCGTGTATTTGAAGACAGCCTCCCTTGCCCGACCACTCGTGCGAAATTGAATCGATAATTAATACTTCAACAGAAGCCTTCTCACATACTTTAATGGCTTCAATATATCTTTCTGGACTATATGGTTCGTCTAATGTTAGTACGCTAAAATCGCCTAAATGTGAGTACAGACTTGCGCTATTATTTTCTGTATCTATTATTGCAATTTTAGTCCAATCGTTTGTAATTCCGTATGCCAATAGTAATGATGACATCGTTTTTCCGTAACCACTTGGGCTACTCAATCCTAACCTCAACTTTACTTGATGGCGTTGTGCTTGTTTTAGTTTCATAATTTTAAAAATTAGATATTATATTTTGTGTGATTATTTCGTTTCATTTTTAAATAAAAAAAGGACCTCCATTTCTGGAAGTCCTTCTGTTTAATTGGTCAATCTGTTGTTATGCGACTAACTCCTGTTCAATTACATTGTCTGCAACAATCTTTTCTTCATCACTAATATATTCATAGCGATGTGAAAGCGAAATGATTTCTCCAGTATCTTCTACTGTGTATTCATAGGGATCAGTTTGCACTTTTTGTACTGCTCCTGGAAGCTGCTTTCCAATTAAGGCTTTGCAAGTAACCTCATTAAATGTTGAACTTACTCTAGCAGCCCTAGCCGTTAAATAAGTTTTTCCTGTTGCTTGGCTTTTTACAGCTTCAACTCCGCCTTGAACGATTAGAATGTTAAATTCAGTTCCGTCTTCGCGTTCATAATTTTTGTAATCTACAATTGTAACCATAGTTTCTGTAATTTTTAAATTAATATTAAGTTACCACGGGGGTATCCCGCGAAGCTAAAAACTCGTGGGGGATGCCTGTCAGTTAGAACGCATTCAGGTTGATAAGAGGATTTTTAAAAAAATTGGGAAAAATTATTTTTTTAAAAATAAGACTGCTAATGCTAAAATTATAATAATATTATATCGGTTGGACTTGGATTTGAGATAATTTGTTTTAAAAATGAAGCTCCACCATTTATAAAGTCATAAATCATAACAACTACTACGATTAAAACTATAAAAGCCATTATATAGCCTTTCGAATTCCCATTATTTTTCATTTTCAAAATTTTAGACAGTCTAATTGCTTATTAAGTATTTCATTATTCTCCGTAACAGTATCACCTTTCAAATTGCCCTCAAGACGGAAATAAATTCCTTTTAATTTACTTTCATTTAAGATTTTATAATCTCGTTCAGTAATTAAAAATAAGCCTAAAGCAACTTCACGACCGTTCATTTTCATTAGGTCTGTAATAACAGGTGCTAGCTTAATACCAGAATCACTGGTAGTATGAATAAACAAATCTCCCGTGAAATTTTGTGGTTTTAGAGTTTTAAAAAGAACAGAGACATTTAATAGTAAGTCTCCTGTAGTTCTGTTTTTATAGATTGAGGTTCCTACTTCATATTCAGAAGTTCTTATTACTGGTTTAGGATTAAAATATTCCATAGTTACGCCATCATCTCTATTTATGACTTTCGTGTTGCATTGAGCGTTTAAATTATTCGTTAACGCTAGTATTATAAGTATTAAAGTATTTCTCATATAAATTTTATTTAGTTGATTATTATTTAAAAAGGACTTCCATTAGGTCCATCAGGAATAGGATTGTTTTTACAGCGTTCAACTCTATATTGATTTTCATCCTTGGCAATCACATAACGCATCACATATTCGTCAGAACTCTTTGAATAAAAGCTAAAAGCATTTGATCCTGGATAACAAAACATACACAGCGATTCTTTTGCATAAAGTCCTTCAGGGTAATCCTTCTTTAACTGTTCAATTTTTCGTTTTATCTCGGTTATGAATTCATCTTTGGTGTTATAAGAATAAACCCCATCGGGATCAACCTGTTTTAAATAACTTGTATCGTAATGTATAAAAGCGTTAATCACAGCAGTTTCTAAATCAGCAAGTTGCATAGTTTGCTTTATTGCCTGAGTCTTGCGATCTTTTTCTAATCTGATTAAAGTTTTTTTCATAATGATTTTTTCATTTATTCATTCACGTTAGCCCATACGCTATTTTTGTGCTCCTGAATTTTTCGGTTCATTCCAAGAATTACTGATTGAGCTATCTTATCCTGCTCAAAAAGACTTAAGTTTCTTACATTCGATAGGTTTCGTCTATAAACCATTTCCTTTTGAAAGTATTTATACTTCCAAGTTATAGAAAGCATACCCTGACTATATAGAAAATCAACAATTTGGTTACTAGTATCAGGATAAAGATTAGAATGATTTTTACCTATGTATGTAATTTCTCCTTCTCCATTAAATGCAGCTCGGTTGATGCTATTTACAATAACATTAAATTTTTCTTCTACCGATTTCCCTAAAAGATCTTCTTTATCCTTTTGAGTGTTTAAAATAATTTTCCCTATAAAAACAATTAGTATTGATAAAATGATTGCTATTATCCACATAATTTGATTTGATTAAGAAATAATTCTATTTAATGATTGCATTAGTTCCCTGTCCGCGATTGAAGAAATAACTGGCAATCTATTTAAGCGTTCAGCTACTTTAATGTGTTCCTCTGCAATGATTTTGTATATTAAGGGATACATTTTTTGAAAAAATTCCTTTTTTTCTGGGTTATTATTTATTTCAAAATAGGTAAGACACAATACGATTACCGCAAAATTATCACAAAAATCAATAGCTATTTCTCTACTGATGTTTTCATCTAAATGTAATCCAAAAAGAGAATAAGCAGCCGCTCTAAACTCGATTAGATTTTGCATAGAATCAATTTTATCATCTTCATTATATCCAACTCCGAAATAACTTTCAGTTAAAATCCGTGAGGTTTCACCAGGATAATCTTTACCATTTCTAATTAGTTCGTATATATCATCACCTACACTAGAATGGAATCTGTTATATCCAATATTTTCCACCTTTTTAATAGATTCTGAATAATCTGATTGAAATTTAGTTGATTTTGATGGTTTGGGTATAAATCTTTCGTGATTCTCATTTTCAAACTTTGCACCATAGCTGTCAGATGTGCGAGCTGTACTATCACGATTATTGCTAGCTCTATCAAATTCAATCTTTATTTCTTTTTCTGAAACATCCAATTTTTCATCAACGCTAGTCGATCTCGGTAAATTCTTTTTAGGTTTTGGAGCAGCTCTATAGAGAAAAAATCCACAAATAAATGAAAATGCTGCATACGGAAGTAATTCACCAGTATTGTTGTTTGGAACTAGAAACACCAAAAAAGAACCAATCATCCAACAAACACCTACAATTTTAAATATCATATTTATATAATTGAATTTAACTAAATTTAAATATAGGTAAATATGCCTATTAAATTATTATTTGATTCCACGAATTTTACAACGTGGAATATCTTGCTGAAAATTCATTTCTTATTGCCTTTGGGAAAAACCTGAAAAACTTGCGCAACAAAAAGGGCCTGACCCAAGAACAATTAGCTATTGACCTAAATATTGAAATTTCCCAAATTAGCTGAATTGAACGCGGTATAATTAATACTTCTATTAGTAATGTTAACTCTATTGCCAATGTATTGAGGATTGAGTATAAGGATCTCTTTAATTTCTGATTCGCTCTTATAAATGTTACGTACTTCTTTAGTTGAAACATTACGGAAATCCTCTTCTTAAATATTTTATTTGTTTTGTTAGCACGAAAATAAGTTGTTAAATTGCAGTCTATCTGCAATTACATATTTTTATGCCAGTAAATCTCAATGCCTTTATCCGTTATAAAACTATAGACGGTTGTTTAAGAAATCAATTTGTTTCTTGTGATATTGATTTACTTATTAAAAAGTGCTCAGAAGCTATAAGTAATAGAATAGGAGAGGAAACAAGCATTTCTGAACGCACCGTAAGAGATGATATTAGAGTGCTTCGCAGTGATATTTTAGGTTTTGACGCTCCAATAATATGTAAGGCTGGTGTTTACAGTTATTCAGATTCTAGATATAGTATATTTAATATAGCCATTGCAGATAAAGAGTTGCTTGTTGATATTCAAAATCTATTAGTTGAAGAATACGAAAATATTGAAAACAAAAAATTAAAACATTTGATTATTTCACTTGCAGGAATAACAGGGGAAAAAATCCCTGAAAACATCTCTCTTATGGAAACGATTTATCCGAAAAGAATGTTTGGTGTGATTATAAAACGAACTGAAGTAGAAATTTTTGAAGGAAAAATAAATCACTACCTCAACTCATTATATATTGAGAGGAATAAAGCCAAAAAGAGAGGGGTAATGGATTTCTTTAAAAAATCTAAAACCCCAATTTCAGAACTTTATAGGTGGGAATATATTCTGGATGGAATACTGTCTTAAATAATTAATCACCAGCCGGCTTACTCAATCTTACCTTGATAATATTCAAATATTTCTCTAAAAATATCATATCCTTTATATCCCATACGTGCATTTTATCTTCTTTTTTACTTTTAAATGTTATAAAATTACCCATAATAGAAATATCGTCCAACCAATCTTTATCATACTCATAATATTTATTTACTGCCACAATAAATACACGTTCAACTTCGGGTAAATCAATAAGCTCTTTTACATATTCTGCATTAGTCTGGTTTTCTTTAATGGTTTGAGAAAAAGTCTCATTCGATCCAATAATTATAGTAAAAATGCTAAATAATAAAACTTTCTTTATTGTTGACATAGAAATAATTTTTAGTTAGAATGACACGAAGATAATTTTAATATTTAGTTGTTTAATATAAAATAGCTTACACCCTTATTTATCTTTAAGCTTATCCTCTAACGAAAGCATCATCTGGCTTACTTTTTTATCTATTATTTGTCCATAATGTTCTTGGGTAGTTTGAATTTTTGAATGTCCCAGCAACTTACTTACTATTTCCATCGGAACATCGTTATACAACAGAACAGTAGAAGCAAAGGTTTTTCTGGCAATATGATGGGTTAATCGTTTTTTAATTCCAACTACACCTGCAATTTCTTTCAGGTATCTATTAAAGATTGGATTGTATGTTTTCGGAAAAGCGTAAACCTCATCGGCAATTGAAAATTTATCAAGAATAATTGAAGCCTTATCCAATAGAGGCACTTTATAAACCCTATTCGTTTTTTCACGATGCACTTCTATCCACAAGTTATTGTCAAAACCCTCTACAATATTTTCCTTTTTTAAGTTTGACATTTCCTTAAAACCCAAGCCAGAATAGCAACAAAATATAAATTGGTCACGAATAATAGCAAGGCGTTCGCTTTCAAAAGAATGTTCCTCTAAGTCTCTCAATTCCTTTCTGGTAAGAAAAACAATGTCCTTCTTAATAACCGTAGGCTTATAAAGCATAAAAGGATCTTTCTGTAAATAATCTTCGGAAATAGCATATTTAACAACGCGACGAAATCTTTGGATTGCCTTGTTTAAGGTACTGTATTCAAAGCTTTTTTCAGTTCTCAGATAATATTCAAACTCATCCAAAAAATTGCTTTTTAGACTATTAATTTGAATTTCCCTTGTTTTAAACTTCCATTTTACAAAATTTTGCAAATGTGTTCCTGTCTCTAAATACTTACTGTACGTAACTTCTTTAATATCCTTGCCTACTAATTTTTTGATACGTTGATTGTGAAGCTCATATACTTCCAATAGTCCTTTCTCTTTCTGGATGGTTTCACCTTTGTAATCTTGAAGTATATCAGAAACAGTGAACTCATCTAACTTGACTTTAAGTTTGAGATAGGATTTACGCAGATTTTGAATAATTAGACTTAGGCTATCATTGATAAAATCACTCTCACCAAAAAACTTGGCAAGTTGACTTTTATTGTCCCAAAGTTTGGGTTCAATAAACAATCCAGTTGAAAATTCCTTTCGTTCTTTATTAAGTTTAACTCTGCAACGAATAGGACATTTTCCCTGATTATTTAGTTTAGATTTTTGAATTAAGAACAAAATTGTGATTGTGCTACTTTTCATTTTTTGAGATTTTGAAAAGTGGGGCACCCGAGAAATTATTTGGGGCACCTGATGGGGCACCCAAAATTGTCAAAAACGCATCGATGTTGTGTTAAAACAAAAAAAGCCTCTCCATTAGGAAAAGCTTCTCATCGGTTCTACTACAAACCTTTCCGCCTTAGTGTGACGGACAACACAACCTCTTAATAAAAAAGCCCTCATGAAGAGAGCTTTTCTTGCGGTCTGGACGGGACTCGAACCCGCGACCCCCTGCGTGACAGGCAGGTATTCTAACCAACTGAACTACCAGACCAAAATAAACTTTATTTCCTGACAACAGTCAGGGACAA
>Ga0209702_10004830_pt1 | contig 19086 bp, 19 predicted proteins | sample FRY01_FD_187210 | JGI IMG/M metagenome (GOLD analysis project Ga0209702, IMG submission 187210) | Freshwater microbial communities from Lake Fryxell liftoff mats and glacier meltwater in Antarctica - FRY-01 (SPAdes) (version 2) | ecosystem: Environmental > Aquatic > Freshwater > Ice > Glacier...
GCTGAAAAACAATGCTTCTTTACAAAAGTCGCCCACCAGAACGGTGCAGACTCAACGTACCCACTTCTTTGCCAGTCTATGCGCCTACATCAAGTTGGAGCGGCTGAAAATCTGTGAAAAACTCAACCATTTCGCCCTGAAAGGCAAAATCTATGTCAAGGCCATTCAGGCCGCTTTCAAAGAACTAGAATCACTCAAACTAAAGCACGAAGGCAACATCTCATTTGGATAAACGGCCGACTTGCGTAACATCAGATATAATGTACTGTTAGGCTTTTGCCCCTTGGTGCCATTCTTGAAGCTATCTCCAACAACTTATTTTATTAATTCAGGCTACACCGGTCTTCGTATCGTTGGTAAAAATACCAAGGACAGTAACAATCCTAGGTGTAATCTCGCACCGGCACGAAATGAAAGACCACATTCCGGTACAGATTCAAGTGCAATAGGGCATGGATGGGACTAGTAAAGTGACGATTGTGGGGGGCTAGGGTAGTGCCCACTTCCACCTGCTGATCCTGCTTTGCAATCAGGATTGAATCCTATAGCCTCTGTGACGCGAAGAAAGCTATTTTCTACCGTGGTTGGAGTTGTATTCTTTAACTTCTACGGTAAAAAACCAACAAAGCCCCTACCTACCTAGCCGCAACCACTTATCAAACCACGCAAAGGCATCCGCCTGCATGGCCCGGTCAAACTTATGATCGCCGTCGTAAAACCGTCCCTGGTAGGCCTCTCCGGCTCCGGCAAGGTGGTATACTTCCCGCAGGATGGCATCGGCCTTTTGCATTTCGGATAAGGTAAAAAGTCGGTCCTGATTGTTATTCTGAACCATGACGGGTAAGGGCGTCCGCAAGCCGAGTACTTCCGGAAATTCAAGGTAGTTTGGGAGTAAAGGAGCGTACAGCATCCACGTATGCGTGTAAGCTTTGTGGAGCAGAAAGTCGTCCCAGGTAGTCATAAACCCCACACAAACGGCACACTTTATGCGTTCATCCAGCCCAGCGAGGTAGGCCGTACGAAGCCCCCCTCCCGATAGGCCCGCGCAGCCCAACTTGTCTGAATCTACATCCGTACGCTGGCTCAGGATCGTGAGCGCTATCTGATCCTCGGTGAGCACCACGCCCGGCCAGGTAGTTCCGGCGCAAAACAGCGACTTGGATACCACGTGCTCGTGGTCAGACGCCCAAGCATTGTAGGTATCGATTTCCTCCTGTGTGGTTATTTCGGCATCACTTTTCAGATCTGTTTTGGTTATGCCCCAGGCAATACCTTCCACATCTTCGTAGTAGGCCCGGCGACTGCCAAACAGAAAGGCGTCGGGCACCAGCACCACGTAGCCGCGATTGGCTACCTCGTTAGCCCAGGCAGTACCCCCGTAATAGCCCTCCTGATGCTCGCGCAGGTGTGGGTCCTGCTCATCAGTAGTACGGGTTATTTTGGCGTAGCCGTAGTATTTTTCGCCACTATGATCGTGCAGGGCTACTATCCCCGGTAACGGTCCATTAGCTCCTGCTGGCTTCAATAATAAAGCTTTGGTAGGGCGACCGTAAGGTAGCTGCCACGATAATTCTTCTATTTCCAAACCATCGTACACGTACTTTTTTTCTACGATCACCGCCGGTACCTTGCCAACCGGCGGACTAGCCACCAGCTCTTGCACCTTGGCCCGGGCCTCCTCTTTCCAACGGCTCAATTTCTTTTTAGGATTGGCCCGCAGCGAGAGTAACGGAGGATTTTTACGTAATCCGGCGGCCCATTGCCCGTAGTTACCGATGATGCTTTTGGGGTTGTTTAGGGTCATAGCGTTTGGTGTTGAAGGCAATGGTTTAGAAAGGCTTGGGGTGAAACTCCCGGTATCAAGGGCTGACAGGCTCAGGGCCATACCTACCGACGACTTCACAAAATCCCGGCGGCTACTTACTGACGGAGAACACAAAAGAGGCATTTTTCCCATGCGTGTTTCTGGTAAAAGTCAGGGGTCTTCAAAAGCTACCATCAGGCCACGCCCGGAGCGGGACTTTTTCCAAAAACAACCCCCACGAGCATCCCCAACGTACTAGCCAATAGTCCATACATCATCGGGGGATACTCGGTGTCGATTTCAATGCAAAGAAACCAGGTGGTAATACCCACTCCCATCGAAAGCAAACACCCGGGGGTATTGGCACGCTTCCAGTAAAACCCGGCCACCATGGGCACAAAGAGCGATACCAAACTAAACGCCGATGAGGCCGCCACCAGCTCAAAAATACTTTGCGCACCAACGGCCATGATGATCCCAATACCCGTAATGAGCACGATCGACACCCGGATAATACGGAGCAATTGCCAGTCAGACAGCGTGGGGCGGAAAAACTTAATCACGTTTTCTCCCAATACTGCCGCTGACGCCATCACCGCACTGCTGGTACTACTCAGAATCGCCGATACTAAGGCTCCGAAGAAAAGAATTTGTATAGGTAATCCCGTATGGAGCATTACCATTGTGGGAATAATCATCTGGGAGTCGCCCCCAAGATCTGGGTACAGGATATGCCCGCACAAGCCAATAAACAGGGGAATCAGGGCAATGGTCAAATACATAAAAGAAGAGAGCAAAGAGGCGCGCACCGCTACCTTAGCCGACTTCGCCGCCATGACCCGTTGAAATACGTCCTGTTGGGGAATAGATCCTAATCCGATGGTAATCCAGGCGGCCACGTACTCCACGTAGCTTTTAAACGAAGTTTCGGGATAAAACCGAAAGAAGCCATCGGGTAGATTGGCCGTCAGGGGTTCGATGCCCCCTACCTGATTGAACATAATAACCGCTAAAATGACCAGCCCCACGATAATGGTAATAGTTTGAAGAAAGTCGGTAATGGAAATCGACCACATCCCCCCTAGGATCGTATAAATCACGACTACTACCGAGCTAAACAGAATGCAGGCTAGCAATGACCAACCCAACACTACCTGTAACACAATACCCATGGCTAGTAATTGGGCGGCGATCCAGCCAAAATACGAGGGGATCATGAGGATGGCGGACAACAATTCCGCGCTCCTCCCAAAACGAGCCTTGTAAAAATCACACAGCGTGATCAGGTTCATTTCATAAAACCGGCGGGCGAAGAGCGCTCCTACCAAGAACAAACATAAGGCCGCTCCGAACGGATCTTCAATAATACCAAGTACCCCGTGTTCAATAAATTCGGTGGGGGCGCCCATGATCGTTTCTGAACCAAACCAAGTAGCAAAAGTGGCGGAGGCCGCCAGTACCAAAGGAAGCCTGCTTCCGGCTACTACAAAGTCGCGGGTGGTCGTTACCCGGCGGGAAGCCCATACGCCAATTCCAATATTCAAGAGTAAATAAAGACCAATAGCAAATGCAAGCATGGGCAACGAAGATATACTTTTATATCATGTAGTGTCAGCAAACCGCCTGACTTATAAATAAAAAAGGTTCTGGTTTAACTACTAAGTATTTCCCCGTTGAAAAGAGAATTATACCACGGAAGCACAAAAAACGAGCGCCACTGTATGTTCAGCGGCGCTCGTAGCTTCTTAAAACTTCAATGTATTGGGCAGGTACTTCGCTACCAGATTTTCGTAGTAGGGGCGTAGCTCCTTCCAATTAGGAGGAGTGGGTACCTTCGAGTACAGATCATAGGGATTAAACTTCTTCACCCACTCAAACATCGCCCGATCGTGATCATCCATCAGATGATCATACGCATGCTCGCGGTGCTGCGAGTAGAACGAATGGTAGCGAAGCATGTACAGTCCCTCCTCGGGCATAGTATTTTTCACCATTTGGTACACGTACTCGTCGTGCCCCCACGACATGTGTACGTTGCGTAAGCCACAGTTTGGCTCATACACGCCATACTTGGTATTATATCGCTCGTCTTTCGAATCAGGGTTTGCCTCAAAGTACTCGGGGTACACTATTTTGTCAGAATGCGCGCAACCTACCGGGAAGGTATCACCAACCACCGCCCATTGGGGCTCGTCGAACAAGCAAAGTACCTTACCCATATCGTGCATCAAGCCTACCAACACAAACCAATCAGGATGTCCGTCGGCGCGAATCGCTTCGGAAGTCTGCAATAAGTGTTGCCACTGATCAAGATTCGTATCCGGATCAGAGTCGTCCACGAGGGTGTTCAGAAAATCAAATGCCTCCCAGATCGGCATTTCTTTCTTATCGAATTTTAGATATTCTTTTTCCTTTTCGAGCACGAAACCATACGTCTGATAGGTATGGTTGAGGCGATAAAACTCCCGCACGGTATCCCGGTCGGGTTCATCGTAGTTACGATAGTCTTCTTTTGCTTTGGTATTGGGCTCAGGATAGCGCGTCAACACGTCCTCTTCCCACACATCAAGGCTTTGTAACGGATTTTGGGTATTTGATGTCATGTTTGTCAATGGTTAATGGCATTAAGAGCGTAAAAATACTACTTATCAGCAAGTTAGCCGCGAAGTTCTCCTTTTTTATACGTTGTAATTACAAAAAACATACCGGGGCATTTTCTACTTCCCTGGGAACGCCAAAAGCTACCCGTTGGGCTGGTGTTACTAACGAATACTGTTTTAGGCTAGTGTTTCTTTTTAAAATGGAAATCGGCAAAGTTCATATACTGCTCCCAATCGTACAGAAGAATATCGTGCTTCCCGTTTCTCATGTGATATCCCGTCCAGATTTGCTTTCCAACGGGTGTTTCTACGGCGGGTGGCGTTGCCGTGGACAGCACCGGGCGCCCATACAGGCTATACACGGGCCCGGCATGGTAGGCGCCCAGGTACTCGCCCTTGGGGTCGGCCCATTGGTCTTCTGACGCACTAGCCACGTACACGGGCCGGGGAGCCATGAGAGCAATCAGCATGTGAAAGTCAACGGGCAGCTCCTCTTCAAGGTCATTAAACTGCTTATAATTAGTAGCAAACCAATGCGGAAAACTAGTATTAATCGCCTTGATGGTTTCACCGTACTTACGGCGGGTAATCGCCGCGCCACCTTCCCCCGAATCGTTGGAAATAACGAGCGCAAAGCGGGCATCCTGCGCCCCGGCCCAGAGCGATGCCTTACCCAACCGGGAGTGTCCTATGACCGCTACCTTGTTTTTATCAACATCTTTGTCCGTTTCGAGGTAGTCCATGGCCCGGCTCAGCCCCCAGGCCCAGGCTCCAATCGCTCCCCACTCATCGGCGGCGGGTTCTGTCTGTCCTTTTTTGTAGAAAAGGGGATTAATACTCTCCGCAAAACTATCGGTCCGGTCGGGTTGTAAATCGCCGTAGTAAAGCGTAGCGAGTCCGTAGCCCCGGGCCAGAATCTCTTCTACCGGCCAGCGGCGGGCACGCGTTCCCCGACTCGCTTCGGTACTATAGTTGTTGACAATGCCCGGATCTTTCCAATCCGGAATCCAGTTTTGGGTTATCAGAATATCCGAATCGGCATGTACAGTCTGATTTCCGGCAAAATTCAGCCCCAGAAACACCGGAACGGGCTGCTTGGCTGAATTGGGTAGGTACAGCAACAAATTCATCTTTTTTTGTCCGTCCCCAAAATGAACGGTAATCTGTTTCCGGGTAGCTTTCCCACCCAAGGCAGCGCGGTTTACCGAGAGTACTTCAAACCGTACCGGGATATTCTGAGTAGGCGTTTTACCGTAAACCTGTTCGGCGAATAGTGTCAGGATTTCAGAGCGTCGTTTCGTCTCCCAATCTTTACTGGTAGCTACCTTACTACCATTGTTCGTCACCAGAAGCTCCGGCAGCGTGTAGGCAGGTACTTTTTGCTCGTCGTATTGAGCGTAGGTGGTACCGAGTATTCCCAGCCCCATGAAAGTAAATAGTAGTATCTTTTTCATAAACAGGAAAAGACGCTGGTATTTAACCTCTACCCTTCAACTATTTCAGCGGGGACCGGACGAGCGCCGACCACTGCGGCCATAATTGCGGTTGCTGCGGGGTGGAGTACCTCGCCGAGCACCGTTATTTCTGTGGTCATATTGTTTGTAACAATTATATCTTGGGTAGTTACGGTAAACAATCCGGGGCGCAGGACGTACTATTATAACCCTGGGTGGGCGAGGCGGAATCCGGTGGTCGTAACGATAGCGCGGAGGATAGGAAGAATGTACGCAACCTGACACACTCACCAGAAGAATGAAGAGTAACAGGTACAATGATACTATTTTCGGGTTTTTCATGACTGATTTATTTTCACTGCTCTTTTTAATAACGACAACTCAGGCACCGTATTCCCCTATATAGTGCGTAATTTAGAGCCTCTGTTTTTATGAGTAATCGGTTTTCTACATTCGTGGGTATGGTTTTTACGCTCTATCATGAAAGGTTAAAAGACTCCTGAACATAGAATCCCACACACCCAGTTTATTAATATTTCTAAAAACGCTATTAAATGAAAATGAGAGGAAAGTGCGTTTTTACGTACCAGATATATTCGCCCACCCCCGTATCGATGATGCTGCGCCCCCGGCGTGAGAGCCGTCAGGCGGTATATAAGGAGGGATTTAACATTGACCCGAGTGTTCACTTTACCGAATTTACAGACAGCTACGGCAACTCCTGCCAAAGAGCTACACTGCCGCTGGGTGAAGTCAAAATCACTTCGCAGATTGAAGTAGACGTACCAGAAACCCCACCACTTCCCAACCCATTACCCCCTTTTGTACCCATTGAGGAGCTTCCTGATGACAGCATGCTGTACGTACTTCCAAGCCGTTACTGCCAGTCAGATTTATACGAAATCCATAATCTGGCCTCACAAATTGTGGGAAATAGGACACCCGGCTACGAGCAAGTAGAAGCCATCCGCACGTGGGTGAACCAGAATGTATACTACCAGTACGGCGTAACCAATACCAGCACTACGGCACTGGATGTAATCTATAACCGTAACGGTGTTTGTCGTGACTTTACCCACTTGGTGATAGCGCTCTGTCGAAGCCTGAACATTCCGGCCCGCATGACCGTGGGCTACCTCGATAAACTAGAATTTGCCGATTTACACGCTTGGGTAGAAGCCTTTTTGGGCAACGAGTGGTACACCTTCGATGCCGTGCAACAGCATACCCATGGGTACCGGATTGAGATTGGACACGGCCGCGACGCCGCCGATGTAGCCATGGTAACGCAGTTTGGCAATATACAGTTACAGTCGCTGGTTATTGAAACCGAACTACTGGAAGAAGAAAATACACAGACTAGCTAACAGCTCCAAATTAGGTAGGTAATAAAAAAACGCCGGTCTCCTGAGGGAAACCGGCGTTTTTAGCAGTAGGTCGGCCCATCCGGGCATCGCTATCTATGTTACTTCAAACTTTCAAAATCAAAGCTTTCGAGATACTTGGTTGTGAAGTTTCCTGACTTGAAACCGGCATCGTCCATCAGTTTGATGTGGAAAGGAATCGTTGTCTTAATTCCTTCAATCACAAACTCTTGCAACGCGCGCTTCATGCGGGTAATTACCTCTTCCCGAGACTGACCGGTTACGATCAGCTTAGCAATCATAGAGTCATAGTTAGGAGGAATCGTGTAGCCGCTGTATACGTGACTATCGATTCTGACACCGTGCCCGCCGGGAAAGTGCATATTAGTAATCTTACCTGGACTCGGACGGAAACCATTACCCGGATCTTCGGCATTGATACGGCACTCCATCGCAAACAGCTTTGGCGTGTAGTTCTGACCGGAAATCGGCTCGCCAGCGGCTACTTTAATTTGCTCCTTAATCAGGTCAAAATCCGTTACTTCTTCCGTAATGGGGTGCTCAACCTGGATACGGGTGTTCATCTCCATGAAGAAGAAGTCTCCGTGCTTATCTACCAGAAACTCAACGGTACCGGCTCCTTCGTAGCCGATTGCCTGAGCTCCTTTGATAGCCGCATCCCCCATTGCCTGACGTAATTCAGGTGTAATAATCGGTGAAGGAGTCTCTTCCACTAACTTCTGGTGGCGACGCTGAATCGAGCAATCACGCTCCGATAAATGACATACTTTTCCGTATTGATCACCAATAATCTGAATTTCAATGTGACGAGGCTCTTCCACAAATTTTTCGAGGTAGAGGCTATCGTTACCAAAGGCCGCGCCTGATTCCTGACGGGCATCATTCCAAGCTTTTTCAAATTCACTGGGTTTGTTCACAATCCGCATTCCACGGCCACCACCACCGGCAGTTGCTTTCAAAATTACGGGATAACCCATTCCTTCGGCTAGTTCTTTCCCCTGCTCAATTGAGTCCAATAGCCCTTCCGAACCGGGAATTACGGGAACACCCGCTTTCCGCATGGTAGCTTTGGCAGTAGCTTTATCACCCATACCGTTGATCTGCTCGGCTGTGGCACCAATAAATTTGATACCATAATCACTACAAATCTGAGAGAACTCCGCGTTTTCGGATAAGAAACCGTAACCGGGATGAATGGCATCTGCTCCGGTTACCTCGGCTGCAGAAATAATATTTTGTATACTCAGATAAGACTGACGACTCGCCGGAGGCCCGATACATACTGCCTCATCGGCAAAACGTACGTGCAGGCTATCACGGTCAGCGGTAGAGTAAACGGCCACCGTCTTGATGCCCATTTCTTTACATGTCCGAATGATCCGGAGAGCAATCTCACCTCGGTTGGCAATAAGTATTTTTTTAAACATAAGATTTATTTTGAAACCTTGTAAAGACTTAAATTTGGAATTTTTAGCCTCCAAATCACCCAACTACAACCTTCCCTGATCAGACAGGCTCCACGAGGAAAAGGGGCTGATCAAACTCAACCGGAGTTGCGTTTTCAACCAGAACTTTAACAATCCGACCCGATACTTCTGACTCGATTTCGTTGAATAACTTCATGGCCTCAATCACACACACCGTCTTACCTGGATTCACTTCGTCTCCAATGTTAGCAAATATCGGGGTTTCGGGGTTCGATGCGCGGTAGAAAGTACCGATCATCGGCGACTTGATGGTTATATAGTTTGATTCAATTACCGCAGGAGCAGCCGGAGCAACCTCAGAAGCAGCTACCGGAGCAGCTGCTGACACGGTTGCCGGGGCGGCCGTTTTTACCGGGGCACTACCGTAGCGTTTTACCTTGATTTTTAAATCGTTGGTTTCAATATTTACCTCATCCAGACCCGATTGAGCGATGAAATCAATAAGTTTTTGAATTTCTTTAGTTTCCATGAGTTAGCGTTATTAGTTCTGAGGAGCAAGGATTATTTATAAAAGTATACTTAGTTTAGAAGGTACAGTCGATAAAAAACGGAAACAAAACTACAACCCGGATTTTATTCACTCCACTTCAAAGCTATCTACGATTAAGATTTAACACGTTCTACGTAATCGTACGTTCGGGTATCAATTTTCAGAACGTCGTCCTGCTCAATAAATAAAGGTACCATAATGTTCGCACCGGTTTCAACTTCTACTGATTTTTTGGGAGAGTTGGTGGTATCACCACGCATTCCCGGCTCCGCGTACGTTACCGTAAGTTCTACAAAGGCAGGCAATTCACAGATTAGGGGAACATCGTTTTCAGTGTTGATCAAAATCTCTACTTCTTGCCCTTCCTTCATCAGATCCACACCCGTTATAAGTTTGTCATCAAGTGAAATCTGTTCGAAGTTTTCAACATTCATGAAGTTAAAACCCATTTCGTCTTTGTATAAAAACTGATATTTATGTCGTTCTACCCGTACCGGAGTAATGGTTGCTCCTGAGTTGAAGGTATTGTCCAGCACTTTACCTGAAGTAAGGCTCTTCATTTTGGTCCGAACAAATGCGTTGCCTTTTCCAGGCTTCACGTGTTGAAACTCAATGATCTGAAACAGATCATGATTGTACTCAATCACCAAGCCGTTACGGATGTCAGAGGTCGATGCCATGTTTTAATTTATAGTGGTAAAATTATTCTATTTTGTGAATGAAGTCTGTTGGATACTAGTGAGGCTACTAGTAAGCCCATTTTACGTAAGCCGAGGCCCAGGTAAAACCTCCACCGAATGCGGCAAGTATCAGATTATCTCCTTTTTTTAACTGCGACTCGTAATCCCACAAACAGAGCGGAATAGTGGCAGCGGTGGTATTCCCGTATTTGTGAATATTCATCATCACTTTGTCCATTCCAACACCCATCCGGTTAGCGGTGGCTTCAATGATACGCTTATTGGCCTGATGCGGCACGAGCCAAGCTACGTCGTCCCCAACCAAGCTATTACGCTCCATGATCTCGGCGGAAATATCCGCCATATTCTTAACGGCGAACTTGAAAACCTGCGGCCCATCCTGGAATACGTAGTGCATTCCCTTGTCGATGGTTTCGTGAGTGGGTGGGTAGCGACTCCCTCCCCCTTTTTGGTTTAGGTAGGGCAGCCCGGCACCATCGGATCGGATAATCGTATCCAGAATACCATTTCCCTCCTCGTTGGCTTCCAGGAGCACCGCTCCGGCTCCGTCACCAAAGAGTACGCAGGTAGTGCGGTCGGTATAGTCTACAATCGCAGACATTTTATCGGCACCGACGACAATTACTTTTTTGTATTTTCCTGTTTCGATAAATTGTGTACCCATTGTGAGAGCGTACAAGAACCCCGAGCAAGCCGCCTGCACATCAAAACTTCCAATGTTACGGATTCCAGCCATGTCGCAGATAAGATTGGCCGTACAAGGAAACACAAAATCAGGGGTGGTGGTAGCGCAAATCAACAAGTCGATTTCTTCGGGTGAAGTATTCGTCTTATCCAGTAGCCCTTTTACCGCTTCGGCGCCCATGTGTGAGCTACCTTTTCCTTCACCTTTCAGGATATGTCTTTCCTTAATTCCCGTCCTGCTGACAATCCATTCATCGTTGGTCTCAACCATCCTTTCAAGTTCGGCGTTGTCAAGGATGTACTCGGGTACGTATCCATGTACGCCTGTGATGGCAGCTTTTGATTGGGTCATGGTCAGTTTTTTGTTGTTTATCAGGCCAAAGCCTGAGCAATATGGATGTAGGCGTTTGCATCAACTTGTTTGCAGGCCCACGAAATCATGTTTTTTATGGCGAGGGGAGTTGATATACCATGGGCAATCATTACGTTTCCATTTACCCCCAAAATCGGACTACCACCAATGGCTTCGTAGTTGGTCCTGGCTATAAAATCATCCTCTATAATACCCCTACTCATGGTAATTTCGTACAGCGACTCACCCAACTTAAACAGGATATTACCCGTAAAACCGTCTGTTACGATCACATCAGCCTTACCGACGAAAAGGTCCTTCCCTTCGATATTGCCTATAAAATTAATACGATTATTTTCTTTTAGTATCTGGTGCGCCGCTTGGGCAATGACGGATCCTTTCTGCTCTTCTTCCCCAATATTCATCAGGGCAACCCGTGGTTTTTCTATTCGAAAGGTATGCTGGGCAAAGAGTGATCCGATTTCCCCAAACTGACCGAGTACTTCTGGCTTACAGTCAGCATTGGCACCAATGTCCAGCATAATACTTATTTGGCCATTAGTCTGCGGCACAAAACCTGCAATTGCGGGCCTCATGATGCCTTCAATGGCCCTGATACTGAAAAGGGCTCCTACGTGCATGGCTCCGGTATTACCAGCGCTGCAGAAGATATCAACCGCCTTTTCTTTTAAAAGTTTAAACCCAACTCCAATACTGGAATTGGGTTTTTGCGAAAGCGCCTTTGTGGGATGCTCGCCCATTTCTATAACATCCTCAGCGTGGACAATTTCCACGGAGGGAGAATTAAAATCATGTTTCTGAAAAAGTTCCTTGATGACTTCCTCCCGGCCAACTAATACAATTGTTGTATCAGCAGGCAGATCTGCCGCAGCCATAATAACTCCCTCGACTATTGCTTGTGGCGCAAAATCACCCCCCATAGCATCTACTGCAATTTTCATTTACACACTTTTTATTGACTAAAAAAAGGAAAACGTGGATGTAAAATTAGCAGTTGCTGCTTAGTAAAAAAGAATTTCGCAACAACTTTTACACGGTTGTTGCGAAATTCATATGCTTTATCGCTGATAATTAAACGGCTTTCGAGTAATTTTCGATCATCAACTTTCCCTTGTAGTACAGATTTCCCTCGTACACGTGAGCGTGGTGTGAGCGGTGTGTCTCTCCGGTAGTAGAATCAACAGAAAGCTGCTTTCCAGTCAAGAAATCGTGAGATCTGCGCTTATTCCGGCGGGTAGTTGAGATTTTGCGTTTTGGATGTGCCATGATTTTATGTAATCAGTTGTTAGTATTCGTTTTATGTATTCTTAAATTATCTGTTCGTAATTCCGGTCGAAACTCACTGCGTATTACTTTTTGAGTTTCTTCAAAGCCTCCCAACGAGGATCAATCTTTTCTTCCTGCTCTTCGGTTTTATCATTGCCTACGGCTTCTGAACTATACACCAGATAGTCATATTCTTTCTCTGACTCAGTGCGCAGGTCAGGATGAATTTTCTTCATCGGCAGCGCCAGGGCAATCAATTCAAAAATATACCCCGCTACGTTGATCCGGGTAGTGTTACGATTGATAATAGAAATCTCTTCGGTCAGTTCCTCATCGTGATCACCAAACTTCAAGATCATTACCCCTTCCGTATCTACCTCTTCGGTGTAAGGTTCCAGAGATCGATCACAAATCAACTCCACATTACCCTTAATCGAAAAACAAAGTTGAAGCATCGTCGTGGACTTATCGAGCAACAGGTGAACCTCAAATTCACCACGTTCAATAAGGTCCTGCTCCAGCTCCTCAAAAAAGGAGTGACCTATTTCGTAATCAAATTCGTATGGTTTGTCATCCAAACCATATATGTCAATATTGTATCGGTTTTGCTCTTTCACTTGATTCTGCAAAAAGGACTGCAAAGATAAAATCTTTTCGTCATAATTAAAAAGACTGTTCATGTTTTTATCAGGCACTAGATTAAAGTAACCTATTGCTTTTCAGCTTCGGCTACTTCACTACCTGCGCCGGATTACCAAAAACCGTAGCCTTCGCAGGCACATCGGCAATCACTAATGAGCCCGCACCTACCCGGGCATTTTTCCCAATGGTGATCCCGGCAATAATCGTAGCTCCGGTACCAATGTAGGCTCCCTGTTCTATTTTCACGTGATCATTAATAACCGCGCCGGTACCGATCGTAACAAAATCGTCAATCGTAGCAAAAGCTTCAAGAATGACTCCTGACTGCACATTTACGTGCTGACCCATGCTCACGTACGGCCCTACCACCACCCGTGGCCCTACAAAAGAGCCGTGGCCCATCGTGGCTAGCTCAGAGACAATAGCGGTGTCATGAATGGCATTAACGGGCATCGTTTTACGACGCTCGTTTAGCATTTCAACAAGCTTCTCACGTACCTTGCGCTCGCCAATTGCCACAAAAGCTTCGCATTTATTCCCAATTATTTTTAAAAAGCCACCGTCGTCTGTATCACCTAAAACCGTGACGTTACCTATTTCAGTACCGTGTAATTTTTTATTATCATCCAAAAACCCGTAGACAACCACGTTATTTCGCTGAAAAATATCGAGGGCCTGACGCCCCATTGTTCCTGCTCCAAAAATAAGTACTGGATTTTCCATAGTAGTAAGCACACAAAGTACCCTGAGCCTTTGCTGTATGCAGTAATAAATAGTAAAAACTAAACTTGTTGTATTTCTGTCTTCTGTGACGAAGTAGTCCTCCGTTTACAGGGCGCAGGTATAACAACCCCATCCGGGCTTTTTTCATTCCCGTATTGCGACGTCAGAGGAAAGTCACCCGAAACACAAAGGGGCTTGAATAAGGAGAGATATTCTGACCAGTAAAAGGATTAAGCTGATTCTGATAGTTAAGGCTATACAAAAGAGTCATTTGTACAGTCTTGGTAAAGCGGCCACCCAGTGGCTGTACGTACGAACCACCCACCATCGGCGAACCAATCCACTTTCGGGTATAGGCACGGTCGATCGAATTATAGTACTGTACGTTCATTACCTCATACTCTGCCTGTATATTTACCATAGGCAAAACCGAGTACATTAGAAATGTACGCCCTCCATAGTAGCTACTGTTAATATTGAGTAAGCGTGAGCGAAACCACATGTAAGTAGCCCCGACACCGCCAACGAGCTTTTCGGTCAGGTTTACGCCAGCCATCGGTGATAGGTTTATATTCGTAACCGTTCCGAAGCTGAGCCCGAAGCTACCCCCTAGACGCAGGCGATCAAGAAAAGGAACTTGCTCATATTTATTAAATGGTACTTCGGGCTGTTTCTTCTCATCCGAAGGAATAGACATGGTTGTTTGCTGGGGACGCTGGCGGCGGGCGCTATCCGGTTTGTAGTATTCCTCATTCTGACCAAAAGCGGTCAAGTGAAGCCCCTGCAAGGCTGCTACGGTAATTATGAGTATAATAAACCTTTTCATGTTAAAAACGATTCTTATTTTTACTGATTGCTAATTTAATATTGGTCGTCCTTACTCTTATTCTGACACCTGTCCCCATGCATTATCGTATTTCATTATCTGATCCCGGTTCTCATTTTATAGATATTACCTACACTATTCCTACTAACGGGAACGAAAATATTGAATTACAATTGCCAGCGTGGCGCCCCGGTCGGTACGAAATTCAGAATTTCGCGAAGAACATTCAGCGTTTAGACGTTAAGGGAGGCTCTGGATCTCGACTTACCACTCACAAAATTACAAAAGATCGGTGGAGTATTGACACCAGAAACGAGGAAGTAGTGGTGGTTTCGTATAATTTCTATGCAACCATCCAAAACGCCGGGAGCAGCTACGTTGATGAAGAACTCTGGTACCTCAACTTTATTAACTTCTCACTCTACGTCGTGGGTCGGCAAGACGAGCCCTGCCTTATTGAGCTCGACCTCCCGGACGGGTTTCGAATTGCCTGCGGTATGCCCACTACCGAAGACGCCCACATGCTACGGGCTACCGACTATTATCAGCTGGTCGATAGCCCTTTACTTGCCTCCGCGACGCTGCAACATAAAACCTACGAGGAAAGCGGTATCCAATTTCACGTGTGGATGCACGGTAATTTACACCCCAACTGGAAGAAAATCCTCACTGACTTCTCACTATTTTCACGGGAGCAGATTGCTACGATGGGCGAGTTTCCGGAAAAAGACTATCACTTTCTGAATCTGATACTACCCACTGCATTTTACCACGGTGTAGAGCACCGCAACTCTACGATGATTGTGTTAGGGCCCGAAGGCGAAGGTCTCTACACCGATTTGCTGGGAGTAAGCTCCCACGAGCTTTTCCACGCCTGGAATATTATCCGGATTCGGCCGAAAGAACTACTTCCGTATGACTTTACAAAAGAGAACTACTTCACTACCTGCTTCGTAGCCGAAGGCTGTACTACCTACTACGGCGACTTATTTCTCAGGCGAGTCCGGGTATTTGACGATCAGGCATACGTGAAAGAATTACAAGTATATATGAAGCGTCACTTTGAAAATAGCAGTAAGGCCACCCAATCACTCACGGAATCTTCTTGGGACCTGTGGCTCGACGGCTACGAAAAGGGTATCCCACAGCGAAAAGTATCGGTATACCATAAAGGCGCGATCGTTGCGTTGATTCTTGATCTTTACCTGCGCAAGAAGTTCAGTCATGCCCGCTCACTCGACGATGTAATGCGCGAGTTGTGGCATCGCTTCGGCAAACCTTTCGTAGGCTATACCTACGATGACTACAAAAATGTGGTAGAAGAAGTAGCCGAAGAACCCCTGGACTGGTACTGGAATGAATGTATTCTGGACGCTACGCCGTTGGAAGCCAGGATGAATGAAGCCATGGCCTTTGTGGGTCTGCAAATGACGACTTTCAGCAATGGTACTATTCAGCTCAATGTACTGGACGATCCCCGGGCTTCGTTGCAATGGGAACGCTGGTTAGCGCCGGTTCAGATCTTATCGGAAGACATAGAGGGGGCGGCATACGAATAAGGCTAGAAATCGGCGAAAATGAGCTATCAATCAATAAAAGCTACTACAAACTACTCACCAATGAATTCAATTACCCCTCGATTACTGCTTTGGATCGTGGTAATCGGAACTACGACCGGCTGCCACCGCGGACGTACTATTACGTTTCTGCATATCAATGATGTATACGAAATAACCCCGCTGGCAAACGGAAAAGAAGGAGGACTGGCCCGAGTAGCCTACATCAGCAAGGAGTTAAAGAAAAAAGACCCGAAGAATACCTATTTTGTGTTGGCCGGTGATTTTCTGAGCCCCTCGGTTATAGGAACATTACGCGACGAGGGAGAACGAATCAGGGGAAAACAAATGGTGGAGGTACTCAATACTGCCGGACTTGATTACGTGACTTTCGGCAACCACGAGTTTGATTATGACGACAACGTCCCCACGGTATTAAAACAACGCATTGAAGAATCCGAATTTGGGTGGGTAGCCGCCAATATGCAACTCCGCGAAGGCAATAAAGTAGTACCATTCAGCAAAGGCAGTGCTCCATTTCCTACTTCACTGGTACTGGATAACGGCAAAATCCGCCTAGGCCTCTTCGGTGTCTGCCTTCCTGTCGACAAAGCTTTCGTGCAGGTGACCGATCCTTTCGATGCGGCCCGACTTGAATACGCAGGCCTGAAAGGCTGTACCGATGCCGTGGTAGTACTCACACACCTCAACATAGCCGATGACAAACGATTGGCCGAACAACTCCCTGACCTCAGCTTAATCATGGGCGGACACGATCATGACCATATGAAACTTCAAGTTGGCAAAGTAGCAATAGCTAAAGCAGACGCGAATGCCAAAACCGTCTATATTCATCGGCTTCGCTTCAACCGAAAACACGAACTGGTACGCCTTAAATCAGAACTCAAAACGATTGATGACAGCGTACCCGAGGACTCTAAGACCGCAGTAGTAGTAGCCAAGTGGCAACAAATTGCCTCCAAGAGCTTTAAAGAGCAGGGTTTTGAACCAACCCAAGTGGTATATACTACCTCCGAGCCCTAGGATGGCCGGGAGTCTACCGTCCGTCGAGAACACGGCGCACTCACCACTACGATTGCCAAAAGTATGCATGACGCCTTCCCCGGAAGTGACCTTGCCGTTTTTAACGGGGGCTCCGTTCGGATTGATGACGTCTTGGAAGGGGCTGTTACTCAATATGATATTGTCAGGATTCTGCCCTTTGGTGGAGGCATGTCGCAGGCTACCATGACCGGAGAGCTACTATTCAAAGTATTGGAAGCCGGCCGGCTGAGTCGTGGTAAGGGCGGCTTTTTACATCACGCCAACGCCAGCTACGACGAGAGGACCAATACCTGGTCCATCGCCAACCAACTTATTGATGAACAACGTACCTATCGGGTGGTAGTACCCGACTTCCTTCTGACCGGGAAAGAATTCGGCATGAGTTTTCTAATTCCGGCCAATCCTGGCATCATCGTACCGATTTTCGCCCCAACCAAGGAAGACCCTCGCTCGGATATCCGAAAGGTATTTATCGATTATCTACAAAAGCAGTAAAGGATACTTACCATTATGACCACTTTATATAAAGTACTATTACTTCTTCAAATAATAATATTTTCACCGACCCCTCCATGAAAACTATATTCTCCGTACTGCTAGGCCTGTTTCTTTCCCTTTCGGCCGTAGCTCAATCGTGGCTGATTGGCCCTTTCAAAAAGCATAACGCGGCCAACCCCGTCCTGACGGCATTAGCAACCAGTACTTTTGATTGCCCCGTGCGGGGCGAAACCGTCAACTGGGAAGAAAAGGATGTTTTTAATCCGGCAGCCGTAGTTCGCAACGGCAAAATATATCTGATTTACCGGGCCGAAGATAAGGTGGGAAAGTACAATGGTACCTCGCGTATCGGTATTGCTACGAGTGCCGATGGGCTACATTTTAAGCGAATGCCCAAGCCGGTATTCTATCCCGAAAATGACTTCATGAAAAAATATGAGTGGGAAGGTGGAGCCGAGGACCCACGCGTGGTAGAGACCGCCGATGGGCAGTACGTAATGACCTACACCTCCTACGACGGCGAGAAAGCCCGCCTGTGCGTAGCAACCTCCTCTGACCTTCTGAGCTGGAAGAAATACGGGCTTGCTTTTGGTAATTATATCAAAGGCGGAGGCGAAGATTTCTGGTCTAAGTCGGGCTCTGTTGTTTGCCGCAGGGTCGGCGACAAACTCATCGCTACCCAGATTAACGGTAAGTACTGGATGTACTGGGGAGATAAGCAACAACTATTTGTAGCCGTATCTGATGATCTGATTCATTGGTACCCGTTCACGATGCCCGACAAAAACCTCAAAGCCGTAGCCGAGTTTCGTCCCGGACATTTTGACTACCGGGTATTAGAGCCGGGACCACCCGCATTGATTACTCCCGAAGGAATCGTGCTCATCTATAACGGTATGAATGATGGTAAAAACGGCGATCCTAACCTACCCGATGGCACCTACGCCGCCGGGCAATTCCTGTTTAACCTCGACGAGCCTGACCGCCTTCAAGATCGTTCAGAGAGCTATTTCATGAAGCCCGACCAACCCTACGAACTCGTAGGACAGGTCAATAACGTTACGTTCGTGGAGTCTATGGTGCCTTACAAAGGTCGTTGGTGGCTTTTTTATGGTACTGCCGACTCCAAAATTGCGGTAGCCTCTGCCCCATTAAAGTAAATCACACAAAATAGGGTGTACCGATTGAGATATCGATGCACCCTATTTTATCATTACCATCGGCAAAAATGGTGAGCTATACGTACTCTACTCATTATTCATCGCTTGCTACCGGCGTTACCACGCGGGTTGTTTCGGTTTTGATTACAAAAGGCTGCTCTACGTATCCTTTGTTGGTTTGGTAATGGATTATATGGGTTGATTTCGCTATATTGGTGTCATGCTACATACTCATCCCATCCTGTCCCCCCATTGCGATAGTTCCGACACGGTCAAGAACGGCCACCGCCCCAACGGCGACCAGCGTTGGCGCTGCAATCGGCATAGCTGCCAGAAAAGTTTCCAACTCTGCTACCGCTACAACGCCAACAA
>Ga0209702_10004833_pt1 | contig 19072 bp, 9 predicted proteins | sample FRY01_FD_187210 | JGI IMG/M metagenome (GOLD analysis project Ga0209702, IMG submission 187210) | Freshwater microbial communities from Lake Fryxell liftoff mats and glacier meltwater in Antarctica - FRY-01 (SPAdes) (version 2) | ecosystem: Environmental > Aquatic > Freshwater > Ice > Glacier...
CTCCGGCAGGCGCGGCCGGAGCGGACCAAGGTCAATGCCATGTGGTGCAGCGAGCAAGGCTGCCAAGTCAAGGTCTTGGTAGGGGCCACTGCGTAACATCAGATTAAGAATTGCCTCAACACCGGTGTAGTTTGCGCGTTCGGCTGCCGCTTGTTCTTCTTCGGCATTGAGTCCGCCACGCTCGGCAACGGTTGCAAGCATCATCGAATACATCATCTCGGGGTCGGCTTGCGCTCCGAGTCCACTGGCAATCAAGGTGAGCCGAGCAAATATTTCATGTTCATCCATACCCGGCTCGGTTGGGTCATCAGCAGCGTGCATTGGGGGGCTGTAGTTCACGATGTTGCGCACCGACAGCCCGTAGAAGGCGAAATCAAAATGAGGCTTCGCAAGCGCTGAAGGGGAAGGAAGAATTACGTCGGCATGCTGAGTGGTTTCGTTGATGTAGATATCTATCGAGACCATGAACTCCAAGCCTGCAAACGCCAAGTCAAGGCGTTCACTGTTTGGGCAAGATCTCACTGGGTTGCCTCCGCTGGTGAGCAATCCGCGAACTTGCCCTGGCCCTTCTGTGTCGATCTCTTCAGCGAGTGCCGCCACTGGCAACTCCCCGCGCACCTCTGGATGTCCAGAGACTCTTGAGCTCCAGCGGCCAGTAGAGAATCCTCGCCCGCCTGGGGTGCGTCCAGATGTTGGCGCACCAAATGCTGGCTCGGCAAACATCGCTCCGCCAACAGAATCCAGATTGCCGGTGATGATATTAAGAACCTCAACAAGCCAAGACGCTAGCGTTCCGTACTCGGTGGTGTGGGTGCCAATCCGCCCATACACCGAAGCAGTTGCAGCTTGGCCCAACTCCCTTGCGATTCTTCGAGTGACGGCTGGGTCAACTCGGGTATGGGCTGCAACCGAGTCGGCTGTGAATGGAGCAAGCAGCTTGAGTGTTTCACTCAGGCCATCAAGCATGTTGCTCAGACGTCCTGGGTCTACCAGTCCGGCTGTGTTGATCTCTGTCACTAACGCTGCCAGCCACAGCGCATCGGTGCCGGGGCGAATTGGCAGGTACTCATCTGAGGCCTCGGCTGTTTTAGTTCGCCTGGGGTCAGCTGTGATCACCTTTCCACCGCGGGCGCGAATAGCCGCAAGGCGTCCTGGGAAGTCGGGCGCAGTGCAAAGACTGCCATTTGACTCGAGGGGATTTGCGCCGAGCATCAACAAAAAGTCGGTTCGGTCAAGGTCGGGCACAGGTATTGCATTAGGGCTACCAAATAAGAACCCGCTTGACACATGTTTTGGCATCTGATCAACCGTGGAGGCAGAAAAAAGGTTCTTGGTCTGCATGGCTTTGATAAGGGGCGCAGCAAACATTGCTCCTGCCATGGAGTGCGCCGTTGGGTTGCCTAGGTACATTGCGATGGCATCGCGATCCCCTGCCTGCCAAATCCGGCCAAAACCCTCGGCAACTGCTTCGAACGCTTCCTCCCAAGTCGCAGCGTAGAACTGCCCATCGCGCTTAATCAAGGGTGTACGCACGCGGTCTGGATCTGCGTGGAGCTGTTTAAGCGTCGAGCCCTTCGGGCAAATAAACCCCTTTGAGAACACGTCTTCACGGTCGCCACGGATTCTAGAAATTGCGCCATCTTTAAGGGTGATCTCTAGCCCGCAGGTTGCCTCACATAATGGGCAGGTTCTGATGTGGGTCCTCGTGGCTTCGGCTGTGGTGTTGGTTCTAGTGGTGCTAGAGCTGTTCTCGGCTGTCACGGGGTACTCCAGAATCTTGGCTTGACCGATCTGATCCGACTTGATTCTTGCGCATTCCCCCTTCGCAAATCAGCGCAGGGCTAAGAATCTTTGGTAGGCAAAACCTGCACAGACCGCAGGCAGGCTAAAAATTGGCAATTGCTTCTGGCGTTGGGGCAGTTGCCGTTGCTCCTAGGTGCAGACCTGCAAGGAAACAACTGAGCGGAGCGTTGCGTCGTTCTCTGCTTTGGTGCGCTGCCCGCCCGGCTAGGTCTAGTAGGGCTTCAATTTGTTCAGAACTAAGCTGAGCGGTCTGGTGTGTTGCTGCAAACGCTGCGATCCATGTGTGGTCAAACTCGATTTCATCCATAGCTGATTGGTTATCACGACTGCACCTAAGCCGTGTTCGCAGCCGTGTTCGCAGCCGTGTTCGCAGCCGTGTTCGCAGCACGAGCTGAGTACGAGCTGAGTACGAGCTGAGTACGATTAGTTGAGTGAGCGCCGCTTTGATTCTTTCGGGTGGGCAGTCGGCCCGGTTTGGTAGCGATAAGTCCCTTGCAAAGTTTGGTCCTGCCACCCTGTTGGAACGAAGCGTCAGCGTTGCAGTTGAGGTTGCACAAGAGGTCGTAGTTGTTGGTCCGTGGGCACCAAGCAGAACTACACGCGTTATTGAGCCGGAGCGTTATTTGGGACCGCTGAGTGCAGTCGTCTGCGGGCTAACAAAGGTAACGGCCGAGTATGTGCTTGTTCTGGCAGGCGATCACCCCCTACTGCAACCAGCGCTGCTACTGGAACTCCTGAGGCAGTGCGGCAGCGGCGAGTACTCGGCCGTGGTACCCGTTACTGAGCACGGACCTCAACCCTTGGTTGCTTGCTATAGCCGAACAGCGCTCGCTCATGCGCAGCGGTTGGTACAGCAAGGCGAACGCAGCATGCAAGCATTATTACGGCAGGTCGATACCAAGTACCTTCCATCTGAGCAATGGCAAGAATTTGATGAAGGTGGCTGGTCATTCATGGATGTTGACACCACAGATGACCTAAGAGAACTTATGAACCTGACCCCACGGAGTCTCGGCACCTAGCCCCATAGTGGTATCAGGTTGAGTTGGGCACCTTTGGCAACTGCTTCGGGGCCAGGGGGAATCACGGCGAGCGCCTGTGCGTGAGCAATTCCTCCGAGCACATGCGAGCCAAATCCGCCGGTAGAAACCCAGTCCCCCGCTCGGTTCTTCCTGACGCTCAACATAGAGGTGAACTCACTGCGGAGTCTGGGGAGTGACTCCCCGGCAACACCGCTCAGCATGGGTAGCACAGCCGGAATCAGGCCCGAGATTTTGCGGATCGCTGGCCGTACAAAAAGTTCGAAGGCAACTACTGAAGACACTGGGTTTCCTGGAAGGCCAAACAGAACTGCCTTATTGATTTTGCCAAAGGCCATGGGTTTGGCTGGCCGGATGGCAATCTTGTGGAACTCAACTTTGTGGCCCGCCACTGCTTCGTGCATTGAGTCATACTCCCCTCCCATCGACACTCCACCTGAACTCAGAATCACCTGATGAGTCTGAGCAAGTTCTTGCAAAAGTCTACGAAGCTGGGTGGCATCATCATTGCAGTAATGCACAGTGACGTTGCAGCCCATAGCCTGCGCCAGCGCTGCCAAAACGGTGCCATTCGACTCAAAGATCTGGCCTGGCCCTAACTCCCCCGTTCCGGGCGGCAACAACTCATCTCCAGTTGAGAGCACAGCAACACGTGGTCGGCCGATGACCATGAGTTCGGTGCAACCAGCACTAGCCGCCAACCCTAAGTGACCAGGGTTGAGCAACGTTGAAGCCTCAACAAGTTTAGTGCCGCGTTTTGCAGCCTCGCCCGCTTTGCGGATGTTCGCACCAGCAGCGGATGAAACTTTGACGCGGACGAACTGATTCCGGGGTGAGTTAACTGTGGGCGCAGTATTCGTCAGGTCAGCCACCAACTCGGTGTCTTCAACTCGTACCACGGTGTCAGCACCGGTCACCATAACTGCCCCGGTCAGGATTTTTGCTGCCTCTGAGGGTCCTACCTTGCAGTCTGCAGGATGTCCCGCAGAAGACACTCCCACCAATCGAAGCTCGGCTGGCGGGTTTTCAACATCTGCAGCACGTACTGCGTAACCATCCATCGCTGAATTCTCAAACGGGGGAAGATCAACCGTGGCAAGAATCGACTCCGCTAGAACGCAACCTGCAGATTGTTGAAGGGGTAAAGCCAGGGTTGGCCCACAAAGCACCGCATCAAGGATCATCTGCCGCACCTGTTCGAACTCAATCACTTGGATACCCCAGAGATGACCTTGGATCTAATGCTCACTGTGGTTCGACCATTTCCTGTCAGTGCACGAATACTGAACATCAGGCTAGATGCCGAATGGGGACAGATTACGAACAAGGGACAAGCAAGTAGACCACATCTCTTTCTACTCGCTCGGCTGTCTCCTCAGCCTGGCTGCTAGGCCAGAGGATCGGGTTACCTCTCGGTTGATTGCTGCTGAGATGGATGCCTCGGTGGCAACAATTGTGAGCTTCTTTTTCGCTCGTGTAACTGCCGTGTAGAGAAGTTCCCGCGTCAGGATTCTTGAAGGTGGTGGGGGCATGCTCACCACCACATGGTCGAACTCCGAGCCTTGGCTTTTGTGAATACTCATGGCCCACTGCGTAGCGATTTGATCAAGGCGAGTGGCCTCAACCATCTGGTTGCCCTCGGCCCGCTCAAACCACACTTGAAATCGGTCATCTCTGTGGAGATCTTTCTTGGCAATAGCCACGCCTACATCGCCGTTAAACACCTTGTTCAAGTAATCGTTTTTGGTCACCATGACGGGTCGGCCGGCATACCAGTCTGAGTAACCTTTTTTATCTTGTGAGAAGAGATAGCTCTCTACTAGCTGGTTCCAATGATCAACCCCTGTCGGGCCCCGCCGAAGAGCGCTCAGCACCTTGACGCTCAAGATTGCCTTGAGTGCTTGATCGATTTCATCATTGCGCTGATCACTACTGGGGGTGCCCGCTTTGGATTCAGACACATCAGCCTGCTCAGAGTCAGCAGACTCATTCGAGTCGCCCGTCTCACCTGTAGCAGCACACACCACGGACATTGCAGCCTTGGTAAGTTCGCTTTCAGTGGCCTTCTTGGCACCGGTATCTGCTGGGTTTGATGGATCTACCCAGATGACATCTAGGTGCTCAGCTCTGAGTACCCCAATTGCCCCCTCGGCGTCGCCCTGTCGAATGTACTCAGCGAGCCGAAGAATGCCCGAATCTTCACCTTGGCGATGAACGGTCCGCAACACTCGAACACTGTCGGCTATGAAAGCGGGAGCAGTTATTCCACAAATCTGCTCCTCTGCAGAACTAATCCCGACAATGTCTCCAAGCACGGCACCGGCTTCGATGCTTGCTAGCTGATAAGGATCACCTACCAAAACCACTTTGGCATCAGGTCTAATAGCGGCAAGCAGATGAGCCATGAGCGACAGCGAAACCATGGAAACCTCATCGACAATGACAATGTCGTGGGGCAGCGGATTGCTCGGATTATGGCGAAACCCAGTGCCGGGGGTTGCGCCAAGCAGGCGGTGGATCGTAGTTGCATCAAGTTCGCCGAGTTCAGTTGCAACAGCGGGCTCAAGAGCGTCACCAAGGTTGCTAATAGCTCTACGAATCGCCTCAGTCATGCGTGCAGCTGCCTTGCCAGTTGGTGCCGCCAAGGCAATCCGCTGGGTGGCTTGGTTGTTAAGGGTCTGCTCTGTGCTTGGGCCTGTGGGTGTGCCTAGTTGCATGCTGCTCACCAGGCCAGCGAGAAACGTTGCCACGGTGGTTGTTTTCCCTGTTCCTGGACCACCAGAAATAACTACAAAGTCGCGATTAACGCCAGCTAATGAGGCTGCGAGTTGGTCAGGGTCCACTGGGCCGTGGCCTGCATTGAAGAGTCTCTCGACCTCATCGGCGGCGGAAGGTGCAGTAGATGGCGCAGAAACTTCCCTTGCGCTGTGACCCAGAGTCGAGATCTTTAACACCTCCTCAGTGGCAGATTTGCTGCGATACAGCAAGTCTGCCGCAACGTAACGTTCGAGCGACCAGAAGCGAGTCAGATACAAGCGCCCATCTTCAATGACGAGCGGTTGCAAGAAAGTCTCTGGGGCGGTTGCGGCTATCGGGTCGACTGCGGCAGCGCGTGAAACCACCCTCACCAATGGTGAGACTGCAACCATCTTGAGCCAACTGCTTGCTTCTGGCCACTTGAGTTCTGAGAACATATCTTGTTGATCAGCAGCGGTGTCGCCGAGCAAGCCTTGTTCGCCTGAAGAAGCAGAGTCACCGCCATCTGACAGCCCCTCTGAAGGGTCGCCGAGCGAACCGCCTTGCTCATCAGTCATCGCCCGTGAGGAGTAGTCCTGATTGCCGAGAACTGTTAAACCGATGGTGCTCAAGTCAACACAGACGTGGCCATGCATTGGCGCACGGACTGCAAGCGCAGCCGCAATGACTACCTCGCGAGGGACCTCGCCTTGGCTAGAAACTGAACGCACAAAGGTGGTGACGGCCTGTACCTCGGTTGAGCCAAAAACGCCAGCGTTAACGAAGGGCTCCAAGTCAGAAACTTCCGGTGGAATAAAACTGGGGAACCTCATGAGGCCACCGCCTGGCTCGTACTGCCTGCCAGCATGGCGCTGAGCGCCTGAATCATTTCTACGGGTGGTTGCCAGCAGAAGACTCCTGCGGGCACGCCATGATGAGCGCCAGTAGAAGCTGTAGGAGTTGTTGGCCCGACCATTCCGCGAACAAAAAGATACCCAACGGGGCCTAGATTTATTTCGGGTTTGTATCCGGGCAGACGCCATCGCAAATACCGGTGAAGCGCAACGGTATAGAGCAGCGCTTGCAGTGTGTACTGGCTATGCGCCATGGCAGCGGGAAGCCTGGTTGGGTGATAGTCAAGGAGTGATCCCTCTGGGCCACGTGGTGACAACTGATTGGTCTTGTAATCAACTACCGAATACTTTTGGTCTCCCTCTACTTCGTAACGAAGGGTGAGGTCGATTGAGCCGCTCAGATAGCCCTGCAGCTTGACGTGGCTCAGACGCGTAGCCAAACCATCGGCCCATTTCTTGAACGGGTCACCCTGGGGAAGGTAAGCCGAAATGACTTTGCCGATCTGCGCAGCAGATACTGCCTTGCCTTGGGAGAGCGCCAGGTTGAACTGCATTTCATTCAGGCGATTTTTGGGCTGAAGAGTCCTCAAGGACAGCCCGCCGAACTGCGGACCAAATGGGGTACCGATAACGTTCGCAAGCACCTGAGGGAGTTTCTCTAACTGCAGGTCGGTCACCTGGTGACGGGTCAGTTTGAGTAATTCCTGCTCAATCTCGGCTGGCAAATCCTGAGCAGTAAAGTCCAAATTCTCGAAAAGTTCGTGCAGCAAGTTTCCGAATGGGATTCCGCCGCCAAGGCCCCTATATGGAGATTGCTCGGTCCACCCATATTTTTCTGCCTCAGCCTGAGTAAGTTCAGCGGCAGCCATATCGGCCTGCGGGTCTGAGCCCAGTCGCGAGAATGCAGCTTCTTCATCTTGAGCACCGCTATCTTCTGAACGGCTGTCAGTCGGATCAGCTTCGGCATCGGCATTTTTTGATGCACTCATCTTTTTCTGAAGGCTGGAATAGGACCACCGGAAAGCCTCGCGGTCAAGCGATCGGCCGAGTGTTGCCGCAGCTAGTTGGCTCTCCTCTTCGGCTGAGTTACCTGGCCCATCGGTTTCCGCCGCCGACTGAGCATCCTTCGGGGCTTTCACCTCGACTACTTCGATTACTTCTGCAGCGTTGCGTGCAGCAAATCTTTCAGTCAGAAACTCAATGGTTGCGTCGCTTGGGCAATCAACGGTGGCGTTGGCGCTTAGATCGGGATCATCGTTGAACAACATGCGCCCTAGGCCGGTCTTGAAAGACATTGACCTCGGGATCGGAGCCCACCAAACCACTGACTGATGTATTGCTCTGGTCAATGCAACATACGTCATACGTTGCTGATCACCGCAGTTCTGGCGAATCGTCTCGACAGTTGCTTCTGGCGCCATAGCTGCGCGGGTTTGGCCTTTGAACTCAGTGCCGTCTTGGCCCTTGGTAGAGACATCAAGGACTCGTCGCTTCTGCTCTTTGGAGTAGAACGTGAGTTCTCCTTTGTCTTGCACCTTCAGCCCGCCCGACCAGAGTTCTGGGAGTAACACAATCGGAAATTCAAGGCCCTTCGATCCGTGGATTGTCATTATCTGAACGGCATCGGCCTCGGATTCAACCCTGCGTTGCGCTGCTTCTGAAGCAACCTCGCCGCTGCCAGCACCACCTAATCCGTCAAGAATGAGCAGCGCGGCAGCGGCGCTTAGGCCGCGACCGCGGCTGCGAGCCTCTGCATGGATAAGTTCAGCAACGTGTTCGACATCAGTCAGGTTTCGCTCACCGGACTCGGCGCTGAGTACTCGAGCAATCAGAGTCTTATGAACTCGAGACTCATCGGAATCCGCTCGCACAGCACCAAATAGGGCCGCCATACCCTGAGACATAATGAGTTCAGACCAGTCCATCAGCCTACGTTGAAGATGTGCTAATTCGGTCGCCGCTTGGGACTCTTGGTCCTCTTCTGCGATCGCCGCAGCAACCTCCTCGGCAGTCCAACCAAAGAACCAGGTGAACGCTGCAGCCGTAGCGCGGTTGGTAGCTGCAGGACGATCTAATGCATAAAAGAGCGTGCGCCATTGGTCAGCTGCGTCCGAGTCAGCAACATTGTCTTGCATGCGGAGGACTGCTGGAATGCCTAGCAACTTGAGTGCTTGGGCAATTTCTGGGGCCTGGGCTTTGCCGCTCAAGAGCACAGCAATATCTCCGGCATGGACGCGTCGCTCGGCACCATTATTTTTTATTACTCCCTCAGTAAGCAGCCGCTCAGCAACTTCAGCAAGGTCTGCTGCGATGCGCTTTCGAACTGGACCGGAGGCCAGTTTGGCGCCCTTCAGTCCCGAGGTCTCTGTATTGAGGACGCAGCGCAGCACTAACCCTGGCAAGGTTCGCTCAGACTCTGAAGAAATGAGAGTTCGCCGGGCGTGTCGAGGCGAGGACTCAACCTGCTGATAGGCAATTTGGGACTCGCCAAAACACTGCTGTTGGCCGAGTGCGTTCATAGCCTGCACAGCGGCGGCATCGGAGCGCTGATTTGTGCCTAGGCGCAGCACTTCGGATGCTTCGCCGGTGGCGGCCAGATAGGTATAGACATCTCCGCCGCGAAACGAATATATAGCTTGTTTGGGATCGCCCACGAGCACCAAGGTGCAGGTTTGTTTCTTGGATGCTGCCGAGGGTGCTGATGACGAAGTTCCAGAGCCGAACAGCGTGCTAAAAATTTCCCATTGCACAGGGTCAGTGTCTTGAAATTCGTCAATGAGTGCAACTTTGAAACTCCCCCGAACATCTTGCACCAACTGCGCATCCGAGCGGACAGCGTCGCGGACGTTGGAGAGCAGCGAATCAAACGAGAGCCCACCAGATCGTGCGGTTCGATCAGCAACTTCTTGGAGCGCAAACTCTAAGAGTCGTTTATTGAGTAGGTCTGAAGGTTGACCAGACTCCGCAGTGATCACGCAATCTCCGAGTGTGCGCGCCTTCTGCACGTTCTTTACTAATGCGCCAACCGTTGGAAGTGCCGGAAAAGCATCGATATCAACTTGGCTTCCGTCTGGCATTGCGCCTACGGCCGGCAGTGTCCGTTTGCTTGCCTCAGTAAAGATCAGGTCAGCGCAAACCTCTTGGATGAGCGCTGACTCACTTTCTGTAGGAACGGCTTCGGTGTTTAGGTCGGCTAGCACTCCAAGTGACTCACGCACCTGCGCACAGAAGCCATGAATGGTGTGAATTTGCGCTGTGTCGTAATCCGTCACTGCCCGCTCAAGGCGCTCACGACGAATCGCTACCTCGGTGGAAGTTGTATTGGCGAGAGCAACAAGAAGTGGGTCGTCTGTATCAATTGGTTCTGCTAAGTGTGCTGCCGCGTCGGCCAAGCGGTCTCGGATTCGATCTTTGAGTTCGGCAGTTGCCGCTCGGGTAAATGTGACGAGCAGTACCTGCGCTATCGGGATGCCCTCCTCGGCAACAAATCTGACCGTGAGTGCGGCTAGGGCATAGGTTTTGCCAGTGCCCGCACTTGCCTCAAGCATGGTTGTTCTACCAAGGGGAAGACTGTCACTGATCTGAAACACCGGTCGAGGCTGAGGGCTCATCGGGTCTGCTGATGTTGGATCAATCTTAGAGTTGCTCACTTGTTATCCTTAAAAGCCTCGATGGGTTCACGGTGCTCAATTTTGATTGCTTGTTGAAGAACACCCCATAGCCGACTGGCCTCGGATTGAAAGGTGTACGGCCCGTATTGGGCAGCAATCAACTGCTCATAGCTAAGCGAGCCAAAGGCCAAGATGTGGTGCGGATCATCGCATTCAGGGTCAAAGATGTAGCGATCATTACCGGGTATCCCCCACTTATCATTTGGTTTTTGTTTAGGACCACCTAGTCCGCCTGTATATGCATATGAGGTTCGCTGAAACAGGGGAAGCGGGTATCGAAGGCCATCGCAATATTGGCTAAGTAGTCCACTCAGCGCTGCTACGGCCTTACCCTGCCGTTCAGAAGGACTGCTCCCTTCAACTCCGGCCACCAGCAATTCAGTCTCTAGTTTCTTAGCTGACTCAGGTCGGTTGATAAGCACACCACGCCACTCCTCAGTTGGGTTAACTGCAGTGAGTACAAGCAGGTCTAGGGCAAGGCGAATCTGGTTCTTGGGCTTCGGTCGACTGTAAAGAATTCTTACAGGGCCTGGGCGGCCTCCCTCTAAGCATCCGCCAACTGAACCAACAATGTGGGTGCCGTCGGGCAGCGTCAAGTCAATTGGATGAGCAAGCGTTGCGGGACGGCGAACATCAGCCCGATCGGCACAGGCCAAAAGTCCTGCGACCTCTGCAGAAAGCTTGGCAAGTTCTGGCATTGCCAGACTTGCGGGTGGTAACAGTCCGCGTGCGCGCATGCTGTCGTGTAGCGCCTGCACCTGCGAGTTGGTCGTACCGGTTTCGGGAGCAAAGAGAACCGACTCAGGGCGTGGCAACCTCAGCCCCAAGTCAAGTAGCGCTCCTCCGACCTCAGAGCCGTCCAAGCCGCCGATCTCGGTTGGGAGTTGACTAGCCAAGACCTCGGAACTTCCCGGGATATACACATTAAGCCGGTTACGGAAAAAGGCTTTGACTGGAGCATCAAAGAAGTAGCCAAGTTGAGTGAGTTCAACAGTTGCAGTACTGCTTTCATCAGCAGGTAGGGGGGAGCTCATAAATAACTCGGTTGAATCGCCAATTTTGTGCTGCGCGCTCCGCATTGCAACTGCTCCTTGGCAAGCAGCAGGATCAAAGCCTGTGGGCTGCTTATCCTCTTCAGCTGTGAAGTTTTTGGGATCAAATGCCTGACGACTATGTGTGATCACCAGCGAAAATGAACTTGCAGCCTCGTCAGAAACAGCAGAGCCAGAAACAGCAGAGCCAGAATCGCCCTCAGCGGCTTGAGCACCCTGGAGTTCTTTCAGCCTGTGACCAGTAGTCGCTGCACACACCTCGAGCAAGTCCAGCAACATCACCGAATCTGGGACTTTGTTGTTGGTGCGGACATCGCGTGAAGCGCAGGTGATCACTAGATGATCTTGAGCTGCAAGGAGTGCTGAAAGCAGTTCTGCGCGGGCTTCGTTTCTTCGGTCACGGTCACCTACAGCTGGAGCTATCGGGATGAGGTCATCGCCACCGACACGCGAGCCGGGGAGTGTGTCGGCATCAAGGCCGAGGATGCAGACCACCTTAAATGGCACTGCAGCAACTTGGCCTGGGGTGGCAACCAGAATGCTGCCCGTTTCTAGGCGGGCTGAGGATTTTGCACCTTCAAGACCCATCTGCAGCAAGGCTCGAACATCAGCGAAGGTCAGCAGCACCACACTGTTTGAGCCGTCGACACCCTGAGAAGCCTCAACGAGCTCAGAAAGCAATTCATCGAATTGAGAGCGCTGCCAATACTCAAATCTGGCCGGCTCAACCATGAGGTCGGCGGCGTGTTTCAACGCGTCGCTCCACTCCTGAACAGTCTTCTTCTTCTCGCTGCTTGAATCAGGAAGCACCTGATCATGGACGTGAGCCAGCGTGCGAACGGCTTCGGCCAACCTGCCGGAAGCACCAATTTGTCCATCGTCAAGTGGCATCGGGGCAATCCCACCGGTTGCCAACGAAAACTTTCGGGCCGAAGCCACACTGACAGCATCAGCTCGTGCAGAAACTTTACTACCCGGGGGAATTGCATCTCTTAGGTCGTCACCAAGGGCGACGCCCATCATTAGTTGATCAACTCCCGCTGCCCAAGAGTTAGCGGTGTGAGCCGGATCAATACCCCAACTTTGGCGCTGCGGGCCATCGAGACCCCAACTGATACATGCCTGCTGTGACCATTCCAACAAAAGCCCCAACGATTCACCATCTAGGCCGAACCGCTCTCTTACTGCTTTGGTGTGGAGCAGTTCACTCACGCTTGCAACGTCAAACCTTCCGGGCAGGATCTGCAACATTGTTGCAATTGAGTCGAGGAGAGGATTGAACGAACGAGCCGAACGGTCAATCACGTGGTATCGCAACGCAGGAAGTGTTCCCTCTACTGGCTGCTCCCCGTGGTTTGCCGGCGGACCAAACACTGCACCAAGTACCGGCGAAAATGCCTCGAGTTGCGGGCATAAAATCACAATCTCAGATTCGGTTAGGTCGGGGTTGTCGCGCAGCAGAGCAAGAATCGCATCGCGCAGAACCTCGGCTTGGCGGGTTGCCCCGGGCGCGGCATGAATTTGCACCGAGTCATCATCGGCATTGAGCTGAATGCTGCTGGCTCTAAGTGAACCCTGGCTTAAATCGTGTTGCAGGCGGTTGAGCAAAGTGGGTCCGGGGGGCAATGAATCGGGAGCCGGGGAGCCGGAAACACCCGATGACGCGTTAAAAGTCTCTGGCAGTACTCCGCCTGCACCAAGTAACAGAGCAGACTCGAGCGGCCGCAAGGCCCAACTACTGAGTAACGGATGCAGTTCGTTGGCAGTTGCAGTAGATTCCTGATCAATGGGGTTGATCTGAGCTTGGGTCTCTGAGCGAAGGAAGGCCCAAGAAGTGCGCTGGTGTAGCAACTCTGGCGGGTTATCGTGTACCCGCTGAGCGAGCTTTTGTGAGGTAACCGCAGATGGAGAGAGCAACAGCGCTGTGACCTGATGTTGTGCAGAGACCGCAGTAAGCAATGGGCCAAGATCCGCTGAAATAACTGACTGCCCGAATACGAAGATCCGTTCTGGTAAGGAGTTTTTTCCTTGCTCACCAAGCTTGACTCTGCCCGAAGCCACACCTTCTAGCGCTCCCTCAAGTCGCTGGGAGGGCGTGGCGATATTGGTGTCCTGCTCTGTGATTCGCTGATATGCAGCCCGGAAAAGACTGGGCTGCCACAACTGCTGTGCGGGCAATTCTTTTCCGTCAGGGCCGAGGTCTTGAGCACTAATCCAAGACAGAATCATCTGTGGACGATGCACCATATAGCGATCAAAGAGCAACGCTATAGGCAAGGCGCGCCCCGCAAGCGAAACCGCCGAGGTGAGGTGCCTGAGTCGGTCATCAAGGTTTGACTTTTGACTAGACAAGACTTCGAGCAGAGTCCAGACCAAGCGCTCGGCACGCCAGGGGTCAACAATTTGCTTCGACCCAGCCTCGCTCTGATCTTGTTGGGCTCGATCGGCATCCAGAATCAGCCAACGTAGAGCCCCTGGGAAAGGCATTTGGATGTTTGCGGTGATGCCGTCGCGCTGCTTGCTTTGCGTGTCCGCACCGAGTTGAAGCGCAAGCTCTTGGGATAGCCAATTGCGAAACCCCATAGAGGGCACTGATACCCACTCCTCTTTGAAGGCGTCACTAAGAGGAGTCGACAAGTCGTACACAAGCGCAGCGAGTAGGTCTTGGGGCCGATCAGCTATAACAACTTTAAATTTGGGCACGCAGAGAACCTACACAGGGAGTGTGACAGTGTGCGTCGACAACCTTGACTCTGCGCTTCATTCCTACAGGTTTACTCATTTCGCCGAGTTTCGCGCGGCCCAACTGCGAGCCAATACGACCCGGCGCTTGCCTGTATTGAGGCATCATTGCTGAGTGAACAAAACAAGGCTGTCGCTGAAACCCCGCCAGGTATTTTCCGCTGTACTGCACGCCGTCAAAACCCACCCATTAGTCACCGTGGTCTGGGCGTTCTTGGCCGTGCTACTTATTGGGATATCCGTATACGGTGGCCTGCAGCCAATCGTAACCATTGCGCTATTGGGCATGGTGGCAGTTGGAGCGCTGTTGTTGCGGATGTTGTGGTATCGCCGGCAGCCGGCAGACCCGACAATTTCAACTTCGGCAGTCGGCCGAATGGGTGTAGTGGCTGTATTGGCCTCGGGATTGTTGACCTTTGGCATTATCCAACTCGTGCCCTACGGACGAGCCCACCCAAATCCTCCAGTGACAGGAGAACCTAAATGGGCCAATGAGCAAACCCACCAACTTATGGTCGACTCCTGCTTTGCATCCCGCCCGCGCACTTCACCCGGTTTGGGTTGCACCCTGAGGCAAAGCTCAACCCCAAACAGACTCAGCATTTGATTGAAGGTCTGCGTGCCACGCCGGGAATGAGGGAAGGCGGCTGAATCAAGGTAGTGAGCTCGCTTGTGAGTAGCGCAACTCAGCAATTCGTCGTAAGGCGGTTTTAAAACTGTTTTGGGCCAGACCTCGAGTCACTAGCATCTCGAGAGTATGCAGAGGCGAAGCTATCTAAAGGGCGGTCTGGCTAGCGGACTCTGGCTCGCGACTGTAGGGCTAACGGGAGGAGGCTGCAGCCAGAACACCCCAGATCCAGCAAACACCCCAGATCCAGCAAAACTGGCGGGCATGCTGCGAAGTTCTTGGTCGACTAACCCCTTCACACTTGGGTCATATAGCTACATGGCACCGGGCGCTAACCCGAAAATGCGCCAAGCGCTCTCAGCCCCACTTGCTAATCGGGTCTTCTTCGCAGGAGAAGCCACATCCATCGATAACCCAGCAACCGTCCACGGAGCCCAAAGCACTGGGCGCAGGGCCGCCGAAGAAGTACTTGCTGAGATAGCCGCTGCAGGTGCAGACACCAACGAGAAGATCATCGTGATTGGCGCAGGCCTTGCCGGTGCCGCTGCTGCACGAGCGCTCGCTGACGCCGGGCATCGAGTAACAGTGATTGAAGCCAGTGATCGAGTCGGGGGCAGATTGCATACGGTGCAGCCAGCCGGTTGGCCACTACCAATTGAGCTCGGCGCTTCGTGGGTGCATGCCGTTAGCGCTAGTGAGCTAGCCGCAGAACTTGCCCAGGAGCTTGCGGATCTTGAGATAAGCACAGTGGATTTTAATTATGAGCAGTCCGCTATCGGCCCGGATGGACGACCAGTCGACAGTGTTGAACAAGCAATGCAGCCCGCTCAAGAGACGATAGCGATAGCTACGAGTTGGGCCTCAGATCAAGTCTCAGACCTCTCCTTAGATGAGTCGATTGTTCGGAGCGGAGCTGTACAGGACACCGCAGTGACCCCAGCAGTTCTAAAAGCAGTGTTGAACAGCGAGATCACCACTGAGTACGGCGCCTCGGCCGAAGAACTCTCTGCTTGGTGGGGGCAAGAAGAAGGTAGCGATGGAGATGACTTATTTGTAACGGGCGGCTACGACAAATTGGTAAGCAGCGCTCTCGCTGGCCTCGACGTGCGACTGAACCGACAGGTCATCAATATTCAATGGAGCGAGTCCGGGGCGACCGTAACTGATACCGCCAATTCGGCGAATTCAACGAGTGTTGCAGACCGGGTCGTGGTGACAGTCCCGCTCGGCGTCCTCAAAGCCTCATCAATGAGCTTCGATCCCCCACTACCCGCGGCTCAGCAAGGGGCAATTGACGCTCTTGGCATGGGAGTGCTCGACAAGTACTGGTTCCGCTTCGAGGAGCAGTTCTGGAGCAACGACACGCTGATGTGGACTCAGATCTCACCTGCGCCAGACTCTGCTGCTCGCTCCTCTACGGGCCAACCATTCACAGAATGGTTCAACATGGCACCTCTCACCGGAGAACCGGTACTCCTTGCCCTACTCGGCGGTCCGACCGCCCGGACATGGGCCAGCAGATCAGACAAAGAGGTAGGGTTGGCGGCAATGCAGTCGCTCCAAAACTTCATGCAAGCAGGTTGGTGACATGACCCCAGCAGACCGCACTGATTCCGACCGCACTGATTTGAGAGAAAAGTACCAACAAGAGCGAGACAAACGACTTCGGCCGGAAGGTAACACTCAATACCTTCAGCCCACTGGCAAGTTTGCACATTTTTTGAGTGACCCCTATGTAGATAGGGTGCCGCGTGAGCCACTTTCAGACGAGGTCACAGTGGCGGTAATCGGAGCAGGATTCGCAGGCCTTGTTACTGCAGCCCGTTTGAAACAGGCGGGGGTGGATGACGTTCGCCTGATTGATGGGGGCGGCGATGTGGGCGGCACCTGGTACTGGAACCGCTACCCGGGCGCTATGTGCGATACCGCCGCAATGATTTACCTGCCGCTCCTTGAAGAGACCGGTCATATGCCGAGCAAAAAATATACGTACGCACCAGAGATTTTTGGCCACGCTCAACGTATAGCTCGAACCTTCGATCTGTACGACAAGGCCCTTTTCTCAACTCAAGTAACTGCACTGGACTGGGATGAGTCGGTTGACCGGTGGATCATCTCAACAGATCGCGGAGACAAAGTCCGGGCCCGGTTTGTCGCCATGGGAACCGGGCCCCTTCACCGACCGAAGCTGCCTGGCGTTGAAGGGATCGAAAGCTTCGAGGGCCACTGCTTTCATACAAGCCGATGGGATTACGGGTACACCGGTGGCAACCCCGCTGGCATGCCGCTAACGGGTTTGGCCGACAAGCGAGTGGGAATCATTGGAACAGGTGCAACCTCGGTTCAGTGCATACCGCAACTAGCCCGTTACGCACACGAACTATTTGTGTTTCAGCGAACCCCGTCATCCATCGATGTGCGAAACAACCAGCCAATTGACCCCGATGAATTCGCCGCTCTTGGCGAAGGATGGCAGAAGGAATGGGCGATCAATTTTGCCACCCTTCAAACAGGCGGATTCACTGATGTTGACCTAGTCAAGGACGGCTGGACCGATATTGCTCAGCGGATTCGTGACCGCGTGGTTGCCGAGATGTCGGTCCCTGGGGTGGAGTTCGGCCCCGAAACCGTTAAGCGCGCATTCGATGAGAGCGACGACGAAAAGATGGATGAGATTCGCTCTCGGGTCGATGACATTGTGAATGATCCGAGCACGGCCGAGTACCTAAAACCTTGGTATCGGCAGCTGTGCAAACGACCGTGTTTCCATGATGAGTATTTGCAGGCCTACAACGAACCGGGTGCACACCTGATCGACACCGCTGGCTTGGGCGTGGAGCGCATCGACGAAACCGGCGTCTGGGTTGCTGGCACACATTATGAAATTGACTGTCTAATCTTTGCTTCTGGCTTTGAGGTTGGAACCGAATATGCCCGCCGCGCTGGCTTTGAGACCACGGGCCGCAGTGGCGAAACGCTGTCTGAGCATTGGGCGGACGGCATGACCACCATGCACGGTATCAACGTTCATGGCTTCCCAAACTTGTTCATCGTTGGCCCGAATCAAGGCGCCAACCTGATCTCGAATATCACGCACAATCTGGTTGAGGCTGGCACCACTGTGGCTTCAATCATTGCGCAGGCTGAGGCATGCGGGGCTAAAACAGTGGAGGTCACTGAGCAGGCCGAACAGGCATGGGTCGACCTGCTTGACGGAACGGGAACCTCTATCTTTGGCAACTTGGATTGTACCCCCGGGTATTACAACAATGAGGGCAAACCAATGGGCCGCCGTGAACGCCTAGGGGCAAGTGGTTACCCTGCCGGGCCGATTGCCTACTTCTCGTATATCGAGAACTGGCGTAGCAACGGCGAGTTTGCCGGCCTTGAGTTTGCCGGCCTTGAGTTTTCTGGCAGCCATCAATGAACAGCGAATCCCCCTACAACTCAACCAATCGGAGTAACCGGTCATGAAATTCGGAATTGGCTTTGCCAACATCATGGGCTTTGCAACCCAACCTGGCCTCAGAGAGTTGGCCCAAGGCGCCGAGGCCGCAGGCTTTGAATCGCTCTGGACAGTGGAACACGTGATCTACCCCGATGGCTATGCCTCAAAATACCCGTATGATCCCAGCGGCAAAATGATGATGGCCACAGACACCCCTCTGCCCGATCCGCTGATCTGGTTGTCCTTTGTAGCCGCAGTTACAACCAAGATTCGCCTAGCTACTGGGATTCTGATTCTCCCGCAGCGCAACCCTGTCGTACTTGCTAAATCTGTAGCAACTCTTGATGAGATCTCTGGGGGTCGAGTTGAGCTTGGAGTTGGGGTGGGGTGGCTCGAAGAAGAATTCGAAGCCCTCGGCATTCCTTTCGCTCGTCGTGGGGCGCGCACCGAAGAGTACATAGGCGCAATGCGATCACTGTGGGACGACGACAATGCCGAGTTCCATGGCGAGTTTGCCGACTTCTCCAATGCGAGCGTCAACCCCAAGCCAACCAATGGTCGGGTACCAATCCACATTGGCGGTCACAGCCGTATTGCGGCCGAACGTGCTGGACGTATTGGCGACGGCTTCTTCCCCGGGAATGGCAACATCGTCGAGCTTGTCGACGTAGTTCATCAGGCAGCAGCCGCTGCCGGCAGAAACCCATCGAGCGTCGAGATCACCTTCGGAGACGCTGCAATATTTGGGGACGACCCGCTTGGCGCAGTACAAGAGCTTGCTGCCAAGGGCGTAGATCGCATAATTGTTCCCTCATACATGTTCTTGAGCGACACCACCGAAGCACTAGCCGCCTTCGGCGAGACAGTCATCTCCCCCTCGAACTAGCTACCCACCCCACCCTCTCAAATGTTTTGTCCTGCGAGGGACCCCCTATAGGGGGTCCCTCGCAGGACAAAACAGGGGTGGTGGGGGTTAGGAGACTACGGTGCCGATGTGTTCGCCTGCTAGTAGCGGGGCGATGTTCTCGCCCATCAGGTCGAACACACAGATGGGCAGGTTGTTATCCATGCACAGCGTGATTGCGGTGGAGTCCATGA
>Ga0209702_10004835_pt1 | contig 19064 bp, 33 predicted proteins | sample FRY01_FD_187210 | JGI IMG/M metagenome (GOLD analysis project Ga0209702, IMG submission 187210) | Freshwater microbial communities from Lake Fryxell liftoff mats and glacier meltwater in Antarctica - FRY-01 (SPAdes) (version 2) | ecosystem: Environmental > Aquatic > Freshwater > Ice > Glacier...
CTGTCAACACTTTTTCTAACTTTCTTGTTGTATTTCAACAACACCATCTCTTTCTACATGGCACAATGTTTCTATTGTGTGTCTGTATGTGACTACTATACGATGCTTTCGCATTACTGTCAACTACTGTCTTAATAACCTGGTGCGGGGTAAGGGAATCGAACCCTTAACTGAAAGTTGGCAACCTTCGATCTTACCATTAAACGAACCACGCATAAACAAGAAACCCTGCGTGTTTAGTGCAGGGTCATAATCTTTGTGCTCACTAAATTATGACCGTCGTAGATCCCCCGCGCCTGTTTCCAGACTTGTCTCGACCGTTGATAATAAATTAATGTTTAACATTGTATTAGTATATATCCTTTGCGACTAAATGTCAACCTCTTAGTGCAAATAACTGCATTTAATTTCAGATTATAAATTGGGACAGTGAGATGATAAGTACTTCACTAAGATTGGAATAATTATGTTTTGTAATACAGTATGGAATGGGCTTCACATTCTGCCAGATGGCTATATAAGGTTGTGCTCGATTGGGGCAGATAGTATCAATACCAATGACCTTGATGGGCAAAGATGTCGGGATAAGGATGGCAATATAATGCACATTCTAACTCATAGTATTAAAGATATAATGAACAGCGACAAGCACCGAGAGGTCCGCCGAGTTAATATAGCCGATCCAACAGCATGGAGTCAACATTGCGGGTGTTGCGAGAAACGAGAAATTGCCACAAATTTTGATATTGGCCATAAGAATAGGAGTCGCCGCATATATTTATTGGATGTTGATCGCTCGGAAATTATGAGCAAGGCCACCTCCGATGGCTCTATTGATTGGATGCCTACAAGCCTTGATATTAGATTTGGTAATCTATGTAATCAAAAATGTATAATGTGCGGTCCTGAATACAGTAATCTATGGTACGATGAGTTTGTTGATTATTTTAAGAAAACAGACATTGGGTTTGGAGCAAAAAATCATCTTGTAAGAAAGACCCCAACTAGCCAATGGAAATTACCGCCTGAATTATCTTGGTACAATGATCCGAGTTGGTGGCCAAAATTCGAAGAGATGATGCCACATTTAAAGCATATCTATATTACAGGTGGCGAACCGATGGTAACACCTGCTCATGATGTTATGCTTGATAAACTTATTGCTTCTGGTCATGCCAAGAATATATGGTTGGAATACGATACAAATTGTAGTGTAATCAATGATAAGATTGCTCAGCGGTGGGTTAATTTCAAGAAGGTTGATATTCGTGGAAGCATGGATGCTACTGAGAATGCATACGAAATGATAAGATTCCCGGGTAAGTGGGACACGTTTAAGGCAAATATCCTAAGATTGAAGACATATGAGAAAGAATCAAACGGTAGAATTAAACTAATGGCGCTGACATCATGTTTCCAAATGACAACCGCATATACTGCTATGGCATCTGAGGAATGGTGTAAGTCAATTGGTTTTAATTTCCATCTACGGTTTCTGGAAGGTCCGCCGTGGCATAGTATTGAATCTCTTCCTATTTCTGCTAGACTAGATCTTATAGAATATTATAAGAAATATACAACAACTAGTGAGAAAGCTCCTATGCTTATTAAGCACCTAGAGTCTCATATAACAGAACCCGGCAGTCCTGCTAACGTTCTGAAATTTGTTAATTTTATGGACTATCTAGATAGTACACGCGGTACGAATTGGCGAGAAACTGTGCCCGAAACATTTGATATGATAACGAAGGCCATTGCTGCTGCAAATTAAATCCTATTCATTCTTCCAATTGCTCACGTGCTTTTAACATACGATGCAGTGCTGGTTGGTCTTGTAACCCAAAACCAATCACCGGATCCACTGTCAGCAAGTTTAGGCAATTTGGAGAGAACCAATACGGACGATCATCGATTGCTATCCACTTTAACTGTGTAGGCTCACCGACTTGAAATTCATCGACATCGATAAGATGCTTATTTTCAAGTAGCCATTGATGACATTCCCACTCTCGTTCATATTCTGGCACAAGGCCTGGAAGCCATAAAGTAGGGGAACCCCATGCTATTGGAGTTACTCCAATTACACGATGCTGCATCCTTTCGTCGAAGAACTCTCTCATATCACTAAGTGAATACGACTCCCGCCATGAACTAGATATAACAATACTAACATCATCATAGTCGTATAGTACATCTTCGATAAGAGACATTTTAGAAAATAGTTCGTCAACGGGACTTTTGTCTGTGTGTGTAACCCCGTCAAAGTCCAGAAAGAGAATAATTGATTCTGAATGTAGTAAAGTCATTTGAAGTCCCTTGCAGCAATCCATCCTATACGATTTACCTTTGCGTCATCTAAGGCATGATGTTGCCTCCAGCTACCACTGGCGAAGTTTTGCTCAATTGTCTTCACAAACACATCGTAGTTTTCAATATAATTCATTGTAAGGAGAAACGGTTGCTTATCAACATTAGACGGCCAAGTTGCATCGTTGAATATCATTCCAAGCATTTTCCAGTCCCATGCCATGGAATCTGTGGCAAGCTGTATTGGTTCGTTGAAACTTTCAAGCCAACTCTTTAGGCGGATAGTAAGAGTATCTAATGGCATACGCACACTACCGTTCTCTAATAGAGGCAATACTACTTCACAAACAAAATCACTGCATTCGTACTTATAATAAGTATCAGCAAGCTCGGCATAAAAACACGAGCCATCTTCATGTACTAACCCAATGGAGATTAGTTTTGCGTCTGCTTTTAAATCTGAGAACTCTGTGTCAAGATGCACTAACATATTAAGTCGTTTCTCGTTTATTGAGCACTAAGCGGCATGTAGCTTCAAATTCGTCATATGCAGCTTTGCACATTTTATTTTCCATAAAGTAAGCGGCTTGTTTTACCATGACATTTACTGCTGCTGTTGCAACATCAGATGCACATGGATATTGAAGTTGTTTTGCAGAATTGCCCCATACCTTGACAAGGTTGGCCCATGCGGCCTTTTCAGCGACAGTCATTGGTGGGCGAGAAGTTTGTATACTGTTATGTGAATTGATGGATGAAGTTATTGCTTCATGTGCAACCCTCCCGGCAGCAAGCATAGCAGCATGATTGGCATTGACATTAAATTTTATCATTTTGCCACCGGGATAACACTGCATTAGATGATCGCCTTTTGGCCAGGAATCATTAAACTCCTGATCATATTGGCGTACCGCTACATACTTATGTGTTTTTCCGACCTGAACCTTTCGGTAGAAAGTAGTTTCAGTTGGCACAGCATATGGATGTGACATTTTAATCTTTCTTAACTTTTATACCAACGGGGCAGAATGTTTCATTAACAACGACGAGTATCGGTGGGACAATTAACGATGATCCAATAACTGCCCAGAACAAATTATTAGCACTCATTTTGTAAGTGAGAGTTGGATCCTTATCGTCAAATGCTCCAATACAGTCTCCAAACTCTGTTTTAGAGGTGCATCCTGCTACAGCCAACATAACGATTGCAATTACTGTCAACTTGAATTTTCTCATAATTAAACCCCTGCATCGTCTTCTGCGGTTGTAAAAATTCCACGAGCTTCTGCGTGAGTATCGCATAATGTACGTACCCATCCACCCCCACGTCTCCTACCTGGTGTGCCACATTCTTCGCAAGTAACACTACTCATTGATTCTGCCATACGCACCATACCACTGATTGCATCGTCACCGCCGCTGTAATAGAAACGCAGAGTGCCAAACTTTTCTTTTACTTGGGTTACAGTCACCTGATGTACCGCTTCTGGAATTTCGCGTAACTTTGCCGGCCCAAAATCTTCGCGGCACGTTTCTACATAATCTGCGTTGTATGTTCCATACGATGCAAGGAATAATGTGTCATCTCCCGCTTGCAATGAATCAATCATATTGTTATGCTTAATAGCCGATGCGATATTCTTCTCTTTCCAATCAAGGTGATGTTGAATATTCCCGCACAGTTGGTCGATGATATTATACCACCCATCGCCACATTCAAAACCCCATACCATGCATGTTGTACGCATGTCTCCATGCCTGTCGACAAAGAGTTTTGGGTAATCAGCGCACAGTTTTTCGTCAAGCTCTTTTTTCATGATATTCCTTATGCAGTATGCAGGTATCCAACTTGGTCGCCAATTGTGGTGAAAAAGTTACGCACCTTGGTAGACTCTTCCCACCCTGCTGTATAGTCATTGTCTGTATCGCACAATGCAAGTGCTTCGGCTTTTGACAATACACGATGCGATACGATTGTTTCGCCAAGATGTTCTTGCGAGAACTCTTTCGCTTCTTCCATCGTTACAGTATCAAGTGCATATTCTGCTTTGCCCTTTGGCACTTCGACCATGTAGCGTTCGCGGAAGGTTGAGATAGCTTCTACAAGGACCCACTCAGTATCCACTGTTGCAGCTTTCTTCAAAGTAAATGAGCCATCGTTGTTATCGACCCACTCGATATGATCGCCTTGATTCAGGCCCAAATACGTCAGTTGCTCATCGGACAACGGTAATACCAAATCGCCGTTTTCATCTTCTTGCACTGTTACTACATTTGACTTATTCATGATTTTTCCTAGTTGAAATACCGTTTATAAAACCTATGCGCTATTATACAATGTTTTTGCATAAAAATCAACCATAAGAATGCCCGAAATTCGGGCATTCTTCCAAGAAGGATAACTTATTAAACGATCATGCCAGATGCTTGGGCCTTATATGCTAGGGCCACAAGACGACGGCTTGCTTCACCATGACGGTATTCAGTGACCTGAACACCATTGCCAGCGGTGCGTGTATTTGCATACACTGCGTAACCACGTTGGCGGATCACGCTGATCGTGGCAGTTGGATTCTTAATTCCAAATCGATGGGTAATGGCCGATTCGCTCAGTGTCTCGCGATCCAGGACCAGGGCCTTGAACAATTTGTATTGTTTTGTATCTTCATTAAACTTTTTTAACATATTATGTTTTCCTTTATTTTACATCACTATGTGACGATTATGTAGTATAACACTTATAAACTGAAATGTCTACATAGTTGATTACCATATAGACATTTTTTGGCTAAATCAGTTATTTTGTCTTTATGAAGTCATATAGTTCGCCAGCGGCAGCTTTGATTGCTGCGGTAGTTGGACCTGGTATGACTGCTGCCCTGCTTGGTAGGTTTAATGACCCATTGCGTGTTGCTTGATCAACTTCACGACAATATTGCCATTCATCGTGATCACGCTTTGAATTCCACTCTGTTGTCATTAGGTCTTGCGCCATCTGTAAAACTGCAAGACGGATCTGATATCCGTTTGGTGTCTCTGTAATCATTTTAATTTCCTGTGTGTGTTGTAAACTACTGTCTACATTTTAGTTATACATCGCGGTCATAAGAAAGCCACCAATCACGGTGGCTTTGGCAAACAAGTTTTTATTAGAAACTGTATTTTAGACCAGCAGTAACAGTATTACCGTTAAACTGGCTTACACGGGCTTGTCCAACTTGGTGGCGAAGATCAACAGTGGCTGATACCTTGGCAGTTAGCGGATAAGAAACACCTACCCCAACTAGTGCGACATATCCATTGGCAGCAACTTCGTTATTCAAATAGCCAGCGCCAGCGTTTGCTGTAACGATTGCTTTGCCAAATTTGGCAACATCATATCCGCCAATAAGACTGAAACGATCTTGATCTGCGCCACTTGTGACACGATCAAATCCAGCGGTTACGGTTGTTTTGCCACCAATTCTTTGACCGACGGTTAGTCCGAATCCGGTGTTATCGTTGCCGGCATAGTTGCGGCTTGTATTTACACCAACTTCAACAGCACTTGCAGCACCGAATGTGGCTGCTAATAGCGTGGCCAATAAAATTTTCTTCATCATCTTTTATATTTCCTTTAGAACAACATCATGCTGTATAGTAATAGTTATGCTTGATTGACAAGCATAATTTCCCTTAATCAGGCACGACTGGATTTTGTGCTTCTAATGCTGTTGCTGCATGAGCAGCCAATGCTGCCACCACTGCCGCTTCAACTGCCGCCCGGATCAATGCAGCGGTGTCGCCGTTGGCTTGATTGGTTTGCACTGGTGCAATGAATGCTTCTTCTGGTGCGCCACCAATCTCATCAATAACTTCATAGCGGCATGTACGACCTTTCGTAGCATTGTAATCAGCTGGGATGCTAACAACATCGCGTGGATTGATCTTCAACACCATGACACGGGAGGTGCTATTGCCAAAGTTGGTCAGATAGTCCAACGAGCAAAAATGTAAGCCTGTCGAGCAAGTATTCGCTTTGTCATCATCAACTGTATTGCGTTCCATTTCCAATACATTGCCAACACTATTGTCCATAGTGCCCGAGTGGATGTCGAAATAGTCCTTCTTGACTTTCTTGTAAGCCAAAAAGCATCCATCTGGAGTAATTGGTAACTTTCCCTTTTCCATGAAGCCATACAGTTCAGCTACTGCCCGCTTACTCGGATTCGACATCAAGTTTTCCATGAACAGAATCATGGGCTCAATCGGAAACCCTTCTTGAAACATTTCAATCATGCGGGCCGAGAGGGCGTTATTGAACGGCTCACCCTTCCAGAAAAAGTCTTCGCCTTGGATTGCAACATTGCCGGCACCGTAGTTCAGGATGACCTTCTTTGGCTCAACTAACTCAGCAACGGTATCCCAATCACCATCCTTGATAGCTTGTTTGATACCAGCATAGCTGATATGGCTCTTTGAGATGGTATGGCTATTAGTGCCAATTACAACAATAATGTTGGCCCCTTGGATTAGATACGGAAAACTCATTTCAAACTCCTTTAGATTCATCAATTAAATTCACATATTCGGCGATTGCAGGTGCATCTAGATTGTATGTACTTTGCCCACTAAACAACGGATACCTACTGTAAACTCTTGAGCATTCATCTACAATATTCTTCTTAATATCTACAACATCAAATGTAGTTGCATATCGATTACACATATATTCAAATGCTCCTTCATTAAAATTCTTGTCAACTACTGTCAATCCCCGGAATCTTTCAACTGCTGTAATAAACGGACTGTTCGGATTCTTAATAAGACTTACAATACTGCTATTATACTTGAGAAATTCAAAATTGTCAACCAACTTTGGAATTAAATTATTCGTCACTTCATCAAGTGTAATCGCACCTAACTTGGTCGAAAGGTAGTCCTCGATATTGATCCAGTTTGGCTGTTCTTTGATGTACGCGATATCAGTTTTGCGAACACCATAGATACTTATGTGACCAAAGCCCGCACCTTTGAGGTGATAGTGAAAGCCCTTGAGGTCAAATTCCTTGCCCAGCTTGCTCTCTACAGAGAAGCCACTCAACGGCAGGTAGTAGAATGTAACCGCTGCATCAAATGAGTCAACTTTGCCGGCATCAACCCAGGATGTTGAAACCCTGTTCCGCACACTGCTCTCACTGAGACGCATGATAGTGACATTCTTACCGGATAAGGCATTCTTGCGTTCCTTGACCAGTAGCGAACTTGCCTTCAACTGCTTAGGAGGGTTACTAATTAGCTTAAAAAACGCCTTTGACTTAATTGGCTTCGTTTTGTCACTGGCCTCGAGTACATACACATAACTGGTGTATAGGAGCGTTTCGTCCTTAATTGTGCGCCAGTGATACTTTGCCCTTTCAAGTGCGCCTACATTTGTGTCGTTAGTAACAAAGAATGATTTATCATTTACATCAATACTAACCATTGAGATTTCTTCAACACCAGTAGCAATTACCTTACGCTCAACATATTTCTGCATGTTATATGATGCAACAGAATTCTTACCCTTAGAAAATCCGCGAATAACTATGTTATACTTCGCAAGCAACTCGGCTTCACTAACTTTGAAGGTTTTGAAACATGGGCGTACTGAACCTGGGTAGATGGAGAGCAATGGGAATTTAGTATCCGTTACATACTGTGCGACCGCAGTGCCCCAGAGGTCCTGTTTTTTGCCCATTAAAAATACAGCACGGTCCCAGAGGTTTGGGATGACATCAGCTTCGCTTGCCAATTTAGCGGTAAGTGCAGTGTTCAGGGCCTCAAGCTTTGATTTAATTGCCAAGATGGTCTGTGGAATGTATGACAATCCTTCACGCGATGCTTGGAAGTCAAGCTCGCCAATCGCAAAGTGAATCTCCAATCCGCATTCTAACAACGATTTCAAATTACCAAGACTGGTGTCAGATTCAGGTATAGCAATGCTATATGCAATATTGCCCATAACTGCCGTGCTCTTGTAATTACGATTGGTAACACTATGCACGCCGGGGATGATGTCCTTGTCTTTGTACTCTACATTGTAGAATTCAAAACGGCTGTTACCGCTGACCACTGGGCGCAATTTGAAGTAAGTGAAAACAACCTGCGCTTCATCTCTGAACTTGAAAAAGTCGTTATATGACTCTACGCTGAATTTAATTTCAACACCAGATGGTTCGCTACTTTCTTCTTCCATCATAAGTGCAATGGATGGCACACCCATCTCATTAATGAATGCTGAGTAGATGCCTTTGCGGCCATTCTTTACTGCGGCCACTGTAAAATTGTCAGTGTACGAGAATGGGGATTTTGATCCTAGGCCCAAGGCCCCAATAAAATCATTGCTACCAGTCTTAGTAGATTCGAAATAAGTGGTGTAAATGGTAACTACATCTTCATGCGACAACCCAACACCATAATCGCGAATGGAGAACCATGGCTCTAGTTGATTTGGAAGGTGAATATCGAAAGGCGTATCTTGCTTGCCAGCGGCAACATGCGAGTCAACTGCATTGCAACTCAATTCGCGAATAATAGCGCGAACTTTATTTGCGTATAGTCCCGAGCTCAGAATAGAAAATGCCTTGGCAGAGTTGCGGATACGGAATTCGCCAATCGCGCCAACATTAGATAGAATGGCTTCGTTTACTGGTGCTGAATCAAGAATCATAAATGCCTGTTTGGAGTAAGTGTATATTATACTTGAGAAATGGTCAGGCGTCAACTAATTCATTGGCCTTTTGGCGGGCTACTAATTCGGTGCTAATTGCAGCCATGTGGCCCAATTCAACATGCGCTTCTTTTAGCGCCTCGACAATCATGTCATCGGCAGTGCCATCAGTCAGGACCTTGCGGGCATCTTCGTAGCAGCATCCACCCAAAAAAGCTGATGCCAATTCATAGTGCTCTAACAGAACACGGACACGCAAAGTGAACCAGTCGTAAGTACCATTGTCGATCTTTGCAATGATCTCGTCAACATCACAGTCTTCAAACCAGCCGCGGGGGCTAAAATCTTCTTCCCGCTTGTCAACAACAATAGTAAGGCCGTCGCGTTCAAATCGTTTGAGTTCTTCGTAATACATTTTGAGTTCCTTTAATCAGCGCGGGTTTGTGCATAAGCGTCGAAGCCAGCATTACGGAGCACCGCAGCAAATGCATCAGCACCAGCTTCTTTGAGTTCCATGCTTTGCGAACCGCTTCCGCCTGGGTTCCACAGTGAGAGGCACTTTGGTTTGTAATCTTTGCGGAAGCCGGCAGCCAGCAGTTCCTTTGCTTCTTTAGAATTGGTGCGCCCCACGGACACCTCAACCCATGCAAAGCCGCAAAACCACGGTTCGCCATATTGGGCACGGAATTGCGCTTCTGCGGTTTTTGCAGCGGTAAATGCAGTTTGAACGGTCTTGGCAGTAGTCATAGCATACCCCCAACGATTAAAACCACCATGAAACTTATTGCGAAGCCGCAAAGAATACCCCAGCGGAAACTTTGCATGTGTGTTTCGATTTTCATTTTGATCTCCTTTGGAGTAGTTTAGAAGCGAGCGAAACGATTGAACGATGTAACGACGCGGATGTAGCGATAGCCAGTGCCTTGGCCGTTGCCATCTGTTGCCTTAACAGGATTGCTGAAGCCAGCTTTGCGGAATGCAGCTTCCACCAAATTGCGAGTCTCTTCCAAATCTGAGACTGTAACGTTAAAAGCAACAAGCCGCTTTGTTTCGTCCTTTGCAGCATCCGTCCATGATCCGTTAAAGGAGGTGCCAATTACTGACTTGATTATGGCGCGGGCTTCAAGTGTATTAGCGAGCATTTTGAGTTCCTTTGTGGTAGATTAACGATAAAAATATGCAGCGGCGTTCTGTCTTGCGGCGTAGGCAGAGTGTCCAAAGTATTGATGGCCGCTAAATCCTTCAAAACACCAATCATTGCAACCCAAACGAATCTGCGTATACAAGTTCATGTCAGAAAAGTCTGGGTTCAAAACTTCGTATGCTTTCATTTCGTACTCCGGTGTGTTGCTGTTCATGTGGTAATTATACTGCATTTTGGTTAAATCGTCAACTGTTTTAGTGTTGTATTTTAGCCACAAAAAAGCCTACGTAATCGCAGGCTGTTTCTGTTTAATAATTAACAAATCCGAGATTGAACATAGCACTGCGAAACGGCTCGTCGCTTACAGGATCTGCAAGAGCATAAATCTCATCACGCAGATTACTGTTAGTGTTGTATTCGAGTTTTTCGTATATTTCATTGGCTGATGCAGTTTTGCAAAACTCAACAAATTCTTTAAGTGCCTTACTCATTTTCAACTCCAGTTGTTGTTTAAGTATCAATTATAACGCAGGTTGCGCCTACTGTCAACCGTTTTAGTGTTGTATTTGTGCAACATTGTGCATTTTAACATCACGCGAGACGGTACCAGAGTGCATTTCGTAGTTGCCATGGCATGCAGTGTGGTAAAATTCTTGATCTACCCTTATTTCAACGTATCCGCTATCGTTGCCGCGGTGGTCGTTAACGTGGCAAATGAGCTTGCCAGTACAAATTTTGTTATTGAACTCTGCCCAGCTAACGCGGGAACCATTTGGAATTTGTGTATGCATTTGAAGTCCTTTTGCTGTTTAAGTATTAATTATACTGCAAAGTGGACCTACTGTCAACCGTTTTAGTGTTGTATTTTTACAACGCTTCTATCAATTTACGATATTGCACCCACCCTTGGAAATTAGCACTCCAAAGTATACCGCGTCTATCCATATGTGTAACACCATCCTCCCATGCGCCTGTTTTGCCACGTAACAATCTCATTGGTGTTGCAAGATGTTCCAACGGCGAACTATGATTTGGTTTTGTAGTTGATCCAATATTCAACATAGCATACACCCGCTCTGCTTTTTCAAGCGAGTCGTCCTGCTTTCGGTATGAGACTTGAGCACAGCACGATACGGAAATTTTCTTGGCATCTTCCAGAGTAAGTATATTTGGCGCTCCATCTTTGTCGGTGAAATATCCAAGCTCTTTTGTTTCCTTGTATTTGAATAACTCGATGTACGGAAGATGCCACTCGCCGGGGTGCAACATGAACGGAGTAGATGCGTTCTTGGCCTCAAGCATTAAACGCGCCAACTCATGGATCTCTGGTTGTGCATCATCATGGTTGCGAAGATAGAAGAAATTATCCCATTCGGTTCCCGAGGCAATACCGCGAGCCATTGTATGCCAATCATTAGGACGGTTGGCCCACTGCTTGTGAAGACCTAATGTAGCTAGATAAGACGATGCATTCTTACATTCGTCGATAGCAAACTTCCAAGTCTGTTGAGCGTGTTGCAGGTCTTCATCAACTAGTCTCTCGTCGGCAGCAACCATGCCGGCTTGATTCTTTCCATAATATAAAGGCTCAAAGGAATCTACTTCAATAAAAGCCTTTGTTGGGATGGCCCTGCTGGAACTAAGGTTCTTTGATAACATCCGGTGCGTGTTAAATTCTGCGAGCAAGACCTTTGGCAGGACAATCTCGTATGTTATAAGTTCAACGTTATCTGGTGAGATACTATGGGTTATAATTTTGGCACTGATTTTCATTTTGTTTCTTTAATGCGAAAAGGCCCGCCATTTAGACGAGCTTACTTAATGCTATTACGTACTTTCCACTTGGCACACTAATGAAGCCTTTGAAGTCTTGTGGGACGATAATGGTATTCACTTTACCGGCTGCTAGCAATACAAAACTGACGATAAGTTTGATAATCATACTTTCTCCAATGGAATAACAGTGTTAATTGGAACGCCAGGGTGATCAACTTGCCTTGTGCTATATTGCCAACCGTCCCCGTCTGAATCCCAGCCGATATTCAAGCCATAATACAACTTCACATAGTAGCTCTCCCACCAAATACTATAGCCATCAATCTCTTGCGGAAAGTATGCAAACTTCTTGACCCATTTAATTGAGTTATACGATATTCTTTGAATTAGTGTTCTCATTATTACCGACTATACTTGGAGGATGCATCAATTAACAGAACTACTGCAAGTACTGCTAAAAATGCAGCTGGTCGGTCTAAAAATCTAACGCCAATTGCGTGTAGCACTACACCTAACACCCCATACAAAGCCAATGTAATCATAATATTTCCTATTAGAAAGCGTCCATGTAATTATACGAGACTTCTTTCACTTTGTCAAGCACTAATGTAATTCCATCCTTATTAAGGAATACAAACTTTCCAACCTTGCTATCAATTTTGGTTAGGTCGGCTGCTGTGAATCGAACGGTCTCCCAAAGATCACTTGTACTACGGCGAACTGGTGTTGCCGCTTCGGCTTCGCCGATTTCATTTGTGCGGTGTTTGCGCAACTTTGGTACATCACGCTTCCGGTACATAATTTGGATCAGACTTTGCAACGGATTGCCGTCCCATGTTTCGTCTTCAAGGTCATTTTGCGGGACTTCTTCGCCATCCTTGACAACTTTAATGTTGTACGCATTGCCTTTGTCAAACTCGGGTTTCACATTCAACATACGCAGAACCTTCTCGGGTGCTTCATCATAGCGGTTCATTTCCTCAACTGTTGCTTTCAACATGTCAAAGTTAAATTTGGCGAACAAAGACGCTACTTGACATAGTTTGTCAGTGTAGTGCTGCAACCGGGGCTTTAAATTGTCGTTACAGTATTCGGTGATGAAGGTTGCGTCAAGCCCATCAAAATCCAGCATGTAGAACAGGCGGCCTGGCCTGTTACGCATATTTTGATTGATACGCCACTTGTCATTGCATGTGATGACAAATAGTTTCTTGGATGGGAATACTCCGTCGAGCAATGTCAACGCCTTTTCCTGATCCTCTTCATCATACACCTTTTCAAACTCGTCAAACAGCACCATAGTCGGCTGCTCAATTGACTGCATAAATGCATTGAACTTATCGCCGCACCATGGCGCATTGATCACGATACACGGAATATCAAATCGGGCCGCTGCTTCAATAGCAAGGTTCTTAGCAAGGTGCGATTTTCCCGACCCTTTTTCACCAGCAAGCATTACACCCGTTGCAGATGGCCGGTCTAGGAATGTAGAAAGGATACGATCCGTATTACTATCCATGTCACCATAACGCTTACCTTTGAATGAGAATGAGTCAATGCGTTCAAGATACAATGGTCCTTCCATTGGCATTTCTTTGACGACGTAGTTACCGGCTGGAAGTGTTTCATGCAAGTCTAACGCCTCTTTTGAGGTAACGCGAAATGATGTTCCAGATTTTAGAAAATATGTCATGTGTTCAATTTAATTGTTAAGTGTATATTATACAGTGGGCGAACATTATTGTCAACTCACTGTATAACTTTACTTCATACTGTTTGCCCGAACTTCTGCAAAGGTGATTTCATTTACAATTTTACCATCGCGGAATACTTCTACAAGTACTTCAACAAAAGGACCAACTCCTTTGTCGTACCATCCTTTTGGCTCATTAACAGCACTTACATACTCGCCGCCCGACTTCCAAAGTGTTACACGGCCTGCTTTAGACTTCTTGCCCGGATCGGTAATTGGGTCTTTCTGCACATCGCGCCATACTCGCCAGGCGGCGGCAAATTGACACCCTGTTTGGCTATCTTCGATACGCACATCCATACTAATTGCAGATGCTTTCATTGCAAACTTTTGCGTATCGCGATTCAATTGCTGGAGCAACGCACCTCCCATTCCAAACGCAATATTATCAGCACTGTAACCATAGGCCATGAAGTCTCCAAGAATTGACCGGATAGTTGATTCATTTACGCCGTCACCTTGTATCAATCGCACATTGTTGAGCACTTTGAAACCCTTGGCGTTGACAGTGTGGCCAAACTTTTGATCCAGCACAATAACAAGTTGACGGCATATGGTAAGTGGATCACCTGAGTCTGGACGGATCACTACAGTAGCCCCTGAGTCGATTACTTGCTGCTTCAATTCCTCGCCCCACAATTTGCTTGCGGCATTGAAGATGTCATAACTGTCTGATACAATAGCAACAATGCTTCCGGGCTTGGCAAACTGTGTCAACATATTCCTGTATGCATCAACTTCGCCTTCGCGACCCCAACTGGTGATAGTAGAGTGCTCGGCTGCTGGAATAGAGAAGCCGGCAACCCCTGCATTGTAATATTCCCGAGCATACAGGAGTCCAGTGATGTTGTCAGTGCCCATAAAGTTAACCAAATGGGCTGCACCACCGATACCAGCTGACTCCATTGAGCTTACACCACGAGCACCAAAGTCATGCAGCTTGAAGTCTATACCAGCAGGGTCGCCAGTCTTTTCTAAGAAGTCAAAGATAACACGTTTGATGCTGTGGCTTTGGGTTGCAACTGTTACGGGATACCATACTGCACGAAGCAGCGCGGTCTCTACGTAGGTAGTAAGCCAAAAGCATTTAGGATCAGTGTTTTCAACTGTCGCAAGTACGTTTTTAACAGGAACCAATGTCCCTTCAGGAACAGCTTTGATAACGAGAGGAAGGTAACCTCCGTGTACTGCCAGAATGTATTCCCATCCTTGTCGATTAAAAGGCTCGCCATGGGCTGTAAGGATTTCATCTGCAAGATCAATATCGGCTTGGGTAATTGGGACAAGTAAGTATTCCTTAATAAATGCCTGGAGACCAAACATTACGGTGGCATCATACTTACCGCCGCGTGACTCGATATAACTGTACACACCAGTAGTGCCTGCAGGATATTGCAGAAACATGCTTGTTTTATAAGAATCCACATTGAGGATAATTGATTTAGAAATTGACATAAAAGTTCCTTTTATTTTAAATTGCCCAAAGTCTATCTCTGGGACTTGTTATCAGTTTAACACATGCCTTTGTATGTGTCGACCAAATTCTTTACAATTATCACCGTGTCTATGTTTGTAGTTACCCGGATCATTTTAGTTTAAATTCCACTACCGTTACAGTACTGCCGTGTACCGATACTTTAGTAGCAAAGTCCTGTAGCATTTCCATAATAATTTCAGGGTTGCCGCCTGCAAGTCCTTGACCTATTTTAGGAAACCCAAATCTGGCACCACCTGTGTATCGTTGATGGGCCAGCTTTTTAAGAATCAATTCAAATGCACCATATTCAAACACATCATCACCAACATACTTTGCAGTATTATATTGGGTGTATGCGTTGACGATATTAAACTGCTTGCCAAGCATTATGCTAAATGTTCCAAGCTTGTTATAATCGCCAGGAACAGTTTTGGTATCGGCATAGTATGCTTCTGGATAGCGGGCGCGGATCTCTTTGGCAATGCCGCTGCCCATTGCACAGTGACAATTACAGCCTTGCACGATGACGTTGAAGTCACCGGCCTCTGCCATGTCGATTAGGTTTCCCTTACGTTGCTTTAACATCATTCTACTCCAAAATATGACTTTATGCGATTCTGAATTGCACTTGCATCATCACCACATAAAGTGCTTGCATCATCGTGCAATACATCGCGGACACTTTTGGTGCAATGGGCAATAATTAAGTATGCAAAATCTTCTATTTCTTTATTGGGATTACGTGGAAAGTCAATTTGGTTGCTTGTATTTGTATAGTGAGGCACTGCGGTGTTCCATACAAGTCCAGCTTGGATCGCAAGGTCTTTAATTCGTTCGTTCATTGCCTGATTCCAAATTCTCGAGCAATATCCGATTCAGCAAGACTCATTGCCTCGTCAACATGGGATTCAAGATCAATTGCTTCATTCTTTGTTGCAGATACCACTGCCATACACTGGCGCACAATTAACTCTGCAAATTTTGCAAGTGGTACACCTTCTTCGTGTCTACCTGGCGGTGTAACGAACGCCATATGCGTAATATTGTCTTGCCCAAAGTGCATGCCACATTGAGCAGCGAGCTCTATAAGTTTATTGTTCATTAGTAACATTCTTTGTAAATTGTGTATTCAGTCTTAGGATACCTTGTAAGAATCTCATATTCCTTCATAAAAGCATTAAGTTCACCTGCGTTAAAGAACATCTTTGCCAATACCGTTACGTGCTTCCCCTCGACAACGTGAGTAACAGTTAAGTAATTACTTTTTGCTTTACCTGACATATTATGCTCCTAGAAAATGTTGTATGATTTCGAAATGGTCTTCGAAGCATTCTTCGCTGCGAACTTCTGCTATTGGTACCCACTTTGCTTTTTCAGCATCGTCCGACCCTTTTACTTTTGGCAATTCGCCATCAGGTAATTGAATATAAAATGCGTGAGTAATGATCCTGCCCCGTGGACTACGGCCAATTGCGTCAAATACTTTGCTGCGAACAATACTTCCACGGAGTACTGGGGCTGGTACTTTGATACCTGTTTCTTCACGGAGCTCACGGATTGCAGCGTTTTCAACTGACTTGTCAGTGTTGGCATTGACATAGCCTCCTGGAATAGCCCACAGCCCCCGACCGGGTTCGGCTCGCCGCTTAATCATTAGGATGTGTCCACTTTGAATCACAACTGCGTCAGCGGTAGAAAAGATTGGGGGATACTTTAGACCGGCATATTGCTTATTGTGCTCCGCGATAAAGTTCCGCTCGGCAATAATCTGCATGTAGGCTGTCTTCTCTGCACGAAACTCATCTACCATGAAATCCATAGTTGATTGCGGTACTACACTTTTGATGAAGCCTGGGTTGAAATCAATCTTGAAAAACAGGTCTCGAATGTTTACTGCACTAAGGAACTCACCAAGATCAACATCTTCAAATCCCCACTGAGGGAACATGCCAAGGTAGAATGAACTGTCATCCTTCTTATGGCCAATGATACCAACTCTGTCGCTGGGTGCAGTGTGTTTTGAGACAATTTGTTGAACACGAACTGCCCACGCTTGATCGTTATAGATTGTGTCAGTGTTTGCTTCAATGTTGATTTGCAGCCGTAAACCACCGGTGGCACACCTTATCATCTTTGCGCGTTCTTCAAAGGTGAACGGGTTTTTATATGTGCGGGGCTGGTTTGATGAACCTACAATGATAATAAGTTTGTCGCAAAGTGCTGTGGCTCGTTTGATAATCTCAAGGTGAGCCATGTGCATGGGCTGGAATCTTCCGATGAGTACAAGCGTGTCGTATTTCATGTTATAGCCCTTTCACCATTTTGAAGAGACCAATGGCCTGCTCGACCGAAATACTGCCAGTACTGCACGCCTTGGTCAACTTTTCAGCCTTCTTAAGGAACTCGGTGTGTGCATGACCAATCCACCGGTCTTTTTTATTGTCAAACTCATAAAACCAGCCGCAACCGTCGGTGTGATTTTGGGTGCAGAGCATGTCGTGCAGTTCACGGGCAAGCTGCTTGTCAGGACTTTCCTGCTTTGCTTCGACTAATTTAGCAACTAGTGCTGCAAGATCTTTCTCTTGCTTTTTGATTTCTTTCTCTATTCCGAGGATGGTAATTTCCGACATTGTAAAATCCTTACAATAATTGTGCTTTGTGTCTATCACATTGCTTGTTTATTTATACAAGTATAACACCAAAATAGGGGGTTGTCTACCCAATTCTTGCTTATTTTGGAGGAATAAGTGTACTGAGTTGAGCCTTGGGGACGGTAAGTGTACGCATTCTCACTGACCATGCGTATGGATCGTTTCCATAACCATATTTGTCATACTCTTGTAATTCGTAGTAGTATTCGAACCAAATTGAATAACCATCAATGTGCATAGGTGCCCATGCAATCTTTTTAACCCAGCGAGTGGTGTTGATTGGATGTGCTAATAGTAGTCTTTTCATTTTAATCTTTCAGTTGAATACTGAGCTTGCATTGTAATCACCTATATGAATCTTAAGTCTATTCTTTGAAGTTGTATCACAATTACCAACTGGCAGCTCTAGGTATTTCTTTGAATAATTTTCTATAAGACTACGCTCTGCTGTTTCGCATTTATTACGCATCTTCTTTTTGGTTAAGCCGGGGGCTGTTTGATCAGTAATTTCCACATATACATTATTTCGATTTAGGATTACGCCAAATCGTTTTTTGTACTTCTTAGCAATTTCAATCATCTCCTTACCACTGCCGCTGGCTGGCGCTCGGTATCGCCAGCCAACTATATTCCATGCTTGCCGATACACTCGTTCGCCTGGCTCAGTTGCATCAACGCTATGATGCATCCCATATTTAATTACCCTGCCAAGTGTGTCTTTGAAAGTATAAGCATAAGATAGAAATCCAGCAGCTCTTACGATTCCATTAATCTCTGCCGGTCGATATAGCTCACTTAACTTAATTGTAAGGGCTAGAATTGGTGTTTGTGCAGCAAGTAGTTCCATCATTATTCAACTCCAAAATGTTTCTTAAACACATTACTAAACAAATATGCCTCAACTCCATACACTGTGTTTAAACATACCTCATCAAACCCATCTTTACTAAACTTAACATCAGCAATAACACCGGACAAGTTGAATCCTTGTTTCCTATTAAGAGCAGCACATTCGGCGATAATCAATGCTGTAAGCTTTTCTGCAAACACATCGGGAATATATATACGATCAACATCGCCGTCTCTGTCAGAATGTCCGTTAAAACATTCTGCTATTGCAGACTTTGTAAGTTCTTTAATTCGTTCGTTCATGTTACACCTCTATGTTGTTGGCACGGTTAAGATCTTCCTTGAGATCCATTACCTCATCTTCAGCAGATGCAAGCTCTTCTTGGAGATAAGTTATCTGCCCTTGTAAACGAATG
>Ga0209702_10004840_pt1 | contig 19053 bp, 20 predicted proteins | sample FRY01_FD_187210 | JGI IMG/M metagenome (GOLD analysis project Ga0209702, IMG submission 187210) | Freshwater microbial communities from Lake Fryxell liftoff mats and glacier meltwater in Antarctica - FRY-01 (SPAdes) (version 2) | ecosystem: Environmental > Aquatic > Freshwater > Ice > Glacier...
CGGTGATGCCTTCGCCAGAGATTTTGCCAGGCGAGGGGCGGACTTGATTATTGTGGCGAGGCGCAAGGATCGCCTCGAAGCTCTCGCTACAGAAATCCGCGCCCGCCATGGCGTCACGGTCACCGTGATCGCTGCAGATCTTTCCACCCCGAACGCTGCTGCTGCCCTAGCAAAGAAAATTGGGCCAGTAGATATTGACATCCTGGTCAACAACGCAGGCTTTGGCCGCATCGGCTTAGTCGCCGATGAGGATCCTGCGCTGCTGACCGAAGAAATCACCCTGAACGTGTTGGCACTCACCCAGTTGACCAACCACTTTCTTCCCGCCATGGTGGCCCGCAACCGCGGCACCATCATCAATGTTGCATCCACTGCTGCCTTTCAACCCATCCCCAATATGGCGATCTATGCCGCCACCAAGGCCTATGTCTTGTCGTTCACCGAAGCACTGTGGGGCGAGCTGCAGGGCACCGGGGTGAAAGCCCTGGCGCTCAACCCCGGTGGCACCGCCACCGAATTCTTCGATGTCGCCGGCGGACGCGTCGCCGGTGGCGCACTCGCCCCGATCAGCGATGTCATCACCACCGCTTTTCGCGCTCTGGAGAAGAAGAAAACACCGCCGAGCGTGGTGGTGGGAAGCCTCAATGCCACGATGACGAACATCCAGCGCTTTGTTCCCCGAAAAACCATTATCCGCGCCGCTGGGCGCATCTTCATGAGCAACTAGACACCGCACGCGCTGCGGCGCGTGAAGGCTTCCCCGAGGGTTTATCTCCGCGCTGAACTTAGTCGATAGCGGGATTCGTCCTCTTCGTGGCGGGGCGCCTTTCCGGGGGTGGCGGAACACGCTTGGCAAGAACCACATCAGCAAGATCGACGGTGGTCAGACCCCGTCTGGTGTCAATTACGCAGTGTGTGGGGGTACGGGAAGAAAGAACACCGAGTGCATCACTCAACCCGCCCTCAATTTGATACCGCACCACCACACGGGTGCCAATATCCACCAGGGTCAGGAAGTCACGTGCACGGGAATCCATTTGGCAAAGCCTAACCAGGGCAGGCAGGCCTGCCCCCACCCGGTGCTCTCAGCTGTGCGTTGGCAAATAAGGCCCAGCGGTACGAACCTCGTGCCTGGCCCGCAAGATGTGGCGGATACCCACATCTCTCGTTATTGCATGACACTGCTAGCGTTCCGAGTGGAAGCAGTGTTTCTGGATCCCTCGCTGGTGGAGCGGCCCAAAGCGGTACCCTTAATTCAATATCGGTGGAATCAGGCTTCAACCTTCCAGAAGGAGTAGACGTGGTCTCTGAGCTATACAAGAAGGGCCTTAAAATTCGCAAAAAGGTTGTCGGTGAGGAGTATGTTAATAAGTCCCTCAGTCAAGCAGACAGCTTTACGGAAGACTTCCAAGAGTTAGTCACGGAGTTTTGCTGGGGCTCCATTTGGGGTCGCGAGACACTCGATCCTAAAATTCGCAGCATGCTGAACATTGCCATGATTGCCGCCCTCAACCGGCCGCATGAGCTCCGGTTACACGTTCAAGGTGCGCTTAGGAACGGCGTGAGCCAAGACGAGATAAGAGAAGTTCTCCTCCAGTTAACCGTCTATGCAGGAGTTCCTGCAGGGGTGGATAGTTTCCGGATTGCAAGGGAAGCTATCGAGTCGTATCAGGAGTAAGCAGGGACCCTTTATGGTGTCAGAACTATTTTGAGAGCCCGTTTTTCATCAAAGTCCTTGTACGCCTTCGGAGCGTCAATCATCGGGAGTGTGTGGCTAATGATCCGTTGTGGATCCAAGGCACCTGACCCAATCGAAGCAAAAAGCTTTTCCCTATCTTTGCTGGGGTTACCAACAGAAAACACGAGAGTCAGTTCTTTCTCAAACATGACGCCGTTATTGAGCGGAAAATCAGGTTCGAAATGGGCTCCCACCACCGAAATCACGCCCTGGGGCCGTGCGAGATGGAGGCTAGAATCGAGCGCTGCCCCGCTCCCCGAGGCCTCCACCACCACATCGGCACCATACCCATGGGTGAGTTCTAACACCGTCTCCAAGGCTTCACCCGGATCGACCGCCAGGGCCCCCAGTTGCGCCGCCATATCTCGCCGGGCCGGAATGGAATCAACGCCGATCACGCTCCGACACATCGAAACAGCACTGAGAATTGCCATGAGTCCAACAGGCCCACACCCAAGCACAACGACGACGTCCTGGTTCTTAACTCCGCCACGTTCAATCGCCGCAAAACCTGTCGGAAGAATATCGGCGATAAAGACCGCACTTTCGCTCGAAACGGATTCGGGGACTTCCCACAGAGATCGATCCGCCAGTGGGATTCGCACCAACTCTGCTTGACCGCCGTCGAGGCGGGGGTAGACCCCTGAATAGCCAAACAGCGCGCGCTTTTCGCACTGCGTGGGGATCGACCGGCGGCAAAAATAGCAGACACCGCATGAAACCATGCTGGTATTCACGACCCTAGACCCCACTCTGGTTCGTGTCACGGCATCGCCAATTTCGACAACCGCTCCCACGAACTCGTGGCCAGGGATGGTCCCGAATTCAAACCCGGGGGTCCAGCCGTGGTAGGGCAACAAATCCGCACCGCAAATGGCGGAATGAGTGACACGAACAATCGCATCTGTGGATTGTTGGATTGTGGGGTCAGGCACCTCGTTCACTTCGAGCTGCTCCACCCCCATCAACTGAACCGCCTTCATGCGAGTTCCTCCACTTCGATGAGGTACCCGTCAGGATCGAGCGCAAAAAACCGTCCGCCGCCCCACGGGGGTCGGAAAACCGCGGAAGCCATCTCCACCCCTGCTTCTGTCAGTGTCGCAGCGGCCTCATCGCAATTAGCCACTTCGAACACCAGCATCGTCGCTTGATTATGTGGATCAACCGGCGGTGACTGGCTATACCCCTGCAGATCATCGGCCGCGTTCCCATGCCACGATAGCGAGAGCCTCGTCCCGAACCCCTCCAAAATCACGTATGGCGGTTCGTCATACTTCTGCTCCACGGAAAAGCCAAAATGTTCGACATAAAAATCTGAAGACACGTTGACATCTTCTACCGACAGGATAATTCCTGCTCTCCGAACGGCGACACTATTCATGGTCATCTCCTATTTGTTCTGATCCGCCAACGTCTTCATTGCCTCATCGATGCCAGATCCGACATCGAGAGACACTCCCATATCCTTGAGTCCCTGGCCCAGGGCGCTCAGTCCGACGATGGGATACAGCCCGCGGGCACTGGGGCCCATATGGGCTATGCGCATCAGGTTCCCGGCACCCTGCCCGCTAGAGAGCATCACCCCATATTTCGACCGAATATGAGTTCTCAACTCAACATCATTAACGCCCTCGGGTAGGCGGACGGCGGTGAGGCAATCCGCGGAAATAGCGACGCTCGCAGGCCATAGCTCCAGACCCATGGCCACCGCGCCGGCTCTCGTCACAGCTGCTGAGGCAGAATGCCGAGCGATCGACGCTTCTAAGCCTTCTTCTAAGACCTGGTCCAAAACAGACTCGACGCCATAGATGTCCGATACGGAGGGAGTGAATGGAAAACGGCCTTCCTCTTTCCACTTAATCTTCCAGTCGATGAGAGACAGGTACGAATCTCGTGGAGCATGGGGGTTCGCGAGCATGACTTCCCAGGCTCGGTCGCTCACCGATACGAGCCCAATACCTGCCGGCCCACCCAAGCACTTCTGGGCACCCGTAACGGCAACATCAATTCCCCAGTCATCTGTTGCGAACTCGAGTCCGCCCACCGAGGAGACGGCGTCAACCATGGTCAACAGTCCAAACTCCCGCGCAAGCGGGCCGATGACGGAACAATCGGTCACAGTGCCGGAGGGAGTTTCCGAATGCACCATGGCGATCATTTCTGTGTCGGGATTTTTTTCCAAATACTGTCGAACCTGCTCGGGATCTACAGCCTCGTGATATCCAACTTCCAGCTCATGAACTTCGGCGCCAAGGTCCCTCAGCCAGTATCCCGTCCCTTTCCCGAAGACGCCTTGCACCAAGCTGAGGATTTTCATCCCCGGGGTCACGAGTGATCGGGCCGTGGCCTCCAAAGCCAAGATTGCTTCGCCCTGCATCAACACGATGTCGTTTTGGGTCCTAAAAACTTCCGCGGCTTTGCGTTCGGTGCTCCGGAAAGTGTCCATAAAGGAAGGGTCGTAGTGGTAGATAATCGGTGACCCCAGGGCCTGTTGTGTTCTCGGCGTAGCCATCACGGGCCCCGCAGAAAGTGTGAAATCAGGAACGTGCATTGTTGGTACCCCTTTTCGTGAGCTGATGGAGGAGGACCCGGGTTTCATCGAGCCCCCCGGGAGTACGGCAGGCCTAGTGCGGGTGGCACATAAGCGCTTCGCGCAAACGCCACCAGAACGACAATGACCACGACAAACGGGAACATCTTTATAACATCGGTAGGGAGATTGATATTCGTCAGCTGAATGACCGTTCCCACCGCCACGCTGAGACCGAATACTAAAGAGGCCCCGATTACCCAGGAGATTCTGCCGCGAGCCAGCATCGTCACAACAATGGCGGTATACCCGACCCCCTGTGTCATGAAAGGCGTAAAAGTACCCGTCGAAATGAGGGCAAGGTAGGCGCCTCCCAGCCCCGAGAAGAAACCTCCAAGCAGAACCGCGATGGCCCGGGTTGCAACGACATTTCCACCGGATGCGTCCAACGAATTGGGGTTTTGTCCCGCAGCGCGAAGCTGAAGGCCAAAGTTCGTCTTGCTCAACATCCACCACACACCGATCGCCAGCGCCAAGACAATCCAAAAAATAGCCGGTTGCGAAAAGAGGGAATCACCCACGACGGGGAGGTCAGACAGTCCCCAAAGGGAAAAAGGTTCATCTTTACCCAGACGAGGTGTGGATTTGCTGTAATTCCCGAAATAGAGAACGCTTGTCATTCCCCCGCCGAGAAGAGTGACGGCGAGGCCGATAACAATCTGGTTGAGTCCAAGTAGAACACTCAGCACCAGGAGAAACAGAGAGGTCACGATTCCGACGCCGGCTCCTGCCGCCATCCCCCACGCGAACGAACCCGTCGCGAGGGTAACCACAAACGCGGCATACCCCCCGAAGAGCATGACTCCTTCAATACCCAAATTGAGCACACCGGATTGCTCTCCAATTGTTTCTCCCAAAGAAGCTACAAGCAAGGGCATAGAGGCCGCCAAGAACCCCGCTATAAACGCGGAGACAAATGCAACAGATAACAAATCCATCAGGGATTACCGGCCTTTCTTTGCGGGAGGAGCTTTGCCAGTGCCTTACGTAACGTAGGGGGGAGATAACTCTGCCCGAGATCCCTCTTCATCCCAATGAACTCGATGACTGACATGAACATCAGAATGAGTGCCACTACCACCAGGATGAAATGAGAATCGAGACCGATATCCTGCGAAGCCAACGCGCCCCCAGTCGCCAGGACGGCGTAAAAGGCGAGGAAGGGTATCGAGGCCAAGACACTGAGCCGGGCTAAGAATACAAAGGGCAAAATCTCAGAACCATAGGCCGGATTCCAGTTCGCCCGCATATTTCCCCATAGCCCCAGCATGTCCACCGCCGCCGCAAAACCAATCAGTGCACCGCTCATGAAGAACAAGATCATCACCATTCGGGGAGTGTCGATTCCCACATGGAGCGCGGACTTGGGGCTCGCACCATAAACGTCTAAACGAAGACCGAAGGATGTCCTTGTCAATACATAGTGAACGATCAGCACGACAACAATCGCAATAAGAATTCCGATGTGGATCCTGGTGCCAAAAATCTTCGGAAACATCGTGTCGAGCGGCATGACTTGCGTTTGAGGCACCGTCACATCAACATTTTGAAAAGGGCCCCTAATCAATATGTTGGTGATGCCTATTCCCACAAACGAGAGCATCAGCGTCGTGATAATTTCGTTGGTCCCAAATCGAGCTTTCAAGAAAGCGGGCAAGAGGGTCCAGGCTCCACCAGCAAGCGTGCCGACGAGGATCAACGCAATGAACCCGAGCAAAAGTGGAAGGCTCCCCATCACAAACGGTGCAAATCCGACCACCAAAACGCCACCGAGCAAATACTGACCCTCATACCCAAGATTCCAGAGCTTTCCCCGAAATGCGACAATCAGACCTGCCCCGTACAGGAGCAAGGGAGCCAACATCACCAGGCTTCGCTGCCAGCCCGTTCCCATCAGTCCAAAGCGGAGAACCTCACCATAGAAAAATGCCGGACTCTTTCCCATGGCAAGCAATAGAACACCACTGGTAAAAATCGCGAGAACGAGGGGGAGGATATTTCGAATGAATCCCACACCTAGGCGCCTGAGAAGGGGAGACCTGTTTTTCGTTGTCGTTTCAGTCATAGCGTTCTCTCCCGCCTTCGTTTCCACCTTGCTCATGCTGCTTCGGGCCCCAACATAAGCTCGCCAACCCGCTCAGCGGTATGGGGTGAGTCATTACGAACCTCCCCAGCCAATCTTCCGTTTGAAATCAAAATGATTCGGTCTGAAAGCTCCACCAGCTCATCGAGGTCCGTTGAAATCAGAAGGACCGATCCCCCCTCGCCCGCAAAATTTTTAACGATGGCCCGGACTTTACTGACGGTCTTTAGATCCAGCCCGTAAGTCGGCTTATTGAACACCACCACTTTCGGCTCATCGGTGAGTTCCCGCGCGAGCAGCAGTTTCTGAATATTCCCACCGGAGAGGGTTCCGGCTCGAGTCTGCACGCTAGGGCTTCGAATATCGAAGAGTTCCACAAGACTTGTCGCCTCCTCCTCGACGGCAGATCGATTCATCCGCCCATATTTCCAGAACGGTGCCGCTCCAATTCTTTTGAGCACCAAATTCACCGCCACGGACAAATCCCCAACAATCCCTTCGTGCATCCGGTCATCGGTGACGTATCGGATCCCGAGCCTCTGTCGTCCGCGAACACCCAGTCCAGAAATATCCTCCCCGTCAAGAAGAACTTTGCCGTTCGATGGTTTCCGCTGACCTGCCACAAGTTCAGCGAGATGCCGCTGTCCATGCCCGTCGATACCCGCCACTCCCAGCACCTCACCGGGATAAATCTGCAGGCTTGCTTCGCGCACCGGAGTCTCTGTCATGGATTCCGCGCTCGAGACTCCATCAAGGACCAAGGCTGGCGCAAGACCACTGAAGGATTTATCGGGCCTCACCCGATGGGATTCAACGGACCCGGAAATTTCTTCCGCAATCTCACTCTTGCCCGCAGCATCGATATCATCGCCAAACATGGCGCCCAACACGAGACTTCGTACCTGTTCTTCCGAGGATCGTTGCATTTCTTCCGCAGAAATATTCTTGACAACCCGTCCTTGGCGCAGCACCGTGATCTCATCACCCACTGAGTACGCTTCGCGTAATTTGTGGGTGATGAACACTATTGCCAGACCTTGATTCTTGAGGCGCGCAACGCTTCTTTCGAGACCAGAAATCGCTTGCGGCGTGAGCATCGAGGTCGGCTCGTCGAGGATAAGGATCTTGGACCCTTTCCACATTGCCTTCGCAATTTCGACCTGCTGCTGTTGGCCAAGCGCCAAGTCTGAGGCTAAAGCCGAGCCCTGGATTTTCGAACCCAGCAACTCAGATAGTTCAGCCAGACGCGCCGAGGCTCCCTTCCGATCTAGCCGCACGCTGCCGGTATCACCCAACATGAGGTTCTCAAGAACTGTCATCGTCGAAATGAGAGTCGAGTGCTGGTAGACCACCCCAATTCCCAAGTCCATTGAATTTCGCGGCGAGGTGATGTTGGTCTTTACACCCTCGAATTCGATGAGGCCCTCATCGGGCTGTTGCATCCCCGCCAGAATGCTGATCAGTGTGGATTTTCCAGCTCCATTTTCACCCAGCAGACAATGAACTTGGCCCCGTTCGATATCGAGGCTGATGTCATTATTGGCGATTACCCCGGGGAAAGTTTTTGTGATGTGTCGAATAGAGAGCACCGGGGTGGATGCCGTGGGGGAATGAGTGTCGGGTGAAGCCACTGTCAGTTACTCCTTTGTAAATGAGGAGGTGCGGAGCGCTCAGAGTCCAAGCGGGGTAGCGGTCGCTCCAGGAAGTGCGACGCTACCCCACTTAGCCTTTTTCAGCTGGGGTTACTGATGATCTAACCCAAAAGGGCCTGCACGTCATCCTTCGTGGTCATTTTCTCGACTGAGATTGACCCATCTGAGATTCCGGCTACCGCTGCAGCGACTGCTTCTTTTGCTGCAGCATTAAGACCATCTTCATTGGCGAGTGAGAAACCACCGTTGGCGACATTGAGGGCGTAGTTCTTCGTACCGAAGGTACCCGCCTCGAGGTCTCCAATTGCCTCTTCATAAGCTAGTCCGAAGTTCCACAGCACCGAGGTGAGCATTGCTCCCGTGGTGTCGATCTCCGATACATCACCGATAGTGGCGATGTATTTCACGGGGCTCGATGCGGTCTCGATGGCCTGGAGGTAACCAATGGTTGCTCCGTCGCCCATACCGAAAATAACGTCTGCTCCGGCTGCAATCACTTGACTCGCAACTCTCTGACCGCCGGCGGAATCTCCATATTCTGCAGGTCCGATGTAGGCGATTACGATATTGATATCAGGATTCACGCTCTGAGCCCCTTGAATGAAACCTCCACTCATCGTGAACCAGTTGAGGTCCTCAGCTGAAGCCACGATTCCGACGGTCCCGGTCTCGGTCGAGTTTGCGGCCACGACTCCGGCAAGATAACCGCCTTCGTGCGCGTCAAACATGACGGCTGCAACCTGGCATTCGACGAGCTGGTCTAAGTCAACGACGAGAACAGGAGTCCCCGTGACTTCGGCAACCCGTGCTCCCCCAGTTGCAAAACCGCTCGCGTGAGCAATAACGAAGTCATTTCCCTTCTCAACAATCTGAGTCAGAATACTCTCGGAGTTGTCGTATCCAACGCCAGAGTTAATGTCCGCTTCGATTCCCAGCGCAGCACCGGTTTCTGTAGCCCCGACGATACCCATCTGATTCCAGCCATAGTCAGCCTCGGTCTCTGGAGTGGCGATACCGAAAGAGCTAACCATGACCGGTTCACATGGTGCTGCGTCCTCGGCAACGACAGTCTCTTCCACAGCATCTGTGGTGGTATCAGTTTCGCTCGCTGTGTCTGTCGCAGCACACCCTGCGAGGAAAAGCGACGCAACCCCAACCCCAGCGATAATCCCTGAGCGAAGCGAGCGACGACGTGCAGCCTTCTTCTTTGAAACACTAAACATTGAGTGCCTTCCCTTCTCTTCGAAATCAGTGCGGCAGGAGCCGAACTGAAGATGCCAATTATTACATTGTGCATCTTAGAGATGAATATATAAGAAAAATTGGTTCAGCGCCAGCAGTGCGATACATCGTTATCAGGTCGATATCACGATCTGCAAATTCTGGGCGCAATTGCCATCACTCCACCAAGGAGGCTAGGGATGGGCAAGAACTACAGCGTTTGAAATCGCGGCGGCAGCGTCTTGGATTTTCTCTCGCATCATGCTCTTGGACGCTTCGTCCACATGGAAGGTTGGTGCGACTACGGAAACCGCGCCAAGGTTTCTGCCACTGACCGTTATTGGGGAAGCCACAGCCCAGACTCCCGCATCCACCTCGGACTCGCTCTCCGCGAGCCCTGTGGCACGAATGGTCGCCAGGTCTTTCTGGAGGCTGGCCAAAGCCGCAGGTTCGAGTGGCGGCTGAATCTTTTTGAGGTACGCTTTCTGTTCACTCAGGGGCATCATGGCAAGGAGAGCCTTAGCGACGGCGCCCCTGTGAAGTCCCATGATGTGCCCCGGCAGGAAGGAGTAGGAAAAACTCTTGTCCGGTTGCGAGACTGCTAAACACACAGCACCATCTCGAATCCTGCGGACAATAAGAGAAGTTTCGTTCGTCTCTTCTCTCAGGCGGTCGAGAAATGGCCTGGCGATAGACCCCAAGTCAAAGGTGCGCTCCGCGGCGGCAGCCAGGCGAAGGATTTGAGGAGCAAGGACATAGGACCCTCGCCCTTGATCTTCCACAAGATACATTTCCCGCAACAGCGCCATATACCTGTATGCGCTCGGCGCGGAAATACCGTGGTTCTCCGCCACTTCTTCAATTGTCGTTTCTGGATGAGACTCGGAAAAATCGAGAAGTATCTGTAACACTCTTCGGGCGCTATCAACGCCCCTCGTTGGTTGGCCCGGAGGTTTGGGCGCACCACCGCGCCCTCGTTGGTTCATTCTCTCCCCCGCGGAAATCTCACCGACAAGAACATTGGTACGTTCATTTAATAAATCCTAGCGAAATATATCTGGACCCCCCCGGCACCACGGCGCGTTCTCCCATTCTTCATCAGCCCTGACAGGTCAGCTATTCGTTGACGAAAGTCGCTACAAGGCGATTCTGCTCGACGATATTTTCCGCATAATCGGTCAAAAATTGCTCACGATTTGGAGTTCCCAACACGACTGTGTCGAGGGCATAAACCCAAAAGTAATAGTGGTGTAGACCGTGGCCAGGTGGAGGTTGAGGGCCGCTATAGGAGGCCTCTCCCATCCCGTTGAGTCCGGTAGTTGCCTTGCTCAACACTTCCGCGTTCACCAACCCATCTTGTGCAGGCAGGTTGAACACCGTCCAGTGGGTAAATCCATGGGGAAGAGGCGCATCAGGGTCCGTCAGGATCAGCGCGAGTTCTACGGCTTCCTCGGGCACCCCCGAAATCACAAGCTGAGGAACCTGGTTACCTCCATCGGCAGAGAATTTAGGATCGATAGGGCCGAGAGCCTCCACGTCGGGGGATGAGATCGCAAGATCTCGAATATTTAGTGGCATTTTTTCCTTCCACCTTGCTCGTTGAGCACGGGCTATTTATTGTTGATGAGTGATAGGACTATCTCTGCTACGGCTTCAGGGGCTTCCTCCGGAATGTAGTGATCCGCGCCGGCGACCGTTGCGTTGGAGACATTGTGATTGAGGACTTTTGCTTTCTCGAAAGCCTTTTCGGACACCAAAAGGCTGTTCTCGCCCCGCACGATCACCGCAGGAATCGCCAAGTTTCTTAGCGGTGTCTCGAGGTCAGCCCTCAGCCCCTTCACGGTTTCTTCCATCGCACCGGCGCTGGCCCGCGGCGTGTACGCACCAGAAGCACCTCTGATATATCCAAACTCGACGCGGCGGCCAATGGCATCGTGGGGCAGATTGGGATATCTGTCCTGAAGGTAATCGCGGACACCCTCGACTGTGGAGAATTCCTGACTTCCGGCAATGACCCGTCTCTCGAGCGCATCGAAAACTTCTGGTTCGATAAAGGGCACGAAATCCAGAGCCACTACGCCTTTGATGAGATGTGGAAACCTGAACCCCGCCACAATTGCATTTCTTGCTCCTAGTGAATGCCCCACGAGATACACAGCAGAGTTCGGCGAGAGCTCCTCAACGAGGCCAGCAATGTCATCGCTGTAATCATTATCCGAATATCCGCTCGACGGCTTGTCGCTTTCCCCGTGCCCCCGTTGGTCCAGCGCAACGCAGCGAAAATCCTTCGAAAGGATGCGAATTACGGGATCCCATACCCCCCGATTGGCGGTGATTCCATGCAGAAAAAGGAGAAGGGGAGAACCCTCCCCAGCCTCGCCAATGTTGAGGGTAACATTCCCCACATCAAATCGGCGCCCCATCATCATCACGAGATATCACCGCCACGGAGTGGCTAAATTCGGCTCTCGCCGAGGGGTTGGGTCATTGCTTTCCGGACAGCAATAAATTGCTGGACGATTTCGCCTCGGATGGCCCCAACATCTCCATCGCCATAGGAAAACATTCCTCCCGAGGTTTTCATCCCGAGTTTGCCTTCCTGGACCAAATCTGTGACAACCGCTGGAACGGACGGGTCGTTCGAAAGATCCGGGTTGAGATAGCCAGCGACACTGGTATAGATATCGAGTCCCGCCATATCTAGGAGCCGCATCGGACCCACAACGGCGAGCTTGTATCCAATTCCCCACTTCACGCAGGTATCCATTTCCTTTTGGGTAATGACACCCTCGTCCACAAGAGCAAGAGCCTCGCGAAGGATCGCGTAGAGGATGCGGTTTTCCACGAAACCTGGCTTCTCTTTCTCCACCACGGCTTCATATCCAAAGGAATGAACGATATCAATCAGGTCATCCACGGTCTTTTGCGAGGTGCCATCGCCTGGTACCACCTCGATCATAGGAATAATGTGGGGAGGGTTAGACCAGTGCATTCCCACGAAAAGCTCGGGCCGTGAAAGTGCCTCTGCGATTTTCGTGATGGGGATTCCCGACGTGTTCGAGGCAATCACCACAGAGTCTCCAACGAACTTCTCCGTGTCAGCCAGCACCTGTTGCTTGAGTTCTAGCTTCTCGGGCACAGCCTCCACCACGAAATGGGTCCCGCTCAGACTCGACTCCATGTCGGTAAAAAAACTCACACTCCCACCAGCATCGGGGATAGACCCTAGCTGGTCCAGGACACTCTGAGCCATCGTGACCGCGGTTCTTGCGTTCTCGATGGCCTGCTCGCTGACGTCAAAGAGGCGGGCTTCGGCTCCAGCGCGGGCAAAAATTGCTGCAATCCCCGGTCCCATGGTCCCGGATCCTAAAACAGTTACTACCTGAGGTACAGACATTTTTGGTTCTCCTTCACTACTTTGTGATTTTTATGGCTAATCCAGCGTTACATAGGTTCCGGTGTGCGTCCTTCGAGACGGGCAAGTTTCCTGTTGAAATACCACCAGAAATTGTTTCGCGCCCGATCTGGATAAATATCGGCTCGCTTCTTCAGGATTTCTTGGTGGTCAGGTCGCTCGTAGTCCATCCCGCTCGAGGCAATCGCTACTTGCATTTTTGCTGCCTTTTCCAAGAAGATTCCCGCTAACGTCGCATCGCGTACTGAGCTACCAACATAGGAAGCACCGTGATTGCGGAGTAGGACTGCATCAGACTGACCAATGGACAGTGCATGCGCTTCTCCCAGGCTCCGAGTGTCAACGAGATTGCTGGTGAGGGTGAAATGGGGCACGCCCGTCTCTTCGAACCAAACGCCCTCGTTGCTAAATGCTGCTAATTCAGACCCCGTCGCAGAGAGCACGATGGAATAGAAGGGATGGGAATGGCCCACCACGTTGACGTCAGGTCGGGCTAACATCATCTCCGTGTGCAGGGGCCATTCGAGGTGTCGCAACCCCGTGCCCTCCAGGACCGTACCCTCCCAATTGATCAAGATGAAGTCTTCTTCGAAGACCTCTTCAAACCCGAGGTTTCCGCGTTTCAACCACGCTCCTCGTCCCTCCGGGTCCCTATACGAGAGATGGCCCATAGACATATCTCCGTGGCCTTCCATTTCCAAAATCCGGTGGGCGAGAGCGAGGTCGCGCAGCACCTCCCGAACCTCAGGCGACGGATTGATGGGGGTCGTGTTAGTCATTCCTGCTCCTTAGCTGTTCGAATCCGAGGAAGAACGTTTGCTGGTGTCTACATCATTGATGGTCATGCCGCCCACCCTGTGGTGTGGTCGCGGACCCGACGACACCGCGACACAGACGACAAATTCATCAGGAAGCGGGCCCTCAGGGATCATGAAGCCCATGGAATCGTAGTGTGAACGGACATAGACCTCATCTTTATAGGCCAAAGGGATATCGAGCGAGGCGCCCGGACCGGCTTGCTTTGTCGCCGATGAAATCCAGGCCTTCCCGCCCCCTATCGCTTCTCGAAAAGCGTCCCCAAAAACAGTCGTGACACAAGCCACGAGATGTTCTTGTGCGCTCCCCATTCCGGCCAGCCCGCCTTTTCCATATCCTTCGACCGGTCTGCCACCGAGCAACTCCGTGGCCCTGCGACCCAATTCGAGTCCGATGAGAGCACTGTGGTCTGTCAAAGGAGACAGGTCCTCCACAAAGGGTTGTCCAAAATACGGGTCTCTGAGGACTACCCCCACAGCGGCCTTGAGGAGAGGGGTCTCAAGGAGACGACCGTCCACTTCAACGATTTCCTGCACAACGCTGTGGAATCTGCGAACGTGATAAAAGTCTGAAAGCTGCACTACGTCCTCTCGGCCCTTTAGACAGACTGTACGGTCGGGTTATACAGTGCCGTTTCGAGCATTTCTTGGGTGAATTGGTTCCCCTTTGACATGCTCCTCGTTTCGGCGAAATAGGCGGACCTCGCCTGGCAACGGTCGGTGATTCCGCGCTCAGCTTTCTCCCATTCCACGAGCGCATCGCTGAGGCCCTCAGTACTGGACTGCGTCGCTGCGACCGCGACCGTATAGGCGTTGGACATTGCCGTCCCAGCTCCTTGCGCGAGCGCTGGGCACATTGCATGAGCAGAGTCCCCGATCAAAGCAACCCTGCCGGCTGTCCAATTGGAGAGGAGGTTCGTCTGGTACCGGTCGTAACGTCCCTCAGCCTTCGCTGCCGGAATCAATACCGGCTCCAGGTGCGGGAAATTCTCCACCCACACATCTAAATTGATCGGAACCGCAGAACCCTCAGGATCGTCCGCTGGCGACATCAAGGCAAGATATAGCCGCTCATCATCACAGGGGACATAGAGAACTCTCAAGACCCGAGGCTCGAAGTTCCAGAAGTCGATGACATTATCCCAATCCCCTGGACCCAGGAGATGCTTGTTCCGCGGAACGATGAGGCGCGTTATTCCATCGCGGGATTTCGTTCGCTCCTGCTCAAACCCAATGGAGTCTCTCACTTTTGAGGTGACGCCGTCAGCCCCGATAACTAAATCAGCCTCCACGACGGTCCCATCCGCCAAGGTGAGAGATCCTTCGGGGTCCGCAGACACCACTTCAGAGTCAACGCGGATGTTCACCCCCGCGGCCTTCGCCCCTTCGGCGAGAACATCATGCAAATCCTGCCGCGTCATATTCCGCCAGGGTAAGCCGTCGAAGTCTTCCCGTGACACTGTCTCGTTGTGAATTCGGGTCTCATAAAACGGAGAGACCATCGAGCGGCTTTCCAGCTGGTCGAGAAGCCCGAGGGCCTCCACCACTCTGAGGCTGTTGTTCCAGAGCACAATCCCTGCTCCAAAGGCTCTCAAGTCCGGCGCCTTCTCGTGAAGAGTAACGTCCCAGCCCCTCTGAGCTAAAGCCGTTGCCGCTGTTAACCCAGCGAACCCGCCGCCCGCAACCTGTGCATTTCTGCCGGATTTTGTCATGGTTGACTAACCTTTCACGCGTGATGGCGCCTTACGCCCTCTGAAACCATAGTACAAATATTTTCATATAACAACATTCGATTATCACTATCTAGAAATTGTGCCGTCTGCACGATGGAACCGGGCTACCCCTCTCCAAGGGCCTGTAGCCCGGTTTCATCTTCGATTCGAGGGAAAAGGTATGTGCGATTTCCCCGAGGGTTTAATGCCGGGTGTGGCCACCATCAACGACGAGCAGTGACCCCGTTACCCAACCTGCCTCATCGCTAGCCAGGAAGGCGACGGCAGGCGCAATATCTTTGGGCTGTCCTTTTCGATTGATCGCCTGCATGGGCACTACGTAATCAAACCCGTGCTGGTGCTCGCCGGCCATGACGCCTTCGCTCTCTGTCAGGCCCGGAGCAACGGCATTCACCGTTATCCCGTTTTTCCCCACTTCACCGGCGAGCGCGCGAGTAAACCCGATAACAGCACCCTTGGAAGCCACATAGTGCGCAAGGTTAGGTGTGCCGGCAACAAATACGTTGGACGCGATGTTGACGATCCGACCATAACCGGCGGTAGCCATCACATCCCCGACTGCCCTACACATCAAAAAAAGGCCGTCGACGTTGACCGACATCACCTTGCGCCAGTCCTCAAAGGTCACGTTTTCCCACGGAACAAATGGAACGACAGCTGCATCGTTAACGAGGATGTCAATCCGACCATAGGTGTCCATGACGGTCTTCACAAGGTTCGCAACATCCTCGGGATCGCTCACATCAGTTTTCACCGCGAGCCCTCCCAGTGAGGCTGCGACCTCTTTAGCTTTAGCTTCGTTGACGTCCGCAACGACGACAACAACATCGTCTTGCGCTAAACGGTCTGCAATGGCTTTCCCAATTCCTTGGGCCGCCCCTGTGACAATCGCAACTCTGTGCTCTAGTTTTGGCATTTTATTTTCCTTTGATTCTGATGGGATGTTTGATGGACTGCGGTGGGCTGACTTATCCGCCGTAGGACTGAGGAGCGTGGTCCCACTTCTGGAAAGACTCCATATCGTGCGAAGGGTAGAGGTCAGCATCATGCACTCGCGCCAGGTACTTCAACCGCCGAATCGACTCGACGGACGCGACGGGGTCGAGGTGGAATCCGGCGATAATTTCCTTGTCCAGAGATTCCTGCGTATACGCAGCATCACCCGCGAAGAGCATCGATCGGGAGTCAGTGAGCTCGACCAGCATGGAATAGTGTCCTGCCGTATGTCCTGGGGTCTCAAAAAGCCTTATCCCGGGAAGGATCTCGTAATCATCGCCGGAAATGTGATGGTAGTTGGCAGTGGGATCGAACGATTTATCGGAGTACCCCAGACGTTCGAACGGTTCTGGCGCCCGGAGGTGAGAAACCTCGGCCTTGTGAACGACCGTCTTCGCGTTGGTGAGGAACCTGTTTCCCCCCACGTGATCAAAATGGAAGTGCGAGTTGATCATCAGGTCAACGTCTTCAGGCTTGTGCCCCACTAGAGCGAGCTGGCCTGCCAGGGTTTGGTCTCTCGTCTGTTCTGGAAGCTCGAAGGGCAACACCTTCTCCACGTGTTCCAGATCGTATCCAGAGTCGTAAAGAACGAGCCCATCCTTGTGCTCGATGAGCACGCTATACACAGGAAAGCGCACCGGTGTCCCCACACCGATATGCCACAACACTTGGGATTTATCAATCACCAAGCTACCGTGATTGAGCAGGAAAACCTTAGGGTCTGACATGATCTCTCCTTTGAGATTGAAATGTGGTGTGTCTTCAGCATGCCACGACACGAACTCTGATTTAGCCGAACACCACATCCGAATTATTACCCGTTGCTAACAGAGTTTCATTATATAAAAGTTTTACCCCTCGTCAAGCGCCAGGCATCACGGCACCCGAACCTCTCAGGTTTGGCTCGAAGAGCTGCCGTGGGTAAAATCCCATGCCCTCAGAATCACTCTTCTGGTTGAACCCCATCGGGGTAATAGGGCGCCCAGACATAGCATGACTCGGCGATAGGTTTTCGCTCGAAATCTCCGATGCAAATCATGTCCTTAAAGCGTTGCTCCGATTCGCCATCATCAAAAAAGACACTACAAATCGTTCGGAACACCATGGGATACCCCTCTTCCGCGAGAAGGTGATCCCGTGGCTCGCCACAGCGAACGACACCTGTTGGATTCATCGCATTCGAATCCCTCAGGGCGAGTACCTCGATGACTTTCTTGGCGCCTTCGTTTTGCTCATCACTTATCTGCGCGCACCCCGTGAACAATAAAAGGACGAACGATATCGAGGCAATTCGCAATATTTGTGTCATCACGTTGGAGACAATAACACGCTACTTTTCCTGCACGCGTGATTGTGAGCGAAATAGCCACACTCACCCCCGCGTCAGTGGCAACCTAGGCCATGGATCAATGAGCAAGCATCGCTGCATGACCATTTGCCGTGACCCGTGGCGGGGGCGCGACACGTATTCCTTCCCCACCATCCCGAGCCCTGCTTCGGCCAATACAGCCGCGCTGGTGGACCATCACCTTCGCGCTGGGTGGCGATGTAGGTGGACCGACTTGCTGGCAACACTTCCACCAGCATGATCAAGGCTCCAGGAACCTCTCGTGCACCAGGCGCCAGAGGCGCTCCGGTGCGACAGGGGTCACAGCTCAACAGCGAATGTGTGAGCCTGTGGTGAAAGCTCCACATCCCCGCCACCAGTATCGACCGACTCACCCACGGACCACCTTCGCGCTCAGGCCTGTACTGAAGTTCACACCCCAGAGAGAGAGCACAGGGCGCACCGGGTAGTTCAACCAGCTGCCACCGATAGCCACTGGCCTTCGTGCCGGAGAGAATGATGGGCCGGCGCCAGCTCTCCTCCATCTGGATAAAGGCACCTTGACCAGCATGCTCTGCAATCTCGCGAGCAGTGGCTTCATTAATGCCGGAAACACAAAGGGCGGGTTCCGCCCACTGGGACCCACCCTGCAGGGTGACCAGTGCCACCGCAGTACCCCCCACACTGTGAACTTTGTCCACCAATTGCCGGCGGAGAATGTCCCTTTCTGAGTGATTGCTCGTCACACCACCGGGGTGCCAGGAACCGATGATGAATCCCGTCAGCAGTGGTGCAAGTTCGTCGGGAACTGCGACCGATTGTGGCCACCACGCATTGGTAGGGGCCAGGGCACTGTCTGCAGGTCGCAGCGCATAGTGCTTGCCACCGAATTCAAACCGATACCACTGGCGTTCATAACTGACCACGAGATCCTCTTGAGGCAGCTTGCGCAGGGGATCATCCGAGTGGTTCCCACTCGTGTGGGGGCTGTAGAGAAGGCGCCAAGGGCATGGCTTCGGGGTTGGGTGTTTTCATGATGGTTCCTTACTCCAGCACCAGACGGGATATCCGGTCCCGTTAAGACAGGTTTCCCTGCCCTCGTGGACCCATGACTTGCCCCAGACCAAACGATCAAGGACCACATCTTTCCCCAGGGCACCCAGCTCGATGGGAGCGGGTTGCCGCATAGCTAGCTAGGTACTTATCGCTATGACTCGTGATGCTGATAGCAATCTAACCCCCACCTCTGACACAGGCTTTGCACTACAGCGACAGAACCCAGAACAGGAGGCAGCCGCCCAAAATCCTGCGCTGGAGTGCGGGGTTGCCCACCCGTCCGTACGCGGTTTCTCATGGGGCGTGGTCCCCTAGATTGAAGGGATGTTGTTTGAAGGGTTACAGATCCGTGGCTTAGCCATCCCGCATCGCTTATGGGTGTCTCCGATGTGTCAATACTCTGCTGTTGAGGGTGTGGTGCAGCCCT
>Ga0209702_10004842_pt1 | contig 19041 bp, 19 predicted proteins | sample FRY01_FD_187210 | JGI IMG/M metagenome (GOLD analysis project Ga0209702, IMG submission 187210) | Freshwater microbial communities from Lake Fryxell liftoff mats and glacier meltwater in Antarctica - FRY-01 (SPAdes) (version 2) | ecosystem: Environmental > Aquatic > Freshwater > Ice > Glacier...
TATGGAAATAAAGTGAATAAAGATTAAAGTCCATTTAAGTGTGTGCTTTTAGTAAATTATGATGACACGAGTTTATTTCTTAGTGAGTTAATAATAAAGCTCAATAAATTTGCGGAACACACTCACAAAATTAATAATGGCGATGATGCTTTGATTTTTATTGAAGAAAATTGTATTCGCTTGATTGATGAAATTTCAAAGCAGTGTCCCGATTTAGTGTTTTTAGACTCTAATATGCCGGGAATGGATGGATTTTCCGTCCTTGAAAGCATTAAGAAAATGAATTTGCCTGGTGAGGTTCCAATGAAAATATTCATGTTAAGTTCCTATAACAGTGCAAGAGATATCGAATATGTAAATAAGCTAGGTGTTGATGGGTTTATTAATAAGCCATTGAGCGCGGTAAAATTATCTGGAATACTTAATGCAGCTTGATTATCTTTCGGTGAAAATCACCCTCAAAAATCGCATCATGAAATTCAAAGCTATTCTATGTTTAGCCTTAATCTTAGGCCTTGCTTCCTGCAAAAAATGTTACGATTGCACGAAGAAATGCGGAACATGCACAAATGGTTCTGCCGTTCTTGCAGGCTGCACCGGAGATGAGAATCTTAATGGAGCATCTGTAGATAGTTGGAAGTTATTTTTAGAAACTCAAGGTTTCACATGTCAATTTAATAATGTCTCTGAGGAAGCCTGTGGCAAAGAGGAGAAGACTAATAAGGAAAAAGGCTTTTTCGAATGTGTATCTAATTGATTTTTAGATTATTGAAAATTAATTTTGTATTAGTGTAATACAACCGATTACAACGTTACCAATAGTAAAACTAAAAAGCTATGGAGCGTTCAAATATCATGAGTGGATTACTTGCGTTCAGTTTTCCATGTATCATTGGAGCAAGTCTTACTCTTCCTGGAGGAATTAAGGCCGAAGTTCTATTGAAGGAAGATTCATTGATGTATCTTAATCAAGGTGTTGATAGTCACCTACAAGCAGATTCGTGTGCACTTATATTCGATAATAGCTTCAGCACTCAATTATCAACTGACAAATAACGAAAAGCTTGAGTCAGCTAGAACATCACGAGTTTTTACAACTCATTAATCAGCATAGAGCCATCATGCATCAATTGGTGAATCTATATATTGATGATTACCAAGAGCGTGAAGATTTGGTGCAAGAGATTGTTTTTCAGGCTTTAAAAAGCTTCCCAAATTTCAGAAAGGAATCAAAATTCAGCACTTGGTTATATCGCGTTGGATTAAACACGGTTTTCAGTTTTTCTCGAAAATCTAAGAATCGCAGAACAGCTGAAGGAAGTTACCAAGTAGACGAATTTGCTGAACAAACTAATGATGCAGCGGCTGAATTGTATTACCACGTACGTAGATTAGACGAAGTAAACCGAATGATTATCACCTTGCATCTCGAAGGATTTGGCAACAACGAAATTGCTGAGATTACTGGTATTAAAGCAAATGCCATTGGCGTTCGTCTGCATAGAATTAGAGAAACATTAACCCGTAAAATGAATCATATCAAATGATAGATTTTCAAAAACTTTGGGAAGAAGGACGCGCAGGTGCTATTCATACGCCTGAATTAAAGGAGTCTGATCTTCAAAAACTTAAGGAACGAAGTGATTCGCCGCTCAAAAACTTAAAACGAAATATCCTGATAAATTCAGGCTTTGCAAGTGTGTTCTTAATCGGTTTCATTGCATTATTTATAATCGTAGACGGATTTTGGTTTAGATTCTTTATGGCAATCGTTTCTTTTTTTTATTTGGCTTCCATCTTTTTTAACCGCTGGGTTTCTCAAAAATATCTTCAAGAATTGCCCCATGATGAAAGCATTTTAATTCGCCTCAAATCAATCTATACAGGAATGAACAAAGCATTTCGAGCGCAAGAATTAACGAGCATTTTTATTTATCCAATTGCTATGACTGCCGGATTTTTATTGCCTTTAACACTTAATGGAGAACTTGATTTATTCAATGAAGGATATGCTTTATGGATAATATTATTTATCCTATTCATCATATTAACGCCACTTTGTTATTGGCTTGGGAAATATCTCAATAAATTGGCATTTGGCAAGTATATCAAACAGATTGGAGCAATTGTAGACGAAATGGAGCAAACGAGTGAAACCTCTGTTTGAAAATTCCCGATAATCCGTGCTATTTGTATCCGCCCTGACCCAATAATCATACTATATTTGGCGCTCTTGAGAAATTGAAAATTATGCGTCAGATTTACCTTTTAGTTTGCTTCATTTTTATAACAATATCAGCCGTTTCGGCGCAAAATGCAACAATCAGAGGTTTTGTATATAATGCAGAATCAGGAGAGCCAGTAATCTTTTCACCCATATATTTAGAGGGAACTTCTTACGGAGTCCAAACCGATGTAAACGGATTTTACTCAATTACCAAGGTACCTCCAGGTACTTACAAGCTTGTCTTCGCAGGTGTAGGATTCGAAAAAACAAATTTTGCAATCACCATAAAAGGCAATGAATTAGTTAGCAAAAACGTATTTGCCAAAGAGGAATCTGTTAATCTGAAGGAATTTGAAGTAAGCGGTAAAAAAGAGGAGGAGCAAACCCGCGTTGGAGTTGGTATTTCTACCATTACGCCCAAAGATATTTCAAAGCTCCCAACTATTGGCGCTGAGCCAGACATTGCGCAGTATTTACAAGTAATTCCGGGAGTTACCTTTACTGGTGACCAAGGTGGTCAGCTATACATTCGAGGAGGTTCTCCCATTCAAAATAAGGTATTGCTCGATGGTATGATTATCTACAATCCTTTTCACTCAATAGGTTTGTTCTCGGTTTTCGATACGGATATCATTCGCAACGCTGATGTTTACACAGGCGGGTTTAGCGCCGAAAACGGCGGAAGGGTTTCATCCATTATGAAAATCACCACCAAAGACGGTAACAAAAAGCGCTTAGGCGGGAAATTCTCTGCTAGTCCTTTCGTATCTAAACTGATGTTCGAAGGTCCACTTAGTAAGCAAAAAGAAGGTAGCGCAGGATCGTCATCGTTTATCGTAAGTGGAAGAACATCTTATTTAAAAGAATCATCGAAAATATTTTATCCATACGTCGACACTGCTGGTTTACCATTCAACTTTACCGACTTATATGGCAAGCTTTCTTTCAATGGCGACAATGGTTCAAAGTTAAACTTGAGTGGATTTAATTTCACTGATAAAGTGAGATACAAAAGTCTCCAAGATTTGAACTGGAACACGTTTGGTGTAGGAGCTAATTTCGTGCTTATTCCGAACCAAAATAATTTCTTGTTTGAAGGTGTTTTTGGATATTCCGATTATATCATATCCCTCGAAGAGGCTAGTCGTCCAGCAAGAAGTAGCCGCATTAACGGTTTTAATCTTGGGTTAAACTTTAAGTATTTTATTGGCGATAACGATTTTCAATGGGGCGTTGAAGCCATAGGATTTAGTACTGATTTTACTTTTTACAATACAGCCAATCGTAAGATCACTCAAAATGAGAATAATACAGAGCTTGCACTTTATGGGAAATATCGTGCAGTGCTAGGAAAGCTAGTTTTAGAACCTAGTTTTAGATTACATTACTATGCATCACTTGGAGCAGCTTCTCCAGAGCCTCGTTTAGGTCTGAAATACAATGTTACTGAGCGCTTTAGATTAAAAGGTGCAACAGGACTATACAGCCAGAATTTAATTGCAGGAGTTTCTGACCGCGACGTTGTTAACTTATTTTACGGATTTTTATCAGCACCAGAAAATGCTCCTAAAACTTTTAAAGACCAGGAATTTAATACACAATTGCAGCGGGCAAGACACTATATCGTTGGTTTTGAAAGTGATTTAACAAAGAACATCAAGTGGAATGTAGAAGCTTATATTTTCGATTTCAACCAGTTGACGAATATCAACCGTAATAAAGTTTATGACGATAATATAATTAACCAAGATAAACCAGACATCTCAAAAAAAGACCTAATTATTGAGAAGGGATTATCTAAAGGTATCGATATGACTTTCAAATACGAATACAAGAGATTCTATGTTTGGGCAGTTTATTCGCTTATGAAAGTGACGCGTGAAGATGAAATTGGAATATATTCTCCCGTTTGGGACCGCCGTCACAACGTGAATCTATTGGCATCATTGGAGTTTGGAAAAGACCTAAACTGGAATGTAAGTGCTCGTTGGAATTACGGTTCTGGTTTCCCATTCACTCAAACTCAAGGCTTTTACGAGAATGTTTCTTTAAACGGAAATCTGAATCAGAACTACACAACTTCTAATGGTACACTTGGAACAACCTACGGCGAGCTAAATCAAGGTCGTTTGCCACAATACCATCGCTTAGATTTTAATATCAAGCGAACTCAACCAGTTGGTGATAGAGCAACATTGGAATTCACGGCAGGTGTTACGAATGCATATGATCGTCAGAATATTTTCTATTTCGATCGTATTACGTTTGACCGCATTAACCAATTACCTATTCTACCTAGTTTGGGTGTGAATTTTATTTTCTAAAGCATAATTTCGACTTTTTCTATACTTCATAGAAGTAGAAATCTAAGATTCAATTATTCAAGCTATTTGCTTGCTATCCAAATTGCAGCTATTTTGCTTGGATGAAAAAACTAGTATTCTTCCTTTTATTACTCTCTTTAGCTGTAAGTAAAGATTCAACAGCACAAATTGACTCTGTTTTTGTTAAAAATTATGGTGGTCCAGGTGAAGAAGCAATAGGTTTCGGGGCTGGCACTGCTGGAGCTCCAAGTATTAAATCTGTTAGAGATGCTCAAGGGAATATTTATATTGCATCCTACACAAACTCAACTTCGGGCGACATTCCATCCTTTGCTGGTGTTGAAGATATTTTAGTTATCAAAACTGACTCAGACGGTCAGATTATTTGGTCGAAAACATTTGGAGGCTCAAGTTTCGAACGTACTTATTCTATTAAGTTATTGAATGATGGAAATGTTTTGGTTTGTGGCAGAACAGACAGTAATAACGGCACATTCAGTGGTTCACTCGGAGGTGAGGATGCCTTTTTATTAAAGCTATCACCTGAAGGAACGATTATTTGGTCGCGATTATACGGAGGCTCATTACCCGACTACTTTTTCGATGTGATAGAATTACAAAATGGCGACTTAATGGCTTGCGGAATTTCAGGTTCTATTGACGGAGACATTAATGATGCAACCTTTGTTGGTTCTAATAAGGCTTGGGTGATGAGGATTTCTCCGACTGGCTCACCTATTTGGAGTAGAATTACCAATGGATTGATTAATAGTCCAGATTGGGAAGAAAGTTTCTGGTTTATTCGACTAAATAATATGCAAAATGCTGTTTATTTATTAGGCGCCAGCTACAATTTTATTGATATTAATTCGGACGATTTATTCTTGGTAAAATATGATTTAAACGGAACTCAAGAATTTAAATCGACTTTTGGTGGCAATGGCGGGGATTCACCCGCAGGCTTATCTGTAAATCAGAATGATGAGGTATTTGCATTAGGCACAATCAGAGGTTCGGGAGGAAATGTAACTCAATATTTTGCTGGTAATGCAGATGCTTGGTTGGTAAAATTAAATTCAACAGGCGCAATCCTTTGGGATAAAACTTATGGCGGGTCTGATTTAGATTATGCCTATGGATTAACAGCCTCAAATGGATCTTACTTTGTAAGTATGTCATCTCGAAGCACCGACCAGACAAGCAGTAGGTACCGGTTTGGGCTTTTAGACGGACTCATTGTTGAGGTTTCTGCAACTTCGGGCGATACTTTATCTACCTACCGCTGGGGAAGTACAGCAAGCGATTTTTGCCACGAAGTGTTATATGTTAACGAAGGTGAATTTTATGCAGTAGGTCGCTCTAGTGGAAACGATGAATGGATTTCACAAGCAAAAGGAGGTTCAGATTTAGTTTTGATAAGATATAGAGATAACTCACTACAGGTGAATAAAATCGATGACTCGAAATTCAGTGTATTCCCAAACCCAACAGAAGGGAAATTACAGGTAGAAATTCCTGAAAATTACGAGAATTTATTTCTCTATAATTCGCTGGGAATTCTTGTTTACTCAGAGATAGTGAATAGTTCATCACAACTAATTTCATTATACGAATTACCAAAGGGAATTTATTTAGTTCAGATTACTTCCAATTTAAACCGCAATCCTCTTTTTAAGCGAGTAGTATTAAGATAGGAAGCTCATTCCGATCTGGTAACTGTAACATAATCAGTTAATAAGCGGCTCAGAAACGACGAAGAGCTTGATTCTAATTGCTTTATATCAAGTCGAATGCAGAGCGTTTCTGAGATTTCATTCAGCACTTGGAGGTGAGCTTGGTTGTGATATTTTCTTGCTTGGTCTAAAGCCATTTTTACTTGAAGCATTTCGGGCTCAGTCATTCGAATTACTTCAGGATATTGAATTTCGTGTTTACTCGTATCCTTAATCGCCAGCAAATCATCGAGGTTAACTTTAAAATCAGTTTGTAATCTCACAACGGAAGTATCGGCCAACAAATCCCCAAGACGTTGACCTTTCACCGAAGAACTTATTTGCAAAGCGGCTGCACTTCCGAGTGAACCCCAAATATCTATCCATCTAAATGCCCAACGCAATAAATAATCTGTTAACGATAGTTCGGAGCCACTTAGCTTAATGACTCGAATCTGAAGCGCCTTTTTTCCAGGTGTTTGTCCACCCAATAGCACTTCAAACCCCAATGAATAAAATATAAAAAGAGGAAAATTTACTAGTGAAAGTAAAGCAGTTTTAGTGGTAATTTCACTATCACTCGACATAATAATACCGTATAAAATGCCTTCTGTTGTTCCTAGAATAATCATATCAATAATAAATGCAAAGGCTCTTTCGCGAACGCTAGCAAGTTGATATGTGATGGGAACATGTTGAGGTGTTATTATTTCAATTCTTCTCATAATTAGAGAATGATTCTTCCTATTTTGGCGCCTCCAAGGTACAAGAATCTTAGAATGAAAGAAACGCGCTTCATCGATCAAAAAAAAGCTCATTGGACTGAGCTCGAAGAAGCCTTGGCCAGCGGTTCTAGAGATCCTGACCAATTGAGTGATTTGTTCGTTCAGGTAACTGATGACCTAAGTTATGCGCGAACATTTTATGGAAATCGCGTTGTTCGTGTATATCTAAATCAGCTTACTCAGCGACTTTTTCGCTCGCTTTTTCGAAATACTGTTCAGCATGGTAAAAAACTACGTGCTTTCGTAAGTTCCGAACTACCTGCTTCGATTTTTTTATCCAGAAAATCATTGATCACAGCCTTGGTGGTATTTGTAATTTCTTTGGGAATTGGCGTGTTTTCATCGATGCATAATCCCGAATTTCCTAGGAGCATCTTGGGTGATTCTTATGTGAATATGACCGATAAAAATATTGAGAACGGTGATCCAATGGCGGTTTACAAGGATGGAGACGTGCTTAACATGTTTGTTAGAATAGCTAGCAATAATCTGCTCGTTGCCTTTCGGGCATTTATCTTCGGACTTTTATTCGCTTTAGGTTCTCTTGGGATTTTGATTTACAATGGAATTATGGTGGGCGCCTTTCAATATTACTTTATCTCGAAAGGCGTTGCTGTAGAAAGTATTCTTGCCATTTGGATGCATGGAACTATGGAAATTTCGGCCATTGTAATTTCCGGTGGAGCTGGATTAATTATGGGAAGTGGTTTGGTTTTTCCAGGCACCTACACACGTCTACAATCTTTGCGCATGTCGGCAAGAGCCGGAATTAGAATTATGGCTGCAGTTACTCCTATAATTATAGTAGCAGCGTTAATAGAAGCTGTTGTTACGCGCTATACAGAACTTGGCGACGGAATACGCGCAGTTCTCATCTTTCTTCAAGCAGCATTTATCCTATTCTATTTTGTCGTTCTTCCCTGGCGATTGCGAAAGAAAGCAACAAGCATTCGTTTGGATGAAGAAAGTTTGCCAGTGCCAAAATCAATTGAATCTGAATTGAAAGAATTACATTTTGGCAAGGATATTTTTAGTGCAACCTTTCGCCTCTATTTTTACTCCCTGGCGGGGATATTGAAAAAGCTAATGCTTCCTTCGTTCTTAATTATTGCCTTTTTTTTAATCCAGCCAGAGGATGAAATGCGGAATTTATTGAGCAATCAAGGTCCACTGTTTTTTACCAAGTTGGAAGTCATCTTGAACATTCAGAATTATCCGTATAATGTGCTCATCATTACTGCATTTATTGCTTGGATTGTAACAGAATGTGGCATGATTTGGCGCCTAAATCCAATTTTTATCCCCGAATGGGCAAAACCACAACCAACGCCCAATAACCGAAAAGTTCTTTTATACTTCGGTAATTTCATTAGTGTTGGAAGCGCCGTTTGTATCGGAGCTTTTACTGGCGTTTTTTCAAGTTTCTGGTTTGTCCTGTCTGCTATTTTTCTCCTGCCATTCATAGCCTTTTGGAACATAAATAACTTTTCATTTATGGACGCCTTTGGTAAATTTCTCCATCTTTTCATCGGCGCCCCAAGTGTTTTTTTATACACCTATATAAGCTTTGCATTTCCAGCGATCATGATGTTAGTGCTTGCCGATATACTTCTGCCACTCATTAATTTAGAAGTTTTAGAGTGGAACTTTCGCTTTGGAGAACAATCGTATATATGGATTAAAGCCGCCTTGGCAATTTTCACCTCCGTTTTAGGTGGAGTTTTGGTAACCAGTATGCTGTTTTTTGCTATGGTCATGGCGAATTATAGCGCCATGGAACGCATCAGTGCTTTGGGCTTAAGAATGCGTTTAAAGAAATTTAACCTTATAGCCCAAGAAGAATGAGACAGGTTTTTCTGGTTCTTTTGTGGGTAGTTTATTCAAATTTTTCATTATTAGCTCAGGTCGAAGAATCAGAATATCAAGACATTGATGAAACAGTAGAAGAAGCAGCTTTTGAGCCAGTAGAAATAAATGAAGGTGAACCTTACAATTTTGATGAGCATTTTACCAATTTACATATTGAAAAACAGACGCTTACAAGAGTTCAGTTAGATTCTGTAAAATGGAAAAAACTTGTCAAAGATTACGATTACAGCAATATTCCTAAACCCAAAAAGTTAGAACCAACAAAGATTAGGGATTGGAAATTACCTAGGCCAAAATCGTTTTTAGGGCTTGGACAGGTCTTACTTATTATTTTTTTACTCATCATTTTAACTGTGCTTGTCATTTTAATTATTCGTCAAGTTCGCAAAAGCGATGTGCGGATAAATGATGATGATGTTTGGTGGCAGATTGATTTAGAAAAGAGCGATTCGGCCGAAATTATACTTTCCGACAGACTCAAAAATGCCCTTGATAACGGTGAATATGCTGTCGCTATTCGATTACATTATTTACAAATACTAAACGAACTTAATCGGCATAATTTTATTCGGTGGAAGAAAGATAAAACCAATGCTGATTATATCAGGGAGCTGAAATCATTGGAGTTTCACAACGATTTTCGTCAATTAACACGGAGGTTTGAACGTGCATGGTTTGGTCGCAAAATTACCAACCGCGAGACGTATCTAGCATTTTTTGGAGGTTATGAGAGTATCTTGATACGCATTGAGTCTTTAAGCACAAAATCCAAAAAGGCATGAAGAACAACCGACTCTCCAGCGTCTTTATTGTCTTGCTTGCCATTGTTTTATTAGTGGTTTTTTGGGTAATGAATAGCGATAATTCTTTCCGTTGGGATGAGACGTATCGTTTTCAAGATAAACAGCCTTACGATTTAAAGGTGGTTTATGATCATTTAAGTTCTGAGGTTGACGAAGATAATTTTGAAGTGCTCACAAAAGGCTTGAGTAAGGAGAAACTCCCAATTCATGGAGCGTACGTTTTTATTGGTAATCAGGCGTTTTACGATGAAGATGAAACCAAGATTCTGCTCGATTGGGTTGCTAAAGGAAACACAGCATTTTTTGCTGTAAAATCAATTGACGCGTCTATCGTTGCTAACTTTTTCGATACGTTAACATGTCCTCCAATTCTTCAAGGAAACACAGCCTATCTTTACGATACCTTGCTTGCTGTAAGTTTATTACATCCAACATTGAGCAAGCTTGAAGCTGAGTTTGAATACATTGGTTCTCAAGGTCCTGAACGTTATGATTTTGGTTGTTTTGATGGCAGAATATTTTGCGAAAATTCACCTTACCAACCTTTAGGATTGTGCAATAATCAATATGTCAACTATATCCGTATCCCGCAAGGAAAAGGACAAATTCTTGTGCATTGCGCTCCGATAATGTTCACGAATTATTATATGACTTCTAAGTCTGAAGCAGCTTATATTCAGGGAGTTTTAAGTCATATAAATGCCGATAAAATTCTTTGGGACGAATACCACCGTTATCCGCATCAGGATTATAATTACGAGGGTGGTCAGCAAGGAACTACGCCACTCGAATTTGTGCTCGAAAACCGGAGTTTGCGTTGGGCATTTTATTTAATTCTATCGCTGGCGCTGATTTATTTAATTGCAGCAACTCGTCGCCAGCAGCGCATTGTGAAGCTTATTGAACCCTTGCGAAATAGCACCTTGGAATTTGTACAAGCCATTGGGCGATTGTACTTTTTGCAACGTAATCACCCTAAACTTATTCAAATGCAGATGCGTTATTTTCTGCATTTTATTCGAGAACGATACCGCGTTAAAGCAAGAACTCCCGATCTTATCCAAATGGATATTCTGAGTCAACGTTCATCAGTTTCGAAAGAACATATTCTGGCAATTATCAATGAATACGAACGCTTGAAAAGCTACGTTGAGTTGAGTGATGCCGAAGCAATACACTTTCACAAATTATTGAATCAATTTTATAAAACCTGTCACTAATGACTGAAGAAACACACGAAAATCAGGAAGAGACAATCTCTGAAAATCCCGTTGCAGCAGCCGATGCAGTCGATACCTTAGTAATTCCTGTAATGCGAGCTGCCGATGCCATTCGTCAAGAAGTTGGGCGCGTACTGATTGGTCAAGACGATTTGGTTCTACACCTTATCGCAGGTTTATTTGCTGGCGGACATATGTTGATAGAAGGCGTTCCTGGAATTGCTAAGACACTCAGTGCTAAGCTATTATCAAGGACGATGAGTCTCGGATATTCGCGTATTCAGTTTACACCCGATTTGATGCCTTCGGATGTAACCGGAACGACTATTTTCAACCTAAAGACCTCGGAATTCACCTTCAACCGTGGTCCTGTATTCTCAAACATTATTCTCATAGACGAGATAAATCGCGCCCCCGCAAAAACCCAAGCAGCCTTATTCGAGGTGATGGAAGAAGGTCAGGTTACGGTGGATGGAATAGCGTATAAAATGGATCAACCATTCTTGGTTTTGGCAACCCAGAATCCAATTGAGCAGGAGGGAACTTACCGTTTGCCAGAAGCTCAGCTCGACCGCTTTTTGTTCCGTATTAAAATTCAGTATCCCGATTTAGAGCAAGAAATTGCCATTTTAGAACGCTTCAGAAACCAATCATGGCAATCCTTAATCGACTCGGTTCAATCTGTTCTCAAACCCAATGATATCATTAATTTGCGTGGATTGGTTGAGCAAGTTTATATTAAGGATGAGTTAATTGCTTATATCGCTAAAGTGGTAAGCCAAACTCGCGTTGATGCCGATTTATTTTTAGGCGCTTCTCCAAGAGCTTCTTTAGCGTTGATGCGTTCTGCAAAGGCTTTGGCAGCTATTCAAGGTCGCGCATTTGTAACTCCCGACGACATTAAATCAATGGCAATTCCGGTCCTAAATCACCGCATTCAGGTAAATCCTGAGCGGGAAATGGAAGGCTTAGAAAGCACTGAGGTGATTCGTCGCATTTTAGAATCTATCGAAATTCCCCGTTGAAAAAGCTCTTTAGCATACAACCTCGCCCTCGTTTTTATTGGATGTTTGCAATCATTGCAGGTATTCTGGCATTGTCATTCTCGTTACCGTGGATGTTCTTGCCAGCCCAAATTATTTTGGCAGTTGCCATGGCAATTTCAGCAGGTGAAGTGTTGATGTTATTGATTCAACCATTGCGAATTCCAAGTACTCGAACTGTTGCAAATATTTTATCCTTAGGCAATGAGCAACAAGTAACTATTGCACTTAGAAATACCTCGAATACGCTGTTATATGCTGAAATTATTGACGAATTACCCTTTCAGTTTCAAAAGCGCGATTTGAGCTTTTCGGCACAATTGCCACCCAGAGAAACAATTAAGCTGCACTACAAAATACGTCCAACCATTCGAGGTGTCTATGAATTTGGTTTTCTCAATGTGCTTGTTCGAACACGTTTGGGCTTGTTTAGTATGCATATAATATCGGGACAAGAACAGACGGTTTCGGTCTATCCTTCGATTCTCGACATGAAACAAATTGAGTTAAGCGCCTTCAATTCATTGATGCATTCGGGAGGAATTCGTAAAATCAGACGAATCGGTCACAGTTATGCTTTTGAGCAAATCAAAGAATATGTGAGTGGCGATGAATTTCGCAGTGTCAATTGGAAAGCTACTGGTCGCCGAGGTAAATTGATGGTGAATCAGTATGAAGATGAACGTTCACAGCAGATCTTCAGTGTAATCGACCAAAGTAGGGTTATGCAGTTGCCTTTTAACGGATTAACATTGTTGGATTATTCGGTGAATGCGGCTTTGGCCATTTCAAATATCGCTTTGCGGAAGCATGATAAGGCAGGATTGATGCAATTTTCGAGTAAAACAGCTTCGATTATTCCTGCCGAAAGAAGTCGAAGTCAGATGAAGCGGCTTTTGGAAACACTTTATTCGGTTAAAGTAGCGGATTCAGAACCGAATTACGAGCTTTTGTACACCCGAATTCGTGCAGGAATTAGTCAACGAAGTTTATTGTTTTTATACACCAATTTCGAAAGTACTTATGCTTTAGAACGTGCATTGCCATTGTTGCGACGCATCAGCAAAGCGCATTTATTGGTGGTTGTATTTTTCGAAAATACCGAGGTTGCCGATTTATCCGGAATTGAAGCCAAATCGCTCGAAGAGATATACGTTCAAACAATTGCCCGAAAGCATATTGGTACCAAATTACAACTCGTTCAAACGCTTCGCCAGCATGGAATTCAAACAGTTTACACGCGTCCAGAAGAACTTTCTGTTCAAGTGGTAAATAAGTATTTGGAGTTGAAGTCTCGCGGAATGCTGTAAGTCTGGTATTAGGTGCTTAGTATTAAGACTTACGTTGGGAGGAGTTTAGGTTGGAGAAATTTGAGTTCAAGTATTTAGTTAGAGTCTGTCTTTAGAGTCTCCTGATGTCGTTGCACTAATTAGGGCTCAATAAAAAGTCAGAAACACGTCCGATGCCAGACAAGAGGATTTATACTAAGAAAGTTATCCGGAATTTTATAGTGTAATGCCGATGCAATAGCTGTTTAGTACAATATCATTGGACTATTACAGACCATCAAAATGAGGCCATTACATTAATTGGTGATATTGCTTCTCCGTATGCCCGATTAAGTATCGACGAAGGTGATTTTGAGCTAATAAAAATGAATCAGGAAGTGTTATTCACATTAGTTGCTTATCCTGGCATGACTTTCAAAGCAAAAATCATCAAGAATTATCCTAAACTGAATAAAGCAAATATGCTTTCGGTATAATCGATAAAACCCATGCATTAGCAATGGTTTTCTCCATGACAAATGCCGCATTTAAAAGGAATTAAACGTTTTTAAGTGAAACTATTTAAATAAGTATTCACATCAAAAAGGAGAAAATCGAAAATTAATTAATTTTTGATTTTTGACACTAAAAGTGCATCCATGTTAAACGAATATACATGTTTATGACACGAGTAATTCTTTAAACTCTCCGTAACTTTGCCAACGGAGGGAGGCCAGAGGCGGCCCCTACCACTATTTTCATAAATATTTGATTATATGATACTTAAGCCATTTTTTCAGTTTTTAATTCTGCACTAAAACACAAAAAACGCTGTTAAAAAACTAACAACTTCACAATAAATCCAAATTCAACTTTCCAAATCGTTGAATTTCTAACTTAGCCAAATGCGAATTCTCATTCTTGAAGACGAACCCTCAATCGCCGACAACCTCGAAAGAATGGTCCTTAAGCTTCATTAAGACTGGCAAATAATAGGAAAGATACCAAGTATTAGAGAAGCTGATGTATTTATAAATCATGGTTATTCTATTGGTATTATTCTTGCCGATATTCAACTAAGCGACGGAGTTTCCTTTAAAACGCTCGAAAAACTCGTTGAACCTATATCAATAATATTTACCACAGCTTTCGATAAATTCGCTTTAAGAGCATTTCGGTTAAACAACATTGTCTATCTCTTAAAACCAATCGACGAAGCAGATTTACACCATGCCTTAAATAAATTTCAGTTGATAAAAGCTAAATTTAACAATGTTCATTTCAATGAAGATTTCAAGGTGTTTTAGGCGGCACGCAAAAGAAAAATGAGCTAAAAAAGCGTTTTCTTGTTTTTAGTGGTAAATCAATTGTGCCAATATTAAGCTCGGAAACAGCATGTTTTACTAAACAATAGATTATTTTCCTAACTGATTTTTCAGGTAAACAATATGTAATCGAATATCGTTCATTAGGTGAAATTAAAGAGTTGTTAAATGAAATCATTTTCTTTAGATCAAAACGCCGATATCCAATAAATGTTGATGTTGTTGACAGGCCCGAAACTGACTATATGGTTAAACTACGTTTGAATTTAAGTTTTCCAGAAAAACTTGATATCACTATAAGTAAAGATAAAGCAGCTGAATTTAAACGCTGGATTGAACAATGAATATTTATTTGAAAAATGCATCCGAAAATGATGCTGAAATAGTTTCCGATTTAGCCAATATCATTTGGCATGCCCATTACACTCTAATTATTGGTGAACAGCAGGTCAAGTATATGCTTGAGAAAATGTACTCAATTAATACGTTGAAAAACAATATTAAGTTAGGACCACAGGAATTTCACTTGATTTTCAATAATGAAATTCCAGTTGGCTTCATATCATTTGAAAAAAAATCTCTCAATGAAGGATTTTTAAACAAATTCTATATCCTTCAAAATGATCAAAACAAAGGAATTGGGCAAATTGCATTCGATTTATTATTAAAGAAATATCCCGAAGTAAAATCAATCCGATTGCAAGTAAATAGACAAAATATTAAACCTATTAATTTCTATTTCAAAGTTGGATTTAAAATAGAGAAGGCAGCGGATTTTGATATTGGAGATGGTTATTTTATGAACGATTTTGTAATGATATACAGTAAAAATATTAAATGAGTTATTCTGAAGAAATGCTTGCCTATTTTAAATCTCACATTGGTAGAGGTTACCCAGACAATACTAAAACATTTGGTAAATGGTTAGAACCAATTGTTCGTGAGGTGGCGCCAAAACGTTTAGTTCTCGAATACACAATTCGTCCCGAACAAGCCAATCCTGCTGGATTAGCGCATGGTGGAGTTATTGCCTCAATCATCGATGAAACTATTGGTGCAATGATGGTTTATATTGGCGAGCCACACTTTAAGGCATCAATAAATTTAAATATTGATTTTATTTCAACTTGTCGCCCTGGCGATATACTATTGGCCGAAGCAAAATTAGTGAAATACGGAAAAACCCTTTCTCATGGAGAGTGCGTAATTACTAGAAAAGACGACAATCGGGTCATTGCCAAAGGCAGTTGTAATACCATCACATTGGTTAAGCGCGATTCTTAAATAGGGTCCACTTAAAAACACCTGAAATTTTGATTATGTGAATATTATAATGTTTGATTTTTGATTTGCTGTGCATTATTTGACGAAATTGATCAGAATGTATGCATCACAAATTATTATTTTTATTGTTTTCTAGAATTTGGCTTAGCCAGCAACACGCCATCTGCTTCGTTAAGAGTATTTTGAAGTACTATTTGTACGTCATAAAATCCTCTTGTCTTGCATCTGACGTGTTTCTGACTTTTTAAGTGAACCCTAAATATTAGCAACAACGATTTTTTAAAACCCGAAAATGTAGAGGCTTCATTAAATAATCTACGGATTTTTAATTGTTTGAAATTAGCCTACAGAAACCAATTTCTGCCTTATTCTGTCAAAGTCAATATTCAGTCCCAAATTCTACTTTTTTCATTAGCTAATACAATGCTTTAGTCGCCAAACTATTTACCTTCGCCTCATGATTCAATTTGTAAGTGCCTCCCTGCATGAAATGGCAGTCCATTTCGTTGGTAATCCCTCTAACGATCAACCTTTAACGCTTAGCGAGAGTCTTTTAACCGTCGCCGATGACGATCAAGAAAGACTTTTGGATTACTTCATGAATTCATTTCGTCCAGAAGCATTTTATCGCTTTACAATGGAAGAGAGCGAAGTTTATTCTCGCATCAAACGCATGTTCGAAGGTGGAGAAGGTTTCCTTGAGGCGAGTGTCGAAATTGCATCTCATCTTTATGATGTTTCAACACATCCAAAAATTCTTGCTGGAGATTTATTTATGGCTCGAATTCGCGAGCTTAGCGTAAATGGCGAATTCTGCGATGCCATCGTTCTTGTTAAGGCTGAAATGGAAGACCAATTCGCCCAAGTAGAATGGAAAGACAAACATAGCGAGGTAGTTTTCCAATCAGGATATAGATTAAATCGTATAGATAAAGCTTGCGTTGTTTTCAGCCTTGATCCATCAGAAGGTTACCATGTATTAGTGATTGATAAAACTAATGGTAACTCAGCCGAAGCTCAATATTGGACGGATGCTTTCCTTGGTCTTGAAGCCTTGGAAGACAGCTATCACCATACACAGCAGTTCATGCATTTGACAAAAGAATTTCTGAAGGATAAAATGCCCGAGGAATTTGAAGTGAATCCTGCCGAACAGATTGCATTATTGAATCGCAGTTCCAAATTTTTTAAGGAAAAGGATAAATTCGAATTGGACAACTTCGCCGAAGAGGTTATTCAGTCTCCTGAAGTGGTCACTGCATTTAAGAAATTTACAGAGTCCTATTCTGAAGATCCCGAACATAGCATTATAGAGCAGTTCGACATCAGCAAACAAGCTGTTAAGAAACATGCTGGAATGTTCAAAAGCGTTCTTAAATTAGATAAGAACTTCCACATTTACGTGCACGGTAACCGCCAATTAATCGAGCGCGGTTACGACGACGATAAAGGAATGAACTACTACAAAGTGTTTTTCAGTAACGAATCAACAACCTAATTTACAAGTAGTTAATACTCCATTTTATTGGACAAACTTTGTTCAACATTGCACTAACACCACAATATCGTTCTTGCGATAACGTAACTGCTTTTTCAACCTTATCATGGTCTTCTGGCTTAACCTTAATTGAATAAGCCAAACGAATCTCTGTGTATTGTTTCGGGTGCTCATCAGATAAATCTGCTTCTACGGACATGCTGAAATCTGTATGTTCAACACGCATTTTCATTAAAAGCGATTCAACATCCATTCCTGTGCAACCCATCAATGAGGCCAGCAACAACTGTTTAGGTCGAAATCCTGAATTCTTACCTCCAACTTCAACGGCTGCATCCATTCTAACCATTTGGTCATCTTGAACAGCTTCAAATGCCATTCCGCCCTTGAATTTTGTGTCTACCTTATGTGTTGTCATGATTTTACGGTTGTATGTTGTTGAATCAATCGAATTAAATCACCAGTCTGCACTACCCCACTCTGACGCCAGAGGTTTTTACCATTCTGAAACAGTATTAAAGTAGGTACACTTTGAACTTTATACGCCGATGCAGCTGCAGGATTCTTGTCCACATCAACCTTTATAATTCTCACCTTATCGCCCATAGCTGATGCTAAATCTTTTAAAATTGGCGCCATCATTTTACAAGGACCGCACCACTCAGCCGAAAAATCCACCAATAGCGGAGTTTCGCTATTCATTAAATCTTTAAAATTTTCCATTTTTTCTTTTTTTTAAAAATTAGGGTTTACTTAAAATTCAGAATTGCACCAGATGCATGGCGAGTGCATTTTTTGACGTGCAAGTAATACTTCAAAATGCTCTAAACGAAACAGATGGTGTATTTCTAGCTTACCAACATTCTAGAAACTAAAAAATCCAACAATTCAATGCAGACATTTCTGAGACTTCTGAAAAACATTTCAGATCATTTAACATTAATACATAAAACTACTTTAATCCGCAATATTTTAAGGGCTTTTGAGTGAACCTTAAATATTACAATGACATAGTTTGATACACTCCAAAACCCTTACTAAATTAGGTTCTTTTAAGGAATAATGGACTTCTTTCCCTTGTTTTCGAGCCGCCAAAATACCACGCAAACGCATCTGACTGAGATGATGTGAAACCAAAGGCTGATCAATCTCCAAAAGAGCAACTAATTCATTCACAGTCATCGATTTTACTGCCGATAAACGGTTAACTACAGATAAACGAACTGGATGTGCTATCAGCTTTAATAATGCCGCCGCTTTCTCTAACTCGTTCGAAGTAAGCAATTCCATCACACAGAGATAAAATAATATATCAATATATGTTTATATGTTATATCGAAATTCATACTGTTATAGAAATTTGTAACACTATTTTATGAGTTTGATATAGGCTTCATTCCCCATTCGAGGACCTATTGAATCATCGCAAGGTAAAATACTCACTTTAGAAAAATACTTCTCAAATATGAGTTGATAATCAAAAGCTTTACCTCCAAATGGTGGATGCGCTTCATTCATAGGCGCATCGAAGACAATACCTTGCAAACTACCTTTTGGAGTCAATAATTGATACATTTTTTGAGCATAAGCTTCGCGAAGATTGGGATGAATGGCGCAGAAAAATGTTTGCTCGAGAATGAGATCATATTCTCCTTCATGCGCGAAAAAATCGCCATAGAAAAG
>Ga0209702_10004845_pt1 | contig 19032 bp, 15 predicted proteins | sample FRY01_FD_187210 | JGI IMG/M metagenome (GOLD analysis project Ga0209702, IMG submission 187210) | Freshwater microbial communities from Lake Fryxell liftoff mats and glacier meltwater in Antarctica - FRY-01 (SPAdes) (version 2) | ecosystem: Environmental > Aquatic > Freshwater > Ice > Glacier...
TTTACCATTTACCATTTACCATCTAACATTTATCATTTACCATCTACCATCTACCATCTACCATCTACCATCTACCATTTACCATATTCCATTTACCATCCACCATCTACCATTTACCATCTACTATCCACCATTTACCATTTACCATTAACCATTAACCATTAACCATTTACCATCTACCATCCACCATCTACCATTTACCATCCTCCATTTACCATTTACCATTAACCATCCACCATTTACCATTAACCATCCACCATTAACCATCCACCATTAACCATTAACCATCCACCATCTAACCTCTTGTATCTAACATCTCATATCAAACACCAAATTTCTCACCTCTAGCCTCCCAAATCAATCCCTAAAAAAACATTGGAGCTCCAATTAATAAAGTATTATCAACCGGATTAACAACCATCACAGCAATTTTTGCCTCATTTGCAATGATTTCTTGTTCATGCGAACCAGTGAAAATTTCAGTAAAATCATGATCCTCTTCACTCATAATAATTATCAAATCGGCTTGTTTCGCGTCAGCAAAATCAATCACTTCTTTGTGAAATGACTTTTTACCAGCAGTTTTTGAAACTATGTATTTACACTGGTGTTCTTCAAGATATTTCTTGGCATAGTTCACATTAATTTCCGTCTTATTTTTAATAAATTCATCCGATTGTGGTTCTGTAACGATATGAAATACGCAATCGAAAAGCTTAGCCAAAGCAGGCACACGGCCTAATTTCTGGCGACTTTCACTTTCGAACGAAAAAGGTAAAATCACGTTTTCAGGAATTTCTCTTTTTGGCAATTCTTGAACAACAACAAATGGAACAGTCTTTCCAGCTAAAACAACCTTAATGGCATTGCTACCAGTCCAACGCTGCATACCATGAATGCCTTTCGTTGCCATAACAACAAACTTGGCGTTAGCTTTAACAGCAGCCTCACCAATTCCATCTTTAAAATCATCAACTTCAACCGAAGTGCTGGTTCTAATGCCATGTAAAGAAAAAACTTCTTCAGCCAAATTCGCTAGTTTTAATTCAGCTTCATCTTTTTCTAATTCTATTTTAGAATCGCTGTCCGTAAAACCCTTTTCAACAAAATGGATCATGACCAAATCACATTTAAAAATTAGGGCATAATTCACTGCATGAGCAATGGCTACAGAGCTTAAAGCAGAAAAATCAATTGGTACAAGAATAGTTGAAGAAGGTGTTTGAGTCGACATTAGAAAAGCGTTTTAAATTTTACAGACTAAAAGTAAAGTATTCACATGTATTTTAGCCTTTTTTAAGAAAACATATGGCTGAACTTGAAACTAGCTCGCTTCGAGGAAATAAGAAAGTAATTCGTGCTTGGACCGTTTACGATTGGGCAAATTCGGTTTACCAACTTAGTATCACATCAGCCATTTTACCAGCCTATTTTGGTGCTGTTGCCAAAGGCGATGAAGCTGGATACGTGAGTTTTTTCGGCTTCCAAATCATCAATACAACACTCTACGCTTGGGCTGTTTCTGCTTCATTTTTAATTGTTGCGCTTTTTTCGCCACTTCTAGCTTCCATTGCAGATTATACCGGCCGAAGAAAACTATTCATGCAAATCTTCACCTATACGGGCGCAATTGGATGCGCATCACTCTATTTTTTCACGCCAGGAAACCTCGAATTCGGCATCATTGCATTCGTCATTGCGGGCATTGGTTATAGCGGGGGTTTAGTTTTTTATCATGCTTGGCTGCCCGAAATTGCTCCAAAAGGCATGGAGGACCGAATTTCAGCGCGAGGTTACGCACTTGGATACATAGGCGGAGTAGTGCTACTTATTGCAAATTTAATCATGTTGCTCAAGCCTGAACTATTTGGTATTCAGCCCGGTGGAATGGCAGCACGCATTAGTTTTGTAACCGTAGGAATTTGGTGGATCGGTTTTGCGCAGATTACTTTTGCCTATCTGCCTAAATACTTTAAAACCAAAACATCCAAGAAGCATCAAATTATTAACGGATATCGCGAATTACGAAGAGTATTTGCTCAATTCCTCAGTCAGCGTGTGCTTAAACGTTTTATTGCAGGCTTTTTCTTCACTATGATGGCTGTGCTTACCGTCATGTACATGGCCGCAAATTTTGGCAAAAAAGAACTCGGTTTAGAAGACGAAGTTCTCATTCCAACCATTTTAATTATTCAACTTGTTGGAGTTATCGGTTCTATTGGTTTTGCTAGACTTTCAGAACGAATCGGTAATATACGAGCACTTATCATTGCAGTCGTTATTTGGGTCGGAATCTGCGTTGGTGCCTATTTCGTTTTCGATGCCAAAGGATTCATGATTTTGGCCGCCTTTGTTGGACTTGTCATGGGCGGCGTTCAAGCATTAGCGCGCTCAACCTATGCACGTTTATTACCTCAAAACGATGACGACCACACGGCATATTTTAGCTTTTACGATGTTGCCGAAAAATTTGCTGTTGTCCTAGGAACCTTTTTTTATGGATTACTCGAATTAATTACCGGCTCTATGCGCGCATCTATTTTATTATTAGGCGTTTTATTCCTAATCGGACTCGTTTTCTTTTTACTAATCCGCAACGAAAAAGCTCTTCTTCCAGCAACGAAATAATTCTCTTAATTTTTTGGGCGTGTGCGTCGTTGAAAAGCACTCCGCACCGCGCTTTTCGCTGCAAGTTTTCGGGCCTCATACTTCGTCCCAAAAAGCTTTCCGCTACAATCGCTCACGCAACATTAAACTCTAAATCCTCCACTCAACAATCACTTTAGAGTTTAATTAGAGTTTGTCTATAGAGTCTACTGATGTCGTTGCACTAATCCGAAAAATACTCATTTACAAAAGTAAACTGTGCTTTTTCGGCCTTCGAGTGCTTAATTATAAGCCTCTATAATAAACTCCTGACTCTGTGGACAGACAATAATTATGGTTAACAATTCTTAAACTTGTCTTTATAGAAAATAGTCAGTTAAGTATCTCAATAGCTTAATTTTAAGTTGAATTATCATTTTTTAGCTCCGATCTGGATTCCTAAGCTTCATTTCCATAAAGTTTAAATTTATTGACTTATTGCCTTAAATAAAAGCAAATATAAATTCAAAAAAACGAATTATTTTCGCGAAACAATCTTTTAGAAGTCGCCAATCATAAACAGGGTTCACTTAAAAAGTCAGAAACACGTCAGATGCAAGACAAGAGGATTTTATGACGAACAAATAGTACTTCAAAATACTCATAACGAAGCAGATGGCGTGTTGCTGGCTAAGCCAAATTCTAGAAAACAATAAAAATAATAATTTGTGATGCATACAATCTGATCAATTTCGTCAAATAATGCACACCAAATCAAAAATTAAACATTATAACATTCACACAATCAAAAATTTAGGTGTTTTTAAGTGGACCCTAAATAAACATGATATTCAAAACGACTCACTTTCGGTTCCTTTTATCCTTTTTTCTTTTAAAATAACCTCTTAAAAGAATACTCTCTTTAGTAGCATTCATGTTTTCCTCTAAAGCTTGTGAACTTGTTTCAAGATTTGACATTGTTTTACTCAGATTTTCGGCCATTGTAGTATCTTTAAACAATCTACCGAATGTGCCTTTTCCTGAATTTATACCTGTCATAAAATTAGCTAATTCAGCTGAGAGTATTTCAGCATTCAACGCCGTTACCTCTAGGCTTGCAATAATGGCATCAGTTTCGACTGGTTCAGAAGAATATAATTCTTGACCATGTTTTATAACGCTGGCTTCTGCGCTGCCCTGAGTAATAATTAGCAACCGGTCTCCTATAATTCCTTCCGATCCAATACCAACTTCCGAATCGGTCTTAATGAATTTTTGAACATCCTTTTTAACATACATATCCACACGAACAGTTGAATCGTTGATAATTATAATTTTATCTACCGTACCAACATTAATACCTGAAAAACGCACATTATTACCCACTTGTAATCCACTTACATTATAAAAGGTTGTGGTGATTTTAAAAACCGGATCAAAAAGACTTTTTTGCTTACCGATAATAAAAATTGCAAGTACAAAGAGGAATAAGCCAATTAGTACGAATAGTCCCACTTTAATTTTAAAACTTTCTTTGTTCGCTGTCATGACCTAAAAATTAAATTGAAATTGATTGAAAATAAGATAGAATATTTTTGTCGTTTGAGTTTTCGAAATCGTCGAGATTTCCTTCTTTGAAAACTAAGCCATCTTTCAGCATAATCAGTCTGTTTGCAACTATACGAGCACATGCAATATCGTGAGTAATAATGATTGAAGATGTTTTGTAATCGTTCTGAACTTTGAGAAGTAATTTGCTAATTTCATTAGATGTTTCAGGATCTAAACCGGTCGTGGGTTCATCATAGAGTATTATCGACGGGTCTACAACAATTGTTCGTGCTAGTCCAATTCTCTTGCGCATACCACCAGAAAGCTCCGAGGGCATTTTATTTATTGAATCGGGTAATCCCACACTTTCAAGCACTTTACGTATTTTAATATCGCGTTCTTTTGCTGAAAGATGTCTTTTCAATCTAACAAGAGGGAATTCCATATTTTCACGAACAGACATTGAGTCATATAAAGCACCGCTTTGAAAGAGGAATCCGACCTTTGTTCGTAATACATTTAATTCATCACCTTTCATTTTAATAACCTCCTCTCCAAAAACTTTTATACTTCCATGATCTGCTTGCAGCAATCCTACAATTAACTTTATTAACACAGATTTACCCGACCCCGATTTACCAAGAACAACTAAATTCTCCTGCTCGAAAAGTTTAAGATTTATGCCTGAAAGTACATGTGCTGAACCAAACGACTTTTTAAGATCGTCAATTTCAATCACTGCATTTTTACTTAATGGCGCCTCGGGTTTCTTAATCATGGCAAAAGCATATCAGTTATTTGAACGGCAATCATATCTATAATAATAACAGCTAACGAAGCAACCACAACCGCTGAGTTAGCAGCAATACCGACACTTTCAGTTCCTCTTCCTGCATTGAAGCCTTTATAACATCCAACAATACCGATGACAGCGCCGAATACAAAGGTTTTAGCTACTGCTGGCATAAAGTCAGTAAATTCGACTACACTAAAAGCTTGAGCGAAGAAAAGGACAAATGTAACGTCGCCTTTTATGTTAGCACCAACCCAGCTTCCCATAATCCCCAACAAATCAGCGTATAAAACTAATATTGGAATCATAATAGTAGAAGCCCAAACCCTTGTTACAACCAAGAAACGCATGGGATTTGTTGAAGATACTTCCATCGCATCAATTTGTTCCGTAACACGCATTGAACCTAATTCGGCACCTATTCCTGAACCTATTTTTCCAGCACAAATTAAAGCTGTAATTACTGGCCCCATCTCTCTTATCAGCGAAACCGCCACCATCCCAGGCAACATTGATACTGCTCCAAATTCAACTAAAACAGGGCGTGATTGAATAGTTAATACAAATCCAATAATAGCTCCTGTAACAGCTATCAGAGGTAAAGATTGATACCCAATTTTAAAGCACTGATAAATGAATTCTTTAAACTCGAATTTTCGTGAAAATGTTTCCCTGAATATATTTGTAATGAATAGTGTTACATCACCAACAACACTTAAACTGTCGACGAGATTCGTATACATTTTCAAGGTTTTTTCTCCTAAGAATGCCAGTAACTGAAATAGGCGATTAGTCTTCACCATTGTTATTTTTTTTAAATTAATCTATAGCTATTTGATTTTATCAATAATCTTTTTTCTTTTTTCGGAGTATTTTTCGCGTGGAGCATGTTGATTTAAATGATTCATTGTCTCAAAAGCTTCAATAAGATATTGTGGAAGTTCATCTTTGTAAATGATTTCGAAATAACTGAAACCATAAAATGGAATGGATGATTTAGAAGGAGAAAATTTAACTCGGTCAATCATTTTGTCTTTTTCGAAATACGAGAGAAATAAGGACTTTCTTTCCCTCTTTAAGTTCTCAAGATGTTTGTCTACTTTCGAATTTTTTACAAGTATTAAGGATTTATCTTGAACTGTAAACAATAGTTGGTCAGTCACTTGTTTGTCTAGATAACTGCGAAATTTAGGATCTTTTATTGAAAGATTCGTAATGAGAGTTGTATCTTTTTTTGTTAATGAACTCTCTTTAATTGAATTATCAGATAAATAAAATAGCTTCTTAGCTTCAAACAATAAAGCAAATTCAGATTCTTTAATTGTGTAAAAAAACGGTTTAATTACAATTTCTGCAGAAGGATTGTCATCCAAATATTTTACAATTTTCTGAATGTATTTCTCCTGATTATTTGTAACCTCACTTTTAAGGAATGGCCATTTTATAGTGTGTGATTTTTCAAGTTCAGATTCTATATTACTAACCTTTACTCTATATGGCGTTGTAACAGGCTTTACAAATATATTCTCCAGTATATCGAGAACAATATCACGAATTTTAACATTAGGATCTCTTAAATTACCCTTGATAGGTACTTCAAAATCAATTACATTTCCACGTTCTCTAACAAGTGCCATAGCTAGTGGCAAAGGAATCCAGCCATTATTATCGTTTTTAACTCTCTTAGTTATCCTTGGATCTATAATAATGAGATGATTCATACTATTAATTATTCCATCTCTTACTTTCCAGTCGCCACTTATCTCAATATTACCTTTATCCATTGGAAAAGATGTGTATTTTGTGAAATATGGGTTGAACATTGGCAAGGGAATATTCTTAAACTTAAAATCGAGATCAAAAAAGGAACTGTCGATTGGATCGATACTCAAATTTACATGTATATTTCCATAAGGTTTTATTTGAGAATTTACATGAACGCTTACTCGGTCTCTAGATTTATCAATCGAATCAGCACTTAAACTAAACGGACTCAGTGCGAGCGAAAATTTATCTGAAAGCGAATAATCAATGTATCTAAAATCACCATCATAAACTGCCAAACGACCAACTTTATATTGACTAGCAAGTAAGTTACGAGACAAATTTCGAACTAGATCAGATATTGCAATTACAAGGTTAAATTTAGTAGGATCTGATTTAGCATTACTTAAGTTTTCACCATCAACCCCAAACATATTTTGAATGTTATCCAGTTGATCATACATTTCATAACTAAAAAAAGGTTTTCTTAATGAAATTGAATCATAATAATAGATCATTCTGCTAGGTCTTAGTCTTTGAATAGCAATGACCAGTTTATCGAAGGACGCAAAATCATGACGTTCATCTTTACCAAAGTGAAAATCTGTAAATGTTAGATTACCTGCAGTGCTTATACTATCGGAGGTTGTAAAATTCCCTGAAGACGTAATTTGTGCGTCCAAATAGGCTTTGAAAGTTCCATAATTTGTTAAATCCTTCAGATACTGATTGATTATCTCAAGATTAAATGTATCTACCTCAATGTTAAAATTATAATCTAAATTAGATAAATTAATGTTTATGTCACCTTCAACATCGCCAGAGCCCATACCGGATGAAAATGCAAAATTAATTGGAAGAGTATCAACATTATATTTTAAGCCAGAGCTGTTGATATTAACATTTTTGATAAAATAATTAATTGGGGTTTCTGTATCAATAAAATGAAACTCCCCATCAATTATTTCGATATCGAGCATATTGAACTTTGTAGGTTCAGACTTTGGTTCGGTTCCACTTGAGTCTGAAGAAGAGAACTTTTCAATTAAATCAGAAAAGTTAAAGACATCACCCTTTTGAATCACATAGGATAAAGGTTTTTCAAGAGTTATACTGCTTATTTCGTATGTCTTACCTAGTAACTTTGTTAATTCCATATTTAACCTTAAACTTTTGGCTTCCAGAAAAATGGAATCACTTTTTTGCTCATAAATCATCAAATTATTAAGCCTTAAATATCCCGTAAAGGGATTTAAGTACGCACTTGAAATGGTGATTTCTCTGCCAGTATATTTTACATCGTATTTTTGAACCAAATACTTTACAATAGGAGATAGGAGAATTAATGCCAAGGCAACAAATAATGCGATGGATAATAAAATAATATAAATCGTCCTCTTCATGCACCGCTTATTGGCTCGCAAGGTCAAATATTTAAAATGTTCTGAGTTACATAATTCACACAAAAAATTACATAATTACCATGTTCATTTAGGCCATTCAGATATTGAATAAATTGGAGGCGAAAATTGAGAATATGTGAGGCGATTTAGTGTCTGTCCACAGAGTCAGGAGTTTGAACTATAGAGGCTTCTGATTAGGCGCACGAAGGTAGAAAAAGCGCAGTTTACTTTAGTATATGAGCATTTTTTGGACTAGTACAACGACATCAGGAGACCGAATAGACAGACTCTATTTAGAATCTTTCCGCAAAGTCAGGAGTTTGAACTGTAGAGGCTTCTGACTAGTGCAACGACATTAGGAGACTGTATAGTTTTTGAGTGAACCTTATTTAAATTGTAAAACAAAACCAAGCAAGTTTTAAGATGCAATAGTGTTTATGAAGATTTTCAGAGAAAAAAGATAAATTATATTATTAATATATTTGTTAAAAGACAGAACATTGTTGCTTAATCTCCGTTATGCATTCTTAAAACAAATGTTAATTATCTATTAAAAATTCATTTTCTCTAATGATCGTTTCTATTTCTCAAATTGAAAATTTACAGAAAAACATCGAACCACTTCGTCAAGAAATCATTCATCACGAAGTTTATTCATCTATAAAAACACTTGATCACCTGCGCATTTTTATGAAATATCATGTCTATGCGGTTTGGGATTTTATGTCGCTACTTAAATCATTACAGCGAAACCTCACCTGCGTTGATATTCCTTGGTATCCAATTGGGAACGCAGATACACGTTATTTAATCAATGAAATTGTTTGTGGTGAAGAATCTGACTTAGATAGTAATGGAGAAAGAAAAAGTCATTTCGAAATGTATTTGGATGCAATGAATCAGGCTGGTGCCGATGCTAATAACATCCAATTATTCATTCATAGTCTCCAAAATAATGACGATTTCGGGAATGCGTTTAATAACGCAGGAACACCAGCTAGCGCTCAGGATTTTGTAAACTTTACATTTGGTATTATTAATACAAACGAGGCATTTTTACAAGCCGCTATTTTTACCTTCGGAAGAGAAGATTTAATTCCCGGAATGTTTATTTCAATGGTTAAAGAAATAGCTGCTGAATTTCCAGATGACGTATCTAAATTTCTATATTATCTGGAGCGCCATATTGAAGTTGACGGCGGTCATCACAGCCATTTAGCTCTTGAAATGACCTCTCAACTTTGCGGAAATGATGATGCACTATGGACAAAAGCAGAAGAGGCGACTATAAAATCTCTGAAAAGGAGATTAGCACTCTGGGATGGAGTTCTTAGTGAGATAAGGAATTAAGAAATGAGTCGGCTTTCTCAATGATTGCTGCTTTTTTGTCTTCATCCATTCTATCCCACGTACTATACATCATTCCTATGCGTGGATTTCGAGCAAGTTTTGAGCGATTACGATTATAGAAGTGCCAGTACAATGTGTTAAATGGACAAGCATTATCGGTCAATTTCTCTTTTTTATCATAGAAACACTTCGAGCAATAATCTCCCATTTTGTCGATGTATGCTGCGCTGCTTACATACGGCTTTGTTCCAACTATTCCGCCATCTGCAAATTGACTCATTCCACGTGTATTTGTAATTTCTACCCACTCAATAGCATCTATATAAATTCCTAAATACCATTTGTCAACCTCATCGGGATCAATTCCAGCAAGCAAAGCAAAATTTCCGGTTACCATTAGTCTCTGAATGTGATGCGCATATGAGTTATTTAGAGAAGCTTTAATGCTGTGACTTAAACAATTCATATTCGTTTCGCCAGTCCAAAACCATTTAGGTAATTTTCGTTGATGTTCGAAGAAATTCAACTCTGCATATTCAGGCATTTTTAACCAATAAATACCTCGCATATATTCGCGCCATCCAAGAATTTGACGAATAAATCCTTCGGCTTGATTTAAACCAATTATTTCTGGGTTTTCGAAATAAGCTTTCTCAACCTCTTTAAGCACTTCCAAAGGGTTTAATAACTTTATATTCAATGCAAAAGAGATTTTCGAATGAAAAAGGAAATCATCCGTATTGGTCATCGAATCTTGATACGTTCCAAAAAAGGGCAATCGAAAATCAATAAATTCGTTTAAAACTATTAATGCTTGTTTTCTATCAACTGGCCAGATGAATTTCTCCGGAATAACATGACCAATACTTTCAATATTGGCATTTTGTATGCGTTTAAAAACGTCCGATAAATCATTTTTTATGGCTGACTCGGGCGGTAGTTTAATTTTCTTATCGAATTTTGCTCTATTCTCATGATCGAAATTCCATTGCTTTCCAAGTGGTTCGTCACCAACCATTAATATTCCAGTCTTTTTTCGTTGAATGCGGTAAAATGATTCCATTAAGAATTGTTTTTTACCCTTAAAAATTTCTCCTAATTCAGTCCTAGATGTAATAAAATGTTCAGAGTCAAATTCAGCACTTTGGATTTGAAGAGATTGACAAAATCCTTTCAACTGCTGATCTAAACGATACTCATCAGGCAGTTGATATTCGAATTGTTCACTAGCTAAGAGTTCAATAAAATAGCTCAGATTTTCTTCTAATGTTCCCGAATTATTAGCATCGTCTATTTTGAGATGAATAACATGATGTCCGTCTGACTTTAGCTTTTCTGCAAAGCGCCCCATGGCTTCAAAAAAGGCCATTATTTTTTGAATGTGATGATTTACATAACTTGTTTCTTGACGAAGTTCCATTATTAAATAGGTAACATCTGAATCAATTGTTGAATACCACGAATGTTGTTCGTTCAATTGATCACCTAGAATTAGTCTTAATTTTTTCATCATTCAATTTGAATATTTAACATCTCAATGGCGACGTTTGTTGATACTTCTTTCAAATAAGATCATGGTTTGAAATTTAACAATTACTTGCATAATTGCAATAGCATTTTTCCTCCATTCTCACGTACTTCGCATCAAATTTTAAAGAATGAAAAGACTTCTCTATCTCTGCCTAGCGTTATTGCTCACTCTCGCGGCCTGCAACAACGATTCTAAGAAAATGATTGCATATCGTATCCATTCTCCTTCAGGAAAATTGAGAGTTTCATTTTTATTAAGTCCAGGAGGTACGCCTGGTTATGCCGTTCATTATCAAGGCAAAATCGTGGTTGATAGTTCTTCTTTAGGATTTACGCTTAAAGATGCACAGCCTATCAAGTTTGACTTTGAGATGATTAGTTCCGTTGAAGACACAATTAACGAACCATGGCAACAACCCTGGGGCGAGCAGAGAAGCATGTTAAATCGTTGTCGCCAATTAATTGTTGAATTAAAAGAGCGCGAAAAACCACATCGTATTATGCACCTTATATTTCGTGCTTATGATGATGCTGTTGCCTTTCGATATGAATTCCCTGAACAGGAAAACTTAACCGAAATGGTCATATTAGAAGAAAATACCCGTTTTCAGATGCGCGGAAACCCAACATGCTGGTGGGCTCCAGGCGATTGGGATATTTATGAGCATTTATATACAAAATCAAAACTGAACCAGATTAATGCCATTTCAAAGCGTGACTTTCCTGGCTTAGCTCAAACGTATATTCCAGAAAATGCTGTCAATACGCCACTTACAATGCAAACCGATGATAGCTTGCATATTGCTATTCACGAAGCTGCCCTGTTCGATTATTCAGACATGACATTAAAGGTTGATACAACTTCTGGATTGCTTTCAAGTAATTTAGTTGGTTCTGATAGACTTGGTTATAAAGTTAAGCGCAGCTTGCCCTTTTCAACACCTTGGCGTGTTATTTTAGTTTCTGAAAACGCAGCTGGATTGGCCGATTCTAAAACTATTCTCAACCTTAATGCACCGAGTAAAATTGCTGATGTTTCTTATTTCACTCCTAAGAAATACAACGGAATTTGGTGGGATATGCATATTGGCAAAAATTCTTGGGACAAGGCGAGTGGTAAGCACGGTGCAACCACCGAAAATGCCAAGAAACGTATCGATTTCGCTGCTGCAAATGGATTAAAAGGTACTCTAGTAGAAGGTTGGAATACTGGTTGGGAGCGTTGGATTGGCTTTGAGGATCGCGAAGGTGTTTTCGATTTTGTAACACCTTATGACGATTATAATCTCGATGAAGTAGCTGCATACGCAAAATCTAAAGGCGTTGAATTAATAATGCATCATGAAACTTCTTCAGCACCGTTAACCTATGAAAAGCAATTAGATGCGGCATTTGCATTAATGAAAAAGCATGATCTTCATTTAGTTAAAACTGGATACGTTGGCAAAATCATTCCTAAAGGAGAATATCATCATGGACAATGGATGGTGAATCACTACCAAAAAGTTATCGAAACGGCTGCTAAATATGGTGTCGCAGTAGATGCGCATGAACCAATTAAAGGAACTGGAATTGAGCGTACGTGGCCAAATTTTGTTTCTCGAGAAGGAAATCGTGGACAAGAATTTAACGCTTGGGGATCTGATGGCGGAAATCCACCAGATCACCTTCCAATTGTTGCTTTCACACGAATGTTAGCTGGACCATTTGATTTTACACCAGGTGTTTTTAATATTTCATTAAAACCTTGGAAGCCTAATAATCAAGTAAATACAACGCTAGCACAGCAATTGGCGCTTTACGTTGTCATCTATAGTCCAATTCAAATGGCCTGCGATTTACCTGAAAACTATGAAGGAAAACCAGCTTTCCAATTTATTCGCGATGTTGGAGTAGATTGGGAAAAATCTATTACGTTAAACGGTGAAGTTGGCGAATTCATTACCAAAGCACGTGAGGAAAAGGGTAGTGGTAATTGGTTTTTAGGAAGTATTACCAATGAAATTGCACGCGATATTGAAATCGATTTTAGCTTTTTGCCAAAGGGTGTAAACTTCAACGCAACTATTTATATGGATGGAAAGGATGCTCATTACAAAACTTATCCAACGTCAATAAATATCGAAAAGGCAAGTATCAATTCAGATACAAAGAGGGTATTTCATTTAGCGCCTGGCGGAGGATTGGCAATCTCTTTAATGAAATAATTCGCACTTGTGAAAAGTATACTCTTATTAATTATCTGCTTGTCGATATTTAATTCTGAATTAAATGCTCAAACAACTACAAGCGTATTTTTTCAGCTAAAATCTATCGAAGGTTCATGGGTTATTAAATCAGATAGCTCAATGTTGATTGAAACATGGGCATTTGTCAATGACAGCTTGTTGGAGGGGTTTTCACAATTGACAGATTTAAATAATGCTGTTTTATTTTCCGAGAAATTGGAAATAAGAATAACTGAAAAATCTATAGTATACATAGCAGCAATTTCGGGCCAAAACGATAATAAAGAAGTTCCATTTGAATTAAAAAGTTCAAATAATTCGGTATTCATTTTCGAGAACTTAGCTCACGATTTTCCTCAAAGAATTATTTACGATTTATCAGTAAAAGATAAGATATCAGCACACATTGAAGGCGATGTAAAAGGGCAAATAAAAAGAACCGATTTTAATTTTGTGAGAGCCGATTAACTTGCGTGAATGTGAGCTTTTTGTGATTATCAGGTAATCAGTAGAGTGGGTAAATGGTGCAGATTAATTGAACAATAAAAGCGAAAGTTGAATAGTTTTGGGAATCAATTGTATTTTCCTTTCAATCAAGAAGTTGGGATTTTCGGACTTGGTATATGATTTGATTTTTTGTTTTCATTGTTTAAACGGTGAAAACAAATTTGCATTTTTGAAAAAAGTCTTTTTAGAAACCACAAGGTTAATCTCTGATCTTTTAAACGACCGTCATTGCTTATTTTTGACATCAATCCATCGCCTCGAAACCTGGTTTTTTTAGAAATTTTTCCTTGTATATCATCTAATATCTAAAATCACAGATCAAAATACCAATATAACAAATTCACTTTACCACCTCTTTACATGAACTATACGTTTGGTCTCGAAAAATTCCTCACGAAACCAAGTCTGAACTGGTAATATTTGGAAATCCTTACCTGTATTAGAAGCCTCTTCGACTAAATCGCCCCCTTTCAAACAAATCCAACCATTACGCATGGCGTTTCTTTGTTCTTTACGTATTTTATTATAGGTCCAGTTTAGTAATTCGGGTAATGGAGCAACTGCGCGAGAAACAATAAAGTCGAATTTACCTTCAATTTTTTCAACTCTACCAACATGCGTTTGAACATTGCTCAAGTTCAAAGCCTCAACGATTCCATCAACCACTTTCATCTTTTTGGCAATAGAGTCGCACAAAGTAAAATGGCATTCAGGAAAGTAAATAGCTAGTGGAATACCTGGAAAACCTCCTCCTGTTCCAATATCTAATATATGAGTACCTGGCGCGAAATGAATGAATCTAGCAATTGCTAGACTATGCAAAATATGTCTTTCCTCGAGCGATTGGATATCCTTTCTTGAAATAACATTTATCTGAGAATTCCATTCAGCATATAGTTCAGGAAGCTTACCCAGTTGCAGTAATTGAGCGTCAGTTAAGTCAGGGAAGTAGGCACGTATCAAATCCATTTTGCAGTGAAGGTGTCCTGCAAAGTAACATCAAAACGACGAACAATTCCAATGATATTGAGTAATACGAATTAGAACGCTATTAAAAACTAGATGCGGTCCTGCTGATGGCGGATGATGTTGTATAAGAACTCACGAGAGCGGAATAGTTGCGCTTTCACAGTTCCTAATGGTAAATCTAGACGTTCGGCAATTTCTTCGTAAGATAATTCTTGAAAATACCTCAATTCAATAAGTATCCTATAACGAGGTTTTAATTTGTCAACCAATGAACGCATGAGAATATTTTTCTGCTTGCGAATCAGATGCTCCTCCGGGTCTAGCGTTTCTGAACGAACATCCATTGTCATCTCATCACCATCGCCACTTGTATAAGTGCGGTCAAGCGAAACTGTAACCATGCGTCGTTTACGAATAAAATCGATGCAATTATTAGTCGCAATTCGGAACAACCACGTACTAAAAGCGAAGTTCGGAGTGTATTGTTCTATATTCTTAAAAGCCTTTCCAAACGCTTCAATAGTCAAATCGTCGGCGTCATCTTTATTATTGACCATTTTAAGAAGTAGAAAGTATACAGAATCTCTATATCTGACCAGAAGTTCTTCATAAGCTCCTTGGTCCTGTTTGTCAACAGCGCGCTTAACGAGTTCTACATCGTACTGCGCTTTTACAGATAAATTATTTGGTTCTATGTCCATTTCGATTTTCTCACAAATAGTGTTCTAAACGCAAATATTGGAAACAATACAAACCGGTGAAACAACTCTAAAAATGGAGCTTTCCAACCTAAATCCCGATCGTCCAATTTCTTTCCGATAGTGTGCAATATAGCAATTTGGATAAAAGCCCGAATAACAAGACCGGAAATTAATATCAACACATTATATTGGATAATTATTCCAGCGATAGCTGCAAAAATCATCAAATACCATGTAATTGGATCTAACAATAATAAATTCTTATGCTTCGACTTATATTGCATGGCAGTGCCTAGATGCCGCTTTTTCTGACTCATCCACGATTTCCAAGATTCACGTGGAAGTGAAATAGTAATAGCTTCTGGATGAGTTACGATGGCAACATTGTTAGATGTGGCAACTTCGTTTATGAACAAATCATCATCGCCACTTGCTAAGTGAATATGTGAAGCAAATCCCTTAACAGAGAAGAATAAATCTCGCTTGTAGGACAAGTTCCTTCCAACTCCCATGTATGTATTTCCGCGCAGCGACATGCCTAAATAAGTACAAGCAATCGTAAAAGCATCAAAGCGGATCATATTATTTAAAAAGCCAGGTCTGCGCTCGTATTTTCCATATCCAAGTACAATCGTCTCTCCACCACAAGCACCTTCCGCCATGCTTTTAAGCCACTGATTACCAGTTGGATAACAATCAGCATCCGTCAAAACCAACGTATCATAACTTGTTGCTTTAATACCAATAGTTAATGCGAATTTCTTCCCATGCTCTCTACCTTCAACTTCTTTAATATCAGCTACTTTTAAATTTTTGAAACGAGTTGCCATCTCCTTCAATAAGTCGTAAGAATTATCAAAAGAACAATCATTCACTACAACAACTTCATAGACTGGGTAATCCTGTTGAAGAATTAATGGAAGAAATTGCTGCAATCTTTCTTCTTCATTCCGAGCACAAATCACCACCGAAATTGGTGGGTAAGATGCATCGAATTTCTTCTTCTTGTGCAACGCAACAGGCAGAAAACGAAACAAATAGATGCCGATTTGCACCAATAATCCAAACCCAAAAACAACGAGAATCGCCAGTTTAGGTCCAATCGTAAAATCAAATAAATTCATTTCAGACATAGGTCGACACAAAAGTAGAGTGAATGAAGGCTAAGCTTATGTGCTCGGGAAGGCTATCTTTGCGCAACTTTTTAACAAAGCATGCAATTCACCATAGCAGCAACTGACAAGCAGTCCAAGGCAAGAGCAGGAGAACTTTCAACAGCGCACGGCTCGATATTAACACCGATCTTCATGCCCGTGGGAACCGCCGGCACCGTAAAAGCAGTCCATCAAAGAGAACTTCGCGACGACATAAAAGCCCAAATTATTCTTGGCAATACTTACCATCTTTTTTTACGCCCTGGACTTGATGTTTTAGAGCAAGCTGGCGGACTTCATAAGTTCAACGGTTGGGAAAAACCGATACTGACAGATAGTGGAGGTTATCAAGTTTTCTCATTGTCCGATAGACGAAAAATCAATGAACAAGGTGCTGTCTTTCAGTCACATATCGATGGTTCGAAGCATATGTTTTCTCCCGAATCGGTGATGGATACTCAACGTACTATTGGTGCCGACATTATCATGGCTTTTGACGAATGCACACCTTATCCTTGCGAATATAAGTATGCACATGATTCGATGGAAAGGACCCATCGCTGGCTGAAACGATGTATTGAACGCTTTGATACTACGGATTCTAAGTATGGATTTGAGCAAACCCTTTTTCCTATCGTACAAGGAAGTGTTTATCCTGATTTGCGTAAGAGAAGCGCCGAGTTTATTGCTGAGCAAAATCGACCCGGTAACGCCATAGGCGGATTGTCGGTTGGCGAACCACATGAAGATATGTATGCAATGACGGAGCTTGTTTGCGATATCCTTCCGGCTGACAAGCCGCGCTACTTGATGGGAGTAGGTACTCCTCAAAATATTTTAGAATCAATTGCATTAGGTGTTGATATGTTCGATTGTGTGATGCCTACGCGCAATGCCAGAAATGGAATGTTATTTACAAGTGAAGGCATCATCAATATCCGAAATGAAAGATGGAAGAAAGATTTTAGTCCGCTTGATCCACTTTTGACAACGTTTGTTGACGAACAATATACCAAAGCTTATTTACGTCATTTATTTATTTCGAGCGAATATTTAAGTGGAATGATTGCTAGTGTTCATAATTTAGGCTTTTACCTTTGGCTGGTTACCGAAGCCAGAAAACATATAATTGATGGTACATTTAGCACGTGGAAACCTGCCATGGTTGAGAAAGTTAGTCGCCGCTTATGAAGTTTAAATTATACCTCTTAGATCGATACATCATAAAGAAGTTTTTAGGGACTTTTTTTTATGCTGTATTGCTTTTTGGAGTAATACTTCCGGTGATTTTCGATCTCACCGAGAAAATGGATGATATCATCGAAAAGGAAATTCCTATTACGGAATTGATGTTCGATTATTATCTCAATTTCATCCCTTATTTCGCAAATCTTTTTACACCTATATTTGCCTTTATTAGCGTGGTTTTCTTTACCTCACGCATGGCAAATCAAACAGAAATTGTTGCTATACTCAGCAGTGGAGTGAGTTTTAGAAGATTACTGCGTCCATTTATGCTCAGTGCACTAGTTGTAGCAATGTTTTCTTTTGTTTTAGGCAGTTTCATCATTCCTCCCGCAAACGAGCGACGACTGACATTTGAATATAAATACATGAAGTTTAACTGGAACAGGCATTTCAGTAATTTACATCGTCAAATAACGCCAGGAACATTTGTATACCTCGAAAGCTACACCCAAAATACAGGAACCGGATTTCGTTTCACCCAAGAGAAATTTAATGGTCAAAAAATGGAGTATAAAATTAGCTCCGATTACATCCGTTGGGATTCAATAGCAATGCAATGGTCTTTAGATAACGTTGTTGTTCGTTCCTTTAAAGGAAAAAAAGAGTCGATTCGTAAATTGGCGAAACTCGACACGATGATGCAATTTAGTCCTCGCGATTTTGCCCTTGCCGATGATGATGTTGAAATGATGAATTTCTTTGAACTATCTACCTTCATTGACCGTGAGCGTTCAAAAGGCTCAGAGTTTATCGATTATTATTTGCTCGAAAAGCATCGCCGAATGGCAAATCCATTTTCTAATATAATTCTCACTTTAATTGCAGTTCCCTTAGCGGGACGAAAGGTTAGGGGAGGCGTTGGACTTCATATTGGAATTGGAATTGGTATTAGTTTCTCATATATCATGTTGATGCAAATTTCCTCTGTATTTGCCACTGAAGGAGGAATGAATCCTGCAATTGCAGCGTGGATTCCAAACGTACTATACTTCCTCTTGGCTTTGTGGCTATTAAAAAAAGCACCTAAATAGGGTTTACTTAAAAAGTCAGAAACACGTTAGATGCGAGACAAGAGTATTTTTTGACGTACAAATAGTACTTCAAAATAATCTTAACGAAGCAGATGGCGTTTTGCTGGCTAAGCTAAATTCTAGAAAACAATAAAAATAATAATTTGTGACGCATACAATCTAATCAATTTCGTCAAATAATGCACACCAAATCAAAAATTAAACATTATAACATTAA
>Ga0209702_10004847_pt1 | contig 19031 bp, 17 predicted proteins | sample FRY01_FD_187210 | JGI IMG/M metagenome (GOLD analysis project Ga0209702, IMG submission 187210) | Freshwater microbial communities from Lake Fryxell liftoff mats and glacier meltwater in Antarctica - FRY-01 (SPAdes) (version 2) | ecosystem: Environmental > Aquatic > Freshwater > Ice > Glacier...
GGTGTTTGAGCGCCACTACGCTCAGCTCAGAACTGGGTAGCGACGCAGAAAAGCCAACGCAATTTCGAAATGCAAAATTCACCTTGTCTGCGCTAAGCAGGCAGGAAAAGCCGTCAGTAAAATTAGCAACTGGCGAGGCCATACCGGCCAGAAATCGCTGCAAGTAGGACTTCTTGGTGTGGCAGGTGGATTGGCTCGGTAATTTCACGAGATATTGCGCAAATAACTGAGATATTCGGGTTGGCAAACTTTGGACAAACTTAAAATCACGGATTCAGGATATTGCTAGAATAGGTAGGAGAATGTAGGTGCTGTCGGCATCCCGATTGGTGGCAAAACGTTTACAAAAAGCTTTGCAAGTTTTCATATTTAGGAGTACTTCATGCGTATAGAAATCCGATTGATGGTCGTAGCCGCTGCTGTTCTCGCTGCGCTCAGTTTCGGCGGCGTAATGGCCCAGGCGCCGAACATGCCCACGCCGGCCAAGTCCCTGGGTTCGTTAGTCATCGGCAGCGGGATCGATGCAGCGTCTGCGTCGTTCGTTGCCGCCGTACGCAAAGGGTTTTTCAAGCAAAATGGTATCGATGCCGAATTGAAGGTGTTCGCGTCGGGCCAGGAGGCTTTGGATGCGGTCCTTACCGGTCAGGCCGACTCTGCGAGCAATGGTCAGTACAATGTTCCTTTAGTGGCAGCTAAGGGCGGGAACATTAAAATCATCAGCGAATTTGCAAGGTCGAAGCTGCAATTTGGCGCGGTTGCCCGGGCAGATATCTACAAACCACAGGATCTCATCGGGAAAAAGGTCGCCACCCAGTTCGGAACCACACCCGAATATTATGTCCGACTTTACCTGCAAAAGTACGGCCTCGACCTCAAGCAAATCAACTTGGTCAACGTGCAGTTTGCGCAGATGGTTCCGGCAATTGCACGCGGCGATATCGACGCATTCTTTGCTTTCGATCCTCATCTGACAAGAGCGGTTGCGGCAGCACCTGGCGTTCACATTCTGCACCGGTCCGGGGACGACGATGTGATGACGCTTCGTGTATACGCCGGGGTATCGCAAAAAGTGTACTCCAACAAAAATCTTGCGGTGGCCTATATCAAGAGTCTTACGGAGGCAGGTGCCTGGGTAAACGCACATCAGGATGAAGCCGCGCAGCTGATCAGCACGGAGTTCAAGTTGCCCATCGACGACGCAAAAAAATACGTGCGCTATTTCGATTACGCGGTCACTCTGGACAATGCAGCCAGAGACGAACTTGCCAAGGTTTCGGCATACCTCGTTCAGCAGAAAATTGTTCCGAGTGCGCCGGATCTCTCCAAGTTTGTGACCTCGGAATTCATTCAGGCGGCTTATCCTGGCAAGTTTTGATCGCCACGCCCGAATTGGAGAAGTGTCCCGCCCCCACCGACGATTAGCCCTATGCAGCTTGGTCGCCCTTTCGTTTCAGTTGGGTATCGCGCGGGGCCAGTTCTTGCGGCAGTCGATCTTCAGCTCGCGCGCGGCGAGTTCTTTAAATGAGCGGCAAAAGAAACTGAAAGGAGCTGTATCATGAGCTCGCTGACTTCTGAACAACAACTGACGCAATTCGCTGCGCAAGTGCGCGCGGACCGTTTGCCTCCGGTCGTCATCGCCAAGTTGAAGGAACTGGTGCTGGATTCCATCGGCGTGGCTTTGGCTGGGTCCACCGCGCCGGGAGTCGATGCGATTCTCACTCCGGTGCGCGAGTGGGGTGGCAAGCCGTTAAGCAGTGTCATCGGACATGCATTTCAGGCACCTCCGCCGCTAGTAGCTCTTGCCAACGGCATGATGGGGACGGCGCGCGACTTCGATGACACCCTCGACGATGCCATGCTTCATACGCAGCCGTCCGTGTTGTATTCCACCCTAGCGCTGGCCGAAGCGCGCGGTTGCAGTGGTGCCGATATGCTGGCTGCGCTTGCGGCAGGCACTGAAATGCAATGCCGAATGGGTCACGCTCGACTGCGGGGCCAGGAATTTTTGCCGACAGGCACCACTGGCGGCATCGCTGCGGCGGCGGCATGTGCCCGCGTCATCGGTATGCCGGCTGAGCGTTTGATCGACGCCTGCGGCATCGCTTACAGCCAATGTGCTTCGAACGTCCAGCCGTTGCGGGAATTTGCTACCGTCAAGCGCTTCCACGCCGGGTTCGCGGCGAAAGTGGGAGTCTTATCCACGGTACTGGCAGAAGGCGGTCTGACAGGAGCCCATCGGTTTTTGGAGGGCGAATTCGGGTACTATCGGCTTTATGAAATGGGCGCTTACCTCCCGGGGCCGCTAACCGAAGGGCTCGGAGAAAAGTGGCATTTGCTGCAGCTCTCGTTGAAACCTTACCCGTCGGGCCGGGATAATCACGGCGCGGTCGAGGCAGCACTGCTGCTGCGGAAAGAAAACAGGATTTCGCCTGAGAACATTGAGCGCGTGGACGTTTGGTTGCCGCCGAACGCATTTGGCGTCGCGGGTTATCCGTGGGGTAGCCTCGGCGGCCATCCAGTGGTGGAGGCCGTCATCAGCGCTTCTTACTGTGTCGCTGTGGCGTTGGCGAAAGGAAGACTGACGCTGGACGACATGACGCCGGAGGCTGTTGCGGATGCAACAGTGCAGACACTAGCGCGCAAGGTTCATTGCCACAAGCTCACCGATGGCGTTGATGAAATTACGTTTGTTCCGCAGAAGGTGGAAGTCACCACTACGGATGGCCATCGCTATGGCCATGAAGTAACTGACTATATGCTCGGCCATCCAAGTCACCCGCTGTCCCGAGCCCAGGTATTGCAAAAGTTCCACGACTGCATCCGGTTCGCCGCCAGACCTGCGTCCGATGAAATAGCACAGCGCTTGATAGCGGCAGTCGACCACCTGGAAGAGTTGCCTGATGCCGGCGTAATCGGGCGCCTCGTTTCACTGGCCAAATCGGAGTAACCTCTTGCCGCTGGTTGGTGAAATTCCAAACTACATGCGTGAATTCGGCGCGTTCGCCGCTCGGTTGTCGGCAGAAGATCTTTGCCGCGAATCGCGCGAGGAGGTCATACGCTTTATCGCTGAGAGTCAGGCCGCGATCATCGTTCGGGGTCAAAGAAGCGAAATGATGCGATTGGACAGCGAGCTACGCCTCGGTGCTGGGTTAGTGACTATACCTGATCCTGAACCTGTGCTGCCGCAAGATCGCGGGCTTGGGAGGTGCATGACAGCGATGACTCCGAGGACGCATTCCATTTGGTGCGGCGCAAGGCGCTGGCCGAGGGCATTGCCTGCATGCCGCTCAAGCCGGTCAAGCGGCTTTTCCCGATAAGTTGTGATCGCGATGCCGACATTGGACATCCGTCCCGCCGAAGTGGAACCATACGTAAGCTTGGCCGCAGTGTCATTTCAGTACCATCGCGCGGCGCCGATTCTTAGCGGACTTGATCTCAAACTCGCTCGCGGCGAGTTCTTCACTTTGCTGGGTCCTTCCGGCTGCGGCAAGACCACGGTGCTCAATCTGCTTGCGGGCTTCGAGCGACCGACGCAAGGTCAAATTATTGTCGCGGGCAAAGAAGTTCACGTGCCTGGACCCGACCGGGTGGTGATCTTTCAGGGTGACGACTCTTTACTTAATTGGCTTACAACGCTCGAGAATATTGAATTCGGACTTCGGCTCGCCGGTATCAATGCCAGAGAGCGCCGGGCCCTTGCCGCCGATGCGTTGCAAAGCGTCGGCCTTTCCGGACAGGGCGACAAATATCCCCACCAACTCTCCGGCGGAATGAAGCAGCGCGTGCAGATTGCACGGGCCCTGGTATGTCAAGCGGACATCCTGCTGATGGACGAGCCTTTTGGGGCTCTGGATGCACAAACACGATCACTTTTGCAGGATGAGTTGGCGCGTATCTGGGTCGAATCCAGACGCACCGTGCTTTTCATTACCCATGATATCAGCGAGGCGATTATCCTCGGTGACAGGATCGGCGTGATGAAGGCAGGGCCTGGGTCGGCCATTAGCGAAGTGATCGTCAACGATTTGAGTCGGCCGCGCAGTCGAGGCACTGTCAATTTCGCCGACATGTACTCGCGTATTGAACAATTGGTTTCCACCGAGGTCATGCGATCCATGCAAGGGGAACTGGAATGAGCAACCCTCGGGGTCAAGCAATCCAACGCTTTGCAATCGACGCGATGCCTCGTTCGAGGGCGTTTTTTTTGTCCATTAGTTCGATTGTGGCTGGGCTCCTGATATGGCAGATCAGCGCAACAGTTCTATTTGATTCCATCCTCTATCCGAGCGCGCTCTCGACGCTCGTCGCACTTGCATCTGAAATGACCCGGGGCAACCTGGGAAAGGATTTGACCATCACGTTTGGACGAGTGGTTGCCGGCTTCGCGATGGGCAGCTTCCTCGGCGCGTCGCTGGGTCTGCTGATGGGATCGTTCCGATCTGTCCGAACGTTTTTTAGTCCGATGGTTAACTTTTTCCGCTTCATCACGCCTATTGCTTGGGTTGCTCCGGCTACGATCTGGTTCGGTATCGGAGAAACATCGAAACTGTTTCTCGTGGTTTATGCCACGCTGTTCATCGTGCTAATCAATACCATGACAGGAATCAGCCACATTCATCGTGACCGATTCCGCATGGCGCGATCCTTCGGTGCCAATCCACTGGAAATATTCTGGAGGATCACGATTCCGGCATCGGTGCCCTTCATCATCACCGGTATGAGAATAGGACTTGGCAATTCCTTCATGACCGTGATTGGCGCAGAAATGCTGGCGGGCAACGACGGCCTCGGCTACCTCATCTACAGTTCGCGGCTTTTCTATCGCTCCGATGTCATGTTTGCAGGCATTATTCTACTCGGTGTCATGGGGTTCGCTGCCGATTGGCTGTTTGTGCTTTTGCGGCGGCGGGCGCTGTCCCGATACGAGGTGCTTTCGTGACTGGGCCTCACGCTGGTGAAGCAGATACCGCCAAAAAGGCATCTTTAACTGGAAGCCGCGCGATATCCGTCGTGGGACAGTCGGCACCAATCGGCCCGTCCATAACCAAGCGAACACTGACTGATGTTTTGATTGCCGTGCTTTCGATCGGCTGCTTATTTGCGGTCTGGGAGTTCGCGTCACGCACCTTTGGGCTGCTCTTGCTGTTCCCGCCGCCGACGGTAACACTGCGTCGATTTGCCGAGCTCATGGCCACAGGAGAATTGGAGCGAGCGGGACTATTCAGTCTACTTCGTATTTTCGCCGGATTTTTTGTCGGGAGCCTCGCAGGAATTTTCCTGGGACTGCTGATGGGAAGTTTCGTCAACGTGCGCGCTGTCGCCGAGCCCTATGTGCATTTTTTCAGATTCGTTCCACCCCTCGCGTGGTTCGCACCGGTCATGCTTTGGTTTGGCAGCGGGGAGGTCGCGCGCACGATCCTGATCGTCTACACCACTATTTTCATTGTGGCTCTTAATGCGATGGCTGGTGTTGCCGCAGTACCTCGCAACAAGACCCGTATGGCACACACGTTCGGTGCCACCGACGCCGAGGTGTTCCGACTGATCACGCTGCCTGCTTGCGCCCCTTATATTTTTACCGGCATGCGAATCGCGCTGGGCAATTCGTTTATGACCATCGTGGTTGCAGAGATTCTGGGCGCCCGTGACGGATTGGGTTATCTGATCAATAACGGTGTTCTGTTCCTGGATGTTGCGTTGGTATTTTCAGGGATCATCGCGCTCGGCATCCTCGGTTTTCTGTCAGATGCCGTCTTCAGTTTGCTGATCCGGCGATTTGCTGGGCAGTTTGCGCCACCACATTCGACAAGCGGCTAAAAGAACTCAGAGAATGAGAGTTTTTCGAAAAAGCAGTTTGGATATCATTATCCAGGGGTCATTATCCCTTGGTCCTCTTGAATAAATCGCTCCACGGGCGTTCTACGGGGTCGATCTTGCGATTTCATTCGGTCGCGGACGCAATATTGAAAAACTCTCACTCTCTCAGTCATGTACGCCGACTTCTGAACAACAGTTGACACAATTCGCTGCGCATGTGCGCGCGGACATTGTTTGCCTCCGGCCGTCATCGCCAAGCTCAAAACTGTTGCTTGATTTGATCGGCGTGGCTTTGGCTGGGTCGACCGCGCTAGGACGGAGTCGATGCGATTCTCACTCTGGTGCACGAGTGGGGTGGCAAGCCGTTAAGCAGAGAGCGTGCTTAATCCTATTTTCCTCAGTTGCCCAATAGGAAAGTGTCGAAAACGTAGACTTGGCGCGGGTTTAACGCGATCTTGAGAGGACACCAAATGGGTGAGCAGAAATTTGCCATGAAGCTGGTTGCCGAAGCCTGTGAGAAGGCCATGGTCACGACCGGTGGATGCGCAGACGTGCAGGACATGCGGGTGAGCACGCCGGGGGGTGTGTTCCAGATTCGCTGGGATGCGCGCGGTGGCGCAACGGCGATGGGGCAACTGCCGTTTTTTGCCGAGTACCTCGATGCCACAGGTCTGTTTGAGGACTGGATCAGGGAATGCCCACTGAGCTACGCGAGTCCCAATGCGCCCAAGTTGATCGACGTCTTGGGCACGTGGATGCTGTCGATCCTGGATGGTCACAACCGCTACGCGCACGTCGGTGTGTTGCGCGGGGACGGCGTGGCCCCGAGCATCCTGGGGATGAAAAAGATCATTGGCGACGACAGCCTGCGCCGCGCACTGAGCGCCATTGCGCCGGCGCCAAACAACAAGCACACGGCCGAGGAAAAGGCAGCGCAGCAAGCGCAGGTTGAGCGCGCGACAAAGTGGATGCAAGACAACCTCATGCACAGCGTTGCCGAGGCGCTCAAGACGGCGTGGGTGCTCGATTGCGACACGACGATCAAACCGTTGTATGGCCACCAAGCCGGAGCCGATGTGGGCTACAACCCGCACAAGCCGGGGCGCCCAAGTCATGCCATTCACACGTACTGGATCGGCAACCTGCGCCTGGTACTGGACGCACAGCTGGAGTCTGGCAAAAGGCATAGCCCGTCGCACAGCCGACCCGGGTTGGTGGCCCTCATTGAGGGCTTGGCAGTGGAGTGCAGGCCGCAGCTGGTCCGCGGCGACATTGCCTTCGGTAGCGAGGGGGAAATGGCAGCGCTGGAGGCGTTGGAGCAGGCGTACCTGTTCAAGCTCAAGCGCAGCCCCGGGGTCGTGAAGTTGCTTAATCGTCAATGCAATCTTGATGAGTGGAGCGACGTCGGCCAGGGCTGGACGGGGCGTGAAGACACGCTGCGCTTGATGGGCTGGAGCAAGGCCAGACGCGTCATCGTGATCCGCCGCGCGCGCAAGATCGATCTCGATGGCGGTAACAAAGCAACAGTCAAAAAGCGCGGCAGGAAAAGCAACGTCCAAAAGCAAGCCGAGTTGGCATTGATCGACGAAAACGAGGTGACCAAGAATTGGGAGTACGCGGTTCTGGTGTGCGACACGCCGTACAAGCTCGAGCACATGGGGCAGCTCTACCGGGACCGTGCTGACTGCGAGAACGGGTTTGATGAAATCAAGAACCAGTGGGGCTGGGGCGGCTACAGCACGCAAGACATCGAACGCTGCGCGCTGAGCGCGCGGGCGGTGGCGCTGATCTACAACTGGTGGAGTTGGTACGTGCGGCTGGCAAATCCGAAGAACCGGATGGAGGCCATCACGAGTCGCCCGAAGCTTCTGAGCGCGGTTGGCAGGCTGACCAATCATGCTGGCCAGAACAAGATCTTGCTGACCGTCATGCATGAGTCAGTCGCGCAGATCAAGCGCCTCGTTGCCAATGTGCGCACAGGCATTGAGTACTTATCCAGCAAAGCGCCGCAGTTGGCGAAATCCGAACGCTGGGTCGCCATGGTGCGGTTCATCGTGAGTCGAATATTGGCCGCCCAGACCGAATCCAGGATGGTTCCGGTCGCCTTACCGAGCGGCTAACTGAGGAATCTAGTTTAATACGAATGGCATCTACATCGAACCCACGCTCGAGGCGCATAGCATGCAGTGCAACATGGCCCTTTGCGTCCCGCATTCCATAGTGATTCCCCTCATCGCTGCCAACACGGACTTGCTGGTTACCATTCCCAGCCGGGTGGCGGACGTCTCGTCGCTCCTCGTCAAGCTCAAGATCCACCCGCTGCCGATCCCGATCCCCCAGTTTCGAGTGTTCAATGCACTGGTACGAACGGTTCGAGAACGAAGCAGCCATTCGCTGGTTGAGGCGTGGTACGCGGTCTGTTCGGCGATCCGGCGAAGCAGCACCAACCAGCGATTCCCTCCGCCTACCGCTTTACCAGCGCCGCAGCGGCTTCCCCGGCCAAGCGCCCCAAGTTCGTCGCCATCAACAAGCCCGACCCCGAGAGATAACCCCAGTCGCTCGGACCAGACAGACCCCGCGCCGCACCGCCGCCGGCAAAAAGATTGGGGAACGGTGTCCCATCTTTCTTCAGCACACGCGCCTCTTTGTTGACTTCGAGCCCGCCCTGGGTGTGGAACAGGGCGCCGGTGACTTTCGCCATGTAGTAAGGAGGAACGAGCGGACGGTGCGTCGAGAAGTCGCGGCCTAACGCGTCCTTTTTCTTGCCCAAAGCGATGTCGGCGACCTCGCTTAGCGTCTGCGACAACGTCTTCGCATCGCAACCGATCATCCTCGCCATCTCCTGCACCGTAGTGTACTGCTTGATTGCGCCGGCGCCCAGCGCCTCCACGTGGCTGTGCAGTGTCATTGCGATCTTTTGACAACGGTCGTCCCAGATAGTCCAGGCGACGTGATCGGGCTGGCGCAGCACCTTGAGCGCCTGTTCGGAATAGCCTTGATTCTCGTTCGAGAAGCGCAGCCCACTCTTGTTGACCTGGAAGCCGCCCTCCGTAATCGAAGGCCAGCTCAAATGGATATTGTGCGGCGTGGCCACCGCGCCATGCCCCTGGAATGCCCCCATGTCCTTAATGGACGCGCCGAGCTCTTCGCCCCACCTGACTGCGTCACCTTGATTGCCGACATGGCCATGGTAGTGAGCTGTCGCGATCTCTGGGATGTATTTCGCTAGCATCTCCTTGTTTCCGCCATAGCCGTTGCACGCAAGGATCAAGGCCGAGCAGCCAATATCCTCGGTCTTTCCGTCCGGACGCGTCACGCGCACCCCTTGGACGTATCCGTCCTCGTCTGCAAAAAGATCGGTCACCGGGGCGGGCGTAGCGATGGGAATTTCCTGATCGCCGATCGCCGCAAGAAACACCGCGAGCAACTCCGCTCCAAAGCACGAGGGTGATGCGTGCATATGCGGCTTGGTGTGCCCCGGGTAGCGAAAATCGAGGATGCACGAGAGCGGCATGCGATAGCGATCGACCAGCCAGTCGATCGTCCTGGCGGATTCCGCAGCAATGTGCGTTGCCAGTTCCACGTCGCATTCGCCGTGCGCTTTGTTGATCAGATCCCGCGCAAGTATGTCGGGCGTATCGTCCAGCAGTCCTGCGGCTTTCTGCAGCTTCGTTCCAGCGGCCGGAATCTGTCCGCCCGACAACGAGGTATTGCCGGTGGGCTTGGCATCGCGCTCAAGGATGAGAACTTCCGCGCCTCGTTCGTTGGCGGCTAGTGCTGCGCTGCAGCCGCAGGCCCCGGCACCGACGATCAGAACCTCAACTTCACTCGCAAACACTCTTCCAACTGCATTCAGCACTGGCATGAACCTCTCCTAATAAAAAACTACCGGCGCTACTGCCGCATCTGTCTCGGAAGCCAGAGGACAATCTCCGGAAAGACCGTGATCACAGCGAGCCCGGCCAGAACGATGATCACGAACGGAGCCGCTCCCCGAAAGATTGTCATGAGCGGAACGTCCGGCGCCACTGTACGCATGACATAGACATTGATGCCGACGGGCGGCGTAATGAGCGCGAGCTCGATCATGATGGTAACGAAAATTCCCAACCACACCTTGTCGAACCCGAGCCCCAGGAAGATCGGCATGACGAACGGCAGCGTCAAGACAAGCATCCCGAAGGCTTCGAGGACGCATCCCAGAATCAAGTACAGCACCACGAACATCGCGACGACCACGTAACGATCGAACGCCAGGTCGTTCACCGCCTTGACGAATGTCGGTACGAGTTCAGTTAGGACGAGGAAACGGCTTACCAAGATGCCTCCGACAATCACGAGGATGAGTGTCGCGCTCATTGACACCGACTCCAATGCCGCACGGCGGAATCCGTCCCATGTAAGGCGCCCCATCAGCAGCGCGACCAGGCCGACCGCCATGCAACCGAATGCCGAAGCCTCGGTTGGAGTCATGACTCCCCCGTATATGCCACCCAGGACAAGTACGAATACGATGATGATCGGGAGCGTGCTGCCCAGCGATCGGAGCCTTTCGCCCCAGGAGTACGACAAACCCCGCGAGGCGAGCGCGGGATTGAACATGCTGATGCCGATGATCCACAGGCAGAAAAGCACGCACATGAGGATGCCTGGAATGATCCCGGCTATGAACAGCTCGGGGATGGAAGTCTCCGTCCAGATTCCATAGATGATCATCGGGATGCTCGGCGGGATCAGGATGGCAAGCGTCCCGGCTGCTGCGATGCTTCCGGTGGCAAGCTTGATATCGTACTTGTACCGGCGCATCTCCGGCAGGATTATGCTGCCCATGGCTGCGGTAGCGGCGATACTCGATCCGGTGACCGCGCCGAACGCCGCCGAACTCACGGTGGCCGCCACGGCAAGACCTCCAGGAACCCAGCCGAACCAGCGATAGACCGCGCCGAACATGTCACGCCCGATACCGGTCCGAAACGCAAGCTGCCCCATGAAGATGAAAAGCGGGACCGTGATGAGGAGAAAGTTGGTCGCCATCTCCCACAATACCAGCTGAAGCTGTGTACTCGAGCGCGAAAAGTCAGTGAGTACCGCGTTACCGGCCAGACCCAGGATCCCCAGGCTCACCGCAATGGGCACGCCCATGAATATCAGCACCACCATTATGGCAAGACCGACCAATCCGACGGTAAGCGGCTCCACGCGCTCAGGCCTCGCCGGAAGCGACCGCGTCGCTCAGCAAGTCTTCCCTGCGAAGCAGGGTGTAGAACGCACGCGCCAGAAACATGAGCGTTGCGATCGTCAAGCACAGAATGATCACGGCGTAGACGGGCCAATAAGGGAACCCGATGTTTTGCGTTCCCTCGCGGTATTTCACGCTACCGATCAGGGCATTTCCCATTCCCCAAAGCAGGACACCCAGGAACAGCAGGCCCAGGAAAGCCGTCGCAACGTCCGCCAGGCGCCGCAGGCGCCGCCCGAAACGCACGTACAGAATATCGGTGGCGAGATGGCCGCCCCGCAGCGTCACTTGCGCAAGGCTAAGAAAGTATATCGCTGGCAACAGTACGGTGCTCATCTCGTTCGCCCACAGGGAAGGTGCCGCAAGGACGTACCGGGTAAAGATATCGTAGCAGACCAGCACCACCAGCGCCGGAAGAAACACCAGGCCGCCGATGTGGTGAAGCGCCCCTGACGCACGGCCTAGAATGCGCGCCGTGCGCTTCATAGCTGAGCATGACGGCGCTGCGGGAATGCTCTGCTTCATATTGCTACATTCCCGGGATCACACCCTTGATGGGGTTCTGCACCGCCTGCTTGAACAGATCTTCGCTACTCATCTTGTCGTACTTCGCGTTGAGTCTGGCGATATCGGCAAGAAGCGCGCGAATGGGCAGGTCTTTGAACTCCTTCACGTACTCCTCGACCACCGGCGACAAGACGTTCTGAAACCTCTTGAGTTCGGCATCGGATAGCGTGATCACCTCGACACCGGCGTCCTTGTAGACCTTCTCCATGAAAGCACGTTTATCCAGCAATGAGCGCTGTGTGATCGCATACGGCGCCAACTGTTGTGCCCGATAGAACATCAGCTTCTGATCGGGCGGCATTGCAGCAAACGCTTCTTTCCGCACGCACATGTCAAGATTCAGCGCGCTGAGGTTCAGCCGCGTCACATACTTTCCAACTTCGTACGCCTTCCAGGCGAAGATACCTGCATCGACCCACAAAGTGCCGTCAACCACGCCCTGCTGCATCGAGGGCACGATGTCCTGGAAGGGCATATTGACGAAGACTACCCCCAGGGCCTTCCCGATCAACGCAGAAGTGCCCTGCGCCGCAAGCTTCATGCCCTTCAGATCCTCCAGTTTGCGCACAGGCTTGTTGGTAATGATGTCCTGATATCCGACGATGTGCTTGTTCGCGAAATGCACCTCCTTCGCTTCGAATTCCGGTGTGAAATACTTAGGCGCAAGCTCGGCGTAGACGCGATTGGCCACCTGGGGGTTAGCGGACGTAACGAACGGCAGTTCGAAAATCTTGTTCATCGGCATGCTGCGGGGTGGCTCGATGTTGCTGTAGCAAAGAGAATAGTCCGAGATGCTGCTGCGTACCGCCTTAAACCCGTCCTGTCCCGCGTGTAGCTGCCCTCCCCCGACAATCTTCCACTTCTGGGTGCCATTGGAGAGCAGCTCGATCAGCTCGACGTTGCGCTCCCACCACGGCGCGATCACCGATGCCGGAGCTCCGGGATGAGTGAAAGTGTATTCCTTCAGTGGAGCGCGGGTTACCGGCGTCTTCTGGCCGGGATACTCGCCCTTCGCCCACAGATCGACGAAATCGGCTGCTCCCGCGGACGACATCGCGGCCATCAGCGCGAAGCTGACTGCCCCAATAACCCGAACCTGCCCTTTGCAATGCATCATGGTCAACTCTCCTTTGTGATTTATAGACTGCCTCGTACGATAGTTGGAATCAGGCCACTCACGGAATAAGCAGCAACTTTCCGAAGAAATCCCGGCTCGCAAGCACCTCGTGCGCCCGCGAAGCCTCGCGCAGCGGGAACGTGCGCCCTCCAAGGGCGATCAGACTACCGTCGGCGATGAGCTGAAAGATCCGGCTCGTGGTCGACTTGCGGAAGGAATGCGTGCTCGTCATAGTCAGCTGCTTACGGAAGAACTGCACGATATCGATCTCGACTTTTTCGCCCGCGTGAGCCCCGCCAGTCGCGATCCTGCCTCCCAGCGCGACCGCCCGAAGGCTCTGCTGGAGCGTTCGCCCGCCGACCAGTTCGATCACCAAGTCGACACCGCGCCCGCCGGTCAGGCGCAGGACCTCCTCAGCCAGATCCTGGGTGCGGTAATTGACGATTTCATGCGCCCCGAGGTCGCGCGCCCGTGCAAGCTTGTCGTCCGCGCCCGCGCTGGCGATGACGCGCGCTCCAGCGCGCGCTGCGATCTGGACGGCCGCCGAGCCCACGCCCCCGCCCGCAGCGTTGACCAGGACATCTTCGCCGGCGCGCACGCCGCCCTGCTCGACCACGAGCTCCCAGGCCGTGGAAAACGCCGTCCGGGACGCAGCCGCCGTTTCGTAGGAAAGGTTAGCAGGGATGCGGACCAAGTTCGGCGTGCCGACCTTGATGTACTCCGCGTAGGTGCCCCACCTATTGGCCCCGAGCTTAGACAATTCATCAACGCACAGATTGTCTAGTCCCTTCGAGCAGTTGCAGACCCGGTGCCGGCACGTGCCGCTGCTGAGGGCGACCGCCGGAATGACGCGATCGCCGACAATGAATTCACTCACCGCAGACCCCACGGCGGCGATCTCTCCCGCGCCTTCGCTGCCCATGATATGGGGCATGCGGAAGGCGTGGCCGGCTTTACCCTCCCTTACATCGAGGTCCATATGATTCACGCCAACTGCGTGAAGACGGATCAGGACTTCGCCGGGCCCGGCCTCCGGCGTCGGAACCTCTTCGTAGCGCAAGACGTCGGGGGCCCCGAACTCATGAATGACGGCGGCCTTCATACGGTGGCTCCTTCCCAACCGCGACTCTCGCCGAGAAAGTTCGTCACCACGCGGCAATGCTCGACTACTGCATCGAACAGAGTCGTATGCCCCGCTCCTTCAATGACATGCGTCTGTGCGCCGGGGATGCGCCGCGCGATCTCGGCCATGCCACAACCGCTCGGTCCAGTATGCCAAGGTGTCATCCGATCATGCTCCCCGCCGATCACGAGAGTGGGCGCCGAGATACGCCCGAGGCAGGATCGCAGGTCCATCGCGATCATGGCGCGACAGGCCGCCAGGTAGACGTGCGGCGAAGTGCTGGCCACCAGGGCAGCACGAATGCGTTCTATCGTTGCCTCGCCGTCACCGCGATCCAGAAAATCCGATGACAGGGCTCGCAACGCAACAAATCCGGCGTAGGTACGGCTGTCAACGCCCAGCTTCTCGATGAGATCGATGGCGATCTCATAGTGCAATCGGCCGACGAAGTCGAACTTCGCCACCGCGCAGTTGATCACCAGCCGGGCGACTCTGTCGGGATAGCGCGCGGCGAACGTCATTGCCACCATTCCTCCGGTGGAAGTCCCATGGATATGCGCGCGATCAAGACCAAGTGCGTCCAGCAAGCCAGCCACGTCATCCGCCCACACATCCATATCGTAGTGTTGCCGCGGACGATCGGACTGCCCATAGCCACGCTGATCGTAGTCTATAACCCCAAATGAGCTAGCGAGAATCGGTGTGGCCAGCGCGAAATTGGCATGGCCGAGACCGCCACCATGGATCTGTACGACCGCTTCACCCCCGCCAGTCTGTTCGTACCAAAGACGCGCTCCGTCAATCATCGCAAAACACATGGGACGATCCTTCAATCCAAATCAAATCGATATTGCCGACTACCAATCGAGCTCGCGAGCGATCGTCACGAAATTTCGCACGGCGCATGCTCGCGCAAGGCGTCCGCCAAAAGCTCGCGCCACGGCCTGGCGAGCACCGCAGCCTCTCCGCGAACGACGGCGGCGAATGTGTCGGGGAGCGCGGGGAAAATGCTTGCTGTGTTTTCAGCGAGTTTCGAGAGCAGCATCGACTCGTCGAACGGCTGATCGGTGCCGCCACGCGCGCTCTCGCAGACCGCGGACATCTTGCCGCCGTCCTGGAAGCGCAGCGTAACCCGCGCCGGCCTGTCTTTCGGAAACGGAGGGAGGTCGTGGTACGGCGCCAGGCGTACCCGCCGCCGCAACTTCGCGATGCCTTCGTCCTGCAGGGTTTCGAATGTGAATGCTCGGGCCCCGGCTGTGCCGAGCCGCGCGGTCGCGGCCATGACGTGCGGAATCGAGAACTTCGCGGCGAGCACGGTTGCCGGCTCGACGGTCCTTAAGGCCTGGCCGCCCGGACCGGTCTCGACCAAGATCTCGGCGATTTCGTCCACTTTGCGCTGCTGCAGGCGGCCCAGCAGATCGAGCATCGCTTCGACGGCGGAATGTGCGTAGCCGCAGCAAGCAAAGATCTTGTGGTAACCGTTGACGACTGACCAGGAGGCGCCTAGACCCTCGACCAGCGCATTCGGAATGGCCCGTGTCTTGAAACATCCGACGAATACGTCATAGGGCGTAGTGGGGGCTCCGCCGATGCCCGCTTCGGCCCAGTCTGCAGCACGCATGCCGATCCAGGCTCCAGCCGAGGTCCAGCCATTGCGCACCAGGGATCCTTCGACCGCAGTGTCGAATGGACCCGCGAAACCCATGCTTGCCGCCCCGGTGACGGCGTCCAGCATTGTCTTCGCATCGTAGCGGCGCACGAGCGAGGTCGCCGCTGCCGCGCCGATCGTCGCGAATGCGGCGTGGGGATGCACATTGAAGACCGGGAACGGAAAGGCAAGCGCAAAGCGGGTCGTGACTTCATAGGCAAGCGCAAGTGCGCTCAGAACCTCCTCCACGCTGCGCCCCTGCGCCTCTGCTTCAGCCAACAGGGCGGGAATGGTGTAAGCGCCGCCGTGGCAGGGCGCATTGCGAAACCCCTCGTCGAGCTCGCACCAAGTGATCGCCATGCCATTTGCGCTGGCTGCCGAATATCGGTCGAACCTCGGGGCCCCTCTCGCGAAGACAGTAGCCTCGGCGGTCCCCGATGCGGTGCGTGCCAGGCCATCACGAGCGCGCGCGACCTGGGGCTCGAGCGAGCCGACCACCATGGCGCCGATGTCATCGAGCAGAATCGTTGCCGCGCGCCGGCGCACGGCTTTCGGCAACGGCTTGGCAATGGCCTCGGTCGCCCAGCGCATCAGTTCACGCGTGTTTGCAGCCGCTTGGGTCCGGGCTAGATCCAGATGTTCGTCATTGACCATGACAAATCTGCTCCGTTACTTCTGATGCGCCGTAAACGCATCCAGAATCTGCTCGCCGGTAGCCAGCCAGACGTCTTTGTGACCGACCATGTAGCTCAGCGCTTCCTCCAGATAGCCGATGCGGTAAGGATGACCGATCACCCAAGGATGCAGCGCAATCGACATAATCCGTCCGCCGTGCTGCTCGCTTTCGCGGTAAAGCACGTCGAACTGGTCCTTGAATTGCTGCAACATCTCATGCTCGCGATGCTTGAAGTCGAGCAGCATCAAACGATCATCGATTTCCAGGGTATGCGGCATCGCCCACATTTCACCGTTCTTGGTGCGGAACTTGTAGGGCATATCATCGTTGGCCCAGTCGCACAGATACTCGATGCCTTCGGCGGCGACCAAATCAGGGGTATTGCTCGACTCTGACTTGCCGATCGACAGCCAGCCTCGGACTTTTTGACCGGTCAGCTTGCGCAGCTTGGAAACAGCTTCGTGCACGAGTTCTTTTTCGACATTCTCGTCCATGCCGCCGTAATGCATGTGTCCCATGCTCACGCCGTGCGCAATGACTTCCCAGCCGCGTTTGTTCACCTCCTCGACCAGCACCGGATAGCGTTCGGCAACAGTGGAATTCATCGGCACAGAAGCCTTGATGCCGAGGCGGTCGAGCAGCTTCATCACCCTGAATACACCGACCCGCAAGCCATATTCGCGATGCGAGTAATTGCGATAGTCAGGATAAGGCCGATTAAAGCTTCCCGGCGCAGCGACAGGCTTCGATTGCAAATCCAGCGGATACCACTGCAGAGCCGGCGACAACCACAACGCGATGCGCGCCTTGTTAGGCCAGGTAACAAATTTGCGATCGTAGGTCTTGGCCCAGTCGTAGCGATCATGATCCATCCCATAGTGGCGTATGGGGTATTTGAGGTATTCTGCAGGTAGGGCCATCTTATTTCGCCACTTGAATTTGTTGAGCTGCGGCCACTTTGTTGTAGTGATGCTCGTAGTAATATTCGGCAATTTCGCGCCCGGTCGTCACCCACACCTTGTCGTGGCCGGTGATGTACTCCAGCGCGTCGGCGAACGCATCGCTTCGATGCGGCTCGCCGATCAGGAACGGATGGGTCGGTATGCACATCACCGTTCCGTTTTCCGCACCCTCCTCGTACAGCTTGTCGAACTGGCGCTTAAGCATCTCGGTGTAATGCCGCGCCGGCGCCGAGTTGATCTGGTGATAAACGACGATGTCGTTCATGTCCAGCGAGTACGGCATCGAAATCAATCGCTTCCTTTTCACCTTGACCGGCTGCGGCTGATCGTCGTGGAACAGGTCACAGGTGTAGAGCACGTCGTATTCCGCGAGCAGATCGAGCGTCAGCTCGGTGTTGCTCAGAGCGGGGGACAGCCAGCCTGCGAGTTTTTGCCCCGAGGCCTTCTTGATCGTCTCGATCACGTCCTCGATCAATTCGCGATGCTGGTCCTCGCTCATGCCGTACTGAAAGCGCGTGTTGTAGACGCCGTGAGAAAAAAGCTCCCAACCGCGCTCGACGCATGCTTCGATAATCTCAGGATGATGATCGCAAACGGCAACGTTTAGCGACACGCTCCCGCGCACATGATAGCGGTCCATGACCTCCATCATTCGCCATACGCCGACCCGATTGCCATAGTCGCGATGCGAGTAGAAGTTCAAATCCGGCGGTGGGCGGGCCATGTCGGAACGCGTTGGATGCGGCGCCGGATACAGCTCGTAATATTCGATGTTAGGCGCTACCCAGAAAGCCACGCGAGCCCCATTGGGCCAGGTGACCTTCGGTCTATTATTGTATGGCGAGTAAGCGTAAACGTCGGGATCACTTAGCAAGGCCTGCTCCTTAGTGAATTGATTCATGGGTTACTCTCACCATCGCGCAAAGAACTCAGAAATACCTTACTAGCTAATGTTTGCCGGCTGGTAAGCCATCAAGTAATCGATGACCTCGGTCACCGAGACTACATCTGCGTATTTCATCGACATGTCGTACAAGCTGGCGAAGTGCGGACCTTCGTGACGATCATCGACGCATTCCTGCGGCACGATCGTCCGATAGCCACTCTGCAAGCCATCCACTGCGGTCGCGCGAACACAACCCGAAGTCGAGCCGCCGGTCACAATGATGGTATCGATCCTGTGCCACACCAGAAGTGCAGGCAAATTGGTTTGGAAGAACGCAGAGGCGCCGCGCTTGTTGATGATGATGTCGCGCTCGCGATCTACGTCGAGGCGATCGTCGAACTCTGCACGGCGCGAGCCAACCTTGATGTTCTGCAGCGAATCGGGCGTGTCGTTTCGCGTTCCCCATAACCCACAGTCGTCGCCCGATTTCATATATGAAACATACGTCCAAACAACAGGCAAGCCTTTGCTGCGCGCGAGATTGGAAATATCGTTCACGAATTCCATTTGCTTTGGGTGCGTCGAATACGCAGATTTGAATTCGTTTTCGAGCGTAAAGGCCTTTTGCAGATCGACGTTGACGATCACGGCCTTGCTACCAAAGCCGTAGCGCTTTCGCTTCGGATTGGCTTCGAGTTCCTCAAACAGTTGACGTGCGGATTTATTCGACAATTCCATCTGAAAACCTACTCTTGATAGAAACAGTTTTGTAATTTTAACTCCGATCTTTATTGTTGCCAAGTCACTGTCACTTCCATTCTTTCCACTTCTAGCCCGCATATTTCACGCAGCAGCATAAATTAACTGGTAAATCTCCTGGAACCATTGGTACATATGGTTGTCTCACTATGAAATACGGAGCGCCAAGCAATGCCAAACTGTACCAAGAAGATCGACCCCAAGACCATTGAGTTCAGCCCACAGGGGCGACGTGTT
>Ga0209702_10004848_pt1 | contig 19030 bp, 16 predicted proteins | sample FRY01_FD_187210 | JGI IMG/M metagenome (GOLD analysis project Ga0209702, IMG submission 187210) | Freshwater microbial communities from Lake Fryxell liftoff mats and glacier meltwater in Antarctica - FRY-01 (SPAdes) (version 2) | ecosystem: Environmental > Aquatic > Freshwater > Ice > Glacier...
CCTGCAGACGATGCACCAGCTCGATTTTTACTGCCGCCGGTACCGGCGCTTTTTCGTTTTGAAGACCGTCGCGTGGGCCGACATCGACGATTTTTACTTTGGATGGGTACTTCATGATGCTTCCTGTAGAGCTATCTTGAGCAGTTCCGCACCCTCGGCCACCTGGTCGCCGGGCGCATACAGCAGCTCTTCAACCACGCCATCGGCGGGCGCTGCAATCGTGTGCTCCATCTTCATGGCTTCCATCACTGCCAGCGGCTGGCCCTTAACAACCTTGTCGCCGGCCTTCACACCAAACGACACCATCTTGCCCGGCATGGGTGCGCTCAAGCGGCCGCCTTCGGTCGGGCCTTGGCCGGCATGTGCCAGCATGTCAACCACTGTGATCTGCGTTGCACCCGCCGCCGCAAACACATGCGCCACTTCGCCCTGACGGTACACCATTGCGTTGCTGCGCTGGCCGGCAAACTGCACATCGGTGCCCTGCGCGGTTTTGACGAACACCAGCAGGCCAGATGCGTCGCCCACGCTCAAACTCAGAGCGCCGTCATGCAGATAGGTCAGCTCGGCCTTGGCGGGCTCGCCGTGAAATTCGAACTCAAAGCGGCGGACGTTCACACCGTGCGAGCGCCAGCCATCGCGGCGGCTAAAGGGGTCAACGCCTTCCAATGCTTTCTCACTCAGCAGGGTTTGCGCCACCGCTGCAGCTGCCGCCATCGCCAGACCCACCGGCTCCTGGTTGAACAGCACGGCGCTTTCGCGCGGGATCAGGGCCGTGTCCAAGTTGGCATTGGCAAACGACGGGCTGCGCACCACGTAACGCAAGAACTGCACATTGGTACTCAGGCCGACGATGCGGGTTTGCGCCAGCGCTTCGTCCAACCGGGCCAGCGCTTCTTCACGCGTTTTGCCGTGCACGATGAGCTTGGCCACCATGGAATCGTAAAACGGCGAAATAGCATCGCCCTGCCGCACGCCATCATCGACACGCACATCGCCACTCTCAAAACTGGTGCAGGCGGGTTTGTCGTATACGTGTAGCGTTCCGGTTGCGGGCAAGAAATTTTTGTCTGGCGTTTCGGCGCAGATACGCGCCTCAATCGCGTGGCCGTTGATAGCAAGCTGGCTTTGTGCCAGCGGTAGCTTACCGCCTGCGGCTACCAGCAATTGCCATTCGACCAGGTCAAGACCCGTAATCGCCTCCGTCACCGGATGCTCCACCTGCAATCTTGTATTCATCTCCATAAAGTAAAACTTCATCGTGCCATCAGGCCGCTGTTCAACGATGAATTCAACTGTTCCTGCGCCCACGTACTTCACGGCGCGTGCAGCAGCCACCGCAGCCTCGCCCATTTCCTTGCGCATGGCTTCCGTCATGCCGGGTGCAGGTGCTTCTTCCAGCACCTTCTGGTGGCGACGCTGCACCGAGCAGTCACGCTCAAACAAATACACGTAATTGCCGTGCGTGTCGCCAAACACCTGTATCTCGATATGGCGCGGACGCTGCGCGTATTTTTCAACCAGCATGGCATCGTCGCCAAAGCTACTGATAGCTTCCCGCTTGCACGACTCCAGCGCGGCCGCAAAGTCTTCGGATTTTTCAACCGCGCGCATGCCCTTGCCGCCGCCGCCCGCGCTGGCCTTGATTAGCACGGGGTAGCCAATACGGTCAGCCTCTTTTTTCAGCAGCTCCGGGTTCTGGTCGCTGCCGTGGTAACCGGGCACCAGCGGCACACCGGCTTTTTCCATCAGCTGTTTGGACTCGGCTTTCAGGCCCATGGCCTTGATGGCTGATGGTGGCGGGCCAATGAACACCAGGCCCGCATCGGCACAGGCCCGCGCAAACTCTTCGTTCTCGCTTAAAAAACCGTAGCCGGGGTGAATCGCTTCCGCGCCCGTGGCTTTGGCCGCTTCAATGATGCGCTCCCAACGCAGGTAGCTGTCTTTGGGGGCACTACCGCCAATGTGGATAGCCTCATCACAAACGCCTACATGCTTGGCGTTGGCATCGGCATCGGAGTAAACTGCGACGGTCTTGATGGCCATGCGTTTTGCAGTCACAGCAACGCGGCACGCTATCTCGCCACGATTAGCAATAAGAATTTTTTTAAACATGCGGGGCGGTCTTTGAAAAAGACGAACTCAGGGTGAAGAACGGTTCGGGCGACTGCATCAGATCGACCAGTTCGGTTTGCGCTTGTTGAGGAATGACTCCAGACCCTCGCGCCCCTCGGGGCTCACCCGCACACCGGCAATACTTGCGACCGTCATCGCCACCAGTTCCGGCGTGATGTCATGGCCGGCCACGTCCTGCACCAGCTTTTTGCAGGCCTTCACCGCAGCCGGGCCAGCTTTGACTAGTGTCTGTGCAAGCTCTGCTACCTTGGCATCAAGCGCATCGGAAGTGACCACCTCATGCACAAAACCAATACGCAAGGCCTCTGCCGCACTGAAGCGCTCTGCTGTCAAAAAATAACGATGCGCCGCACGCGCACCCATGGCGCGGATCACATACGGGCTGATGGTTGAGGGCAGCAAACCCAGCTTGACTTCGCTCAGGCAATAGTGCGCGGAGTCAACCGAAACAGCGATGTCGCAGACCGCCACCAACCCGGTGCCGCCTGCATACACGTCGCCCTGAATGCGTGCAATCGTTGGCTTGGGACATTCATAAACCGTGCGCATCATGGTCGCCAGGCGGCCAGCGTCTTCCAGGTTCTGCTCTCGCGTGTAGTCGGCCATGCTGCGCATCCAGTTCAGGTCTGCGCCTGCGCAAAAGGCCGTGCCGTTGGCGGCCAGCACGATGCAGCGGACGTCTGCCCGCGCGCCCAAGTCCTTGAATGCCGCCGTGACTTCAAGAATGACCTCGTCGTTAAAGGCATTGCGCACATCTGGGCGGTTTAGGGTGACGGTGGCGACAGCGCCCGCTACGTGGATATTCAAATACGTCATCTCAGTACCTCTTTGCCACTTCTTCCAGCATCACCTCTGTAGCGCCGCCGCCTATAGCCAGCACGCGCGCATCGCGCCACAGCCGTTCAATCGCTGTCTCGCGCATAAAGCCCATACCGCCGTGAAACTGCTGGCAGGTCAGCAGCACCTCATTGACCAGCTCGCCCGTCAGCGCCTTGAGCATAGACACCTCTTGCACGATGTCGCGGTTTTGCGTGACGGCCCAGGCGCAGTGGTACATGAACTGGCGCGCGGCTCTGGTCTTGGCATCCAGCATGGCGATGCGGTGGCGAATGGTCTGCTTGTCCCACAAGGTTGCGCCAAAGGCCTGCCGCTGGCGCACGTAGTCGAGTGTCATTTCCAGTGCGCGGGTGCAGTGGCCCACTGCCATCGCGGCGAGTGCAATGCGCTCGGTCTGGAAGTTTTTCATGACTGAATAAAAGCCCTTGTTTTCTTCTCCCAACAGGTTGTCGGCCGGTATGCGCACGTTGTCAAAAATCAACTCGGCTGTGTCGGACGACAGCCAGCCGGTTTTTTTCAGTGCGCGGCCGACAGTGAAGCCGGGCGTGCCTTTTTCGACGATGAACATCGACATGTCGCGTTTGCCAGGTCCGGTCTTCGCCGCCACAAAGTACAGACTGGCATGTACACCGTTGGTGATGAACATCTTGGTGCCGTTGATGACCCATTCCTCACCATCGCCTCCATTTTCCAATTTAGCTGTGGTGCGTATGCCTGCCACGTCTGACCCGGCACCAGGCTCACTGATACCGACGGCGGTAATGGTCTCGCCAGAAATGACTCCAGGCATATAGCGCGCTTTTTGCGCTGCGTTCCCAGCGTGAAATAGATGTGGGCTGGCCATGTCGGTATGCACCAACACCGTGACGATAAAGCCGCCAAAGGTGGACTGCGACAGCGCCTCGGCAAACACCAGGTTGGTCAGCGCATCGGCCTCACTGCCGCCGTGCTCGCTGTCATACATCAGGCCAAAAAACCCCGCCTCGCCCATGCGGCGCAGCACATCGCGCGGCACGCAGCCGTCTTCTTCCCACTGAGCGGCAAAGGGCTCGACCTCACGGGCGATAAAGCGTGCAATCTGCTCGCGCAGCAGTTCGTGTTCGGGGGTGATGAAAATGTTGTCCATATCTGTCCGTTTGTTTGTAGTTACTGTGTGGCGCTTACATGCGGAAGATGCCGAACTTCGTATCCGGTATCGACGCATTCAGCGAGGCCGACAAACCCAGCGCCAGTACGCGCCGCGTGTCGGCCGGGTCAATCACACCGTCGTCCCAGATGCGGGCACTGGAATAGTAGGGGTGCGCCTGGTGGGCAAACTGGTCGAGTATCGGCTGCTTGAAAGCGGCCTCTTCTTCGGCACTCCAACTGCCGCCACGCGCCTCGATGCCGTCGCGCTTGACGCTGGCCAGCACGCTCGATGCCTGCTCGCCACCCATCACGCAGATACGCGCGTTTGGCCACATCCACAAAAAACGTGGCCCAAAAGCGCGTCCGCACATGCCGTAGTTGCCCGCGCCGTAGCTGCCACCAATGATGACGGTGAACTTCGGAACACTAGCCGTGGCCACGGCGGTGACCAGCTTGGCGCCGTGGCGCGCAATGCCTTCGCTTTCGTACTTGCGGCCGACCATGAAGCCGGTGATATTTTGTAAAAAGATCAGTGGCACCTTGCGCTGGCAGCACAGCTCGATGAAGTGCGCGCCCTTTTGTGCGCTTTCTGAAAACAAAATACCGTTGTTGGCAATGATGCCGACCGGCATGCCATCGATGTGCGCAAAGCCGCAGACCAGTGTGGTGGCGTAGCGCGCCTTGAACTCATGAAACTCGCTGCCATCGACGATGCGGGTGATGACCTCATGCACGTCATAGGGCTTGCGTGTGTCAACCGGGATCACACCGTACAGCTCTTCGGGGCTATGCAGCGGCGGCTCAGGCGTGCGCAGCACCTGCTGCAGGTTCTTTTTACGGTTCAGGCTGCCAACAGCCTGACGGGCCAGCGCCAGTGCATGTGCGTCGTTTTGCGCCAAGTGGTCGGCCACGCCTGACAGCCGCGTGTGCACGTCACCGCCGCCCAGGTCTTCGGCTGAAACGATTTCGCCAATCGCCGCTTTGACCAGCGGCGGGCCGCCGAGAAAAATCGTGCCCTGGTTTTTGACGATGATGGTCTCGTCACTCATGGCCGGCACATAGGCGCCGCCCGCCGTGCAACTGCCCATCACGACCGCAATCTGCGCGATGCCCAGCGAGCTCATCTGCGCCTGGTTGTAAAAGATGCGGCCAAAGTGCTCACGATCAGGGAACACATCGTCCTGGTTCGGCAGATTGGCACCGCCCGAATCGACTAGGTAAACACACGGCAGGTTGTTCTGCTGCGCGATTTCCTGCGCGCGTAGATGCTTTTTGACCGTCATGGGGTAATAGGTGCCGCCCTTGACCGTCGCGTCGTTGCACACCAGCATGCAGTCGATGCCGTTGACGCGGCCAATGCCGGTGATGATGCCCGCGCACGGCGCGCTGTCAGTGCCGTCACGGTCGGGGTACATCGCGTAGCCAGCCAGCGGCGAGAGCTCCAGAAATGGCGTGCCCGGGTCCAGCAGCATTTGCACCCGGTCGCGCGGCAGCAGCTTGCCTCGCTTGATGTGCTTGGCACGCGCTGCATCGCCACCGCCTGCGGCTGATTTGGCAACCTTCTCGGCCAGGTCATCCACCAGCGCACGCATGGCAGTGGCGTTGGCCTGGAAGTCGGCAGAGCGGGCGTTGAGTTTTGTCTCCAGAGCGGGCATCGGTTTCCTCATTTCAAAGCGGCACGTCATTCGTCAATGAATGGCCAAGGGTGCAGGCCAAGGTTGAATCAAGGCGCTGAGGGAACAGCCTCAAGCCTAGTAGTCCGTTTCGCCAAAATGCTTACATGAAATCGCGTCTTTTCGCGCCATACGTCGTTGCCCAGTCTTGCCAGACGTCCAGTCTGGCTGCGGCTGTGCGCCTAGTCTGGCGCAAAAATCCATCAATTTCATCTCGTAATCCTTTTGGCGAAACAGACTACTAGGTCTTCTTGGCCCAGATGTCCCATACACGGTCAATCGCCTTGCGGTACAAGTCATCCATCGTCGCTGGTTTGCAAACCGACACTTGCAAGTCTTGCAACAAGCCGTCATGCACACCAAAAGCCCAACCATGTACGGTCACGTCTTGCCCGCGCGCCCAGGCATCGACCATCACGGTGCTCACGGAAACATTCACGACCTGCTCAATCACATTGATATCGCACAGCGCGTTGGCACGCACCGTGTCGGGCAGGCTGTCGAGCATCTGACGGTGGCGGTGCCGCACATCCTGGATGTGGCGTATCCAGTTGTCGGCCAAGCCGATGCGGGTACCTTCAAGCGCAGCCTGCACGCCGGAGCAACCGTAGTGGCCAACCACCATGATATCTTTGACCTTAAGCCGCTCGACCGCGAACTGGATAGCTGACAGCGCGTTGAGGTCGGAATGCACCACGATATTGGCCACGTTCCGATGTACAAACACCTCGCCTGGCTCCAGCCCGGTGATCTGGTTGGCCGGCACGCGGCTGTCGGAGCAGCCAATCCACATGTACTTGGGCGTTTGCTGCTTAACCAGGCTGGTAAAAAAGCCGGGCTTCTCAAGCTCCATTTGCGCGGCCCAAGCGCGGTTGTGGGTAAAGAGGTTTTTAACGGAGAAGGTCATTGGGCAATTTTACCGAATTACGTTTGTTCTAATCAGTTGGGGACAGCGCATCGCCTTTCGCTTCGCTACGGATGCCTTGGTCTTTCCCGGAAGGTCTCAGCAGGTTTCGGCGAACAGCTCGCGCCCGATCAACATGCGGCGAATTTCACTCGTACCAGCGCCAATTTCATAGAGTTTGGCATCGCGCCACAACCCGAAGGGCTTTGGCCGCCTGTTTTTTAGATTGACATTTACGTAAACGTAAATTATCACCGTTTTGGCGTTTTGGACTTTGGATTTTCAGTCTTGCCCAGAAGTGCGCCGGCCTCTTTTTCATGCGTACGTATCTCGTCCAGATTAGCTTGCAGGTCGAGCAATTGCGATTCAAGCTTTTTGCGGTGATCGGCCAGTATGGAAAGAAATTTGCGTAACTGCGGCGCGGTGTCGCGCGGGCTGTCGTAGCAGTCGATGATTTCCTTGGCCTCGACCAGCGACAGGCCAAGCCGCTTGGCGCGCAGCGTGAGCTTGAGGCGCGTGCGGTCCCGGTTGCTGTACACGCGGTTGCGCCCGCCCGGGCCTTCGCGCTGTGGTAGCAGCAAGCCCATGTCTTCGTAAAAACGCATGGCCCGCGTGGTCAGGTCAAACTCTTTTGCCAGATCGCTGATGCTGTACGTAGTGGCCATGGTGATTGAATAATGGGTTCAGGACAAGAAGCGCTACAAAGCAATTAGGGCACTTCTAGAAATTCAGGTTTTCGGGATGAAGTGCAAGGCGGACGGAACGCAGCAACCGGAGCGTACTTCAGTACGTGAGGATTGCGAGTACCGCCCAACGCCGCAATTCGCCCGAAAAATGAATTTATAGAAGTGCCCATTACCAGCGCGGCACGCCTTCGTCCTTGAGCTGGCCGCGCAGCTCGGCATAGTCCGGCACCACGGCGCGCACGGTGTCCCAAAAGCGCGGGCTGTGGTCCATCACCCGCAGGTGGCTGAGTTCATGCACCACCACGTAGTCAATCACCGACTGTTTGAAGTGAATCAGCCGCCAGTTGAGCCGAATCGAGCCGTCAGCACTGGCGCTGCCCCAGCGCGTACCGGCGCTGGACAGACTTAGCTTGCGCCACTGCACACCGAGTGTGGGCGCGAAGTGATTGAGACGTTCGGTAAAAATGCGCTTGGCCTGCCGCATCAACCAGGCCTGCACCGCGTCACGAATCTGCTCGGGCGTAGCCATGTGCGGCAAACCAACCTGCAAGGTCAGGTGCGTTACGCCTGGCAAGGTATCTGCGTCACTGCTTTTTAGTTCAGCTCCGATGCCGCCAAACGCATGGCGCGGGTCCAGCACGACGATGACCTGCTCGCCCAAAAACGGCAGCGTAGTGCCATCACGCCAGTCGATACGGGCAGACTCAAGCCGCGCATGACGGTCGCGCGTTTCTTGCAGTTTGTTGATGATCCAGCCAGATTTTTCAACCACTGCCTTGTCAATTTCATACAGCGGCAGCCACTTGGGCGCGCTGACAGTCAAGCCTTCTGCGCCGACTGCAAAGCCTATGCTGCGGCGTTTGCCACGTTTGAACTGGTAGGCCACCGAAATGCCATCGAGCAGAACTTCGCGCGCGGCGCGTGGATGACGGAAGGTGAGCAGCGGCTTTGGGGCCGCTACAGATGAGCTGTCGAACAAATCCAGCGTAAACTGAAGCAGTTTGTTCGTCATCTCTGCATCATGCCTGTTTCAGGGCTTGCGCTTTAGTTGCCGTGTAAGCCTCGGGGTCAAGCCTGTGCATCTCGGCTTCAATCCAGGCTTCGACCTCGCGCATCAGCTCATCGGGTTTCCTGCCGACGCTGCTGATCGGCTTGCCAATTGAAAAGTCCACAATGCCCGGCGTTTTGATAAAGGCCTTGCGCGGCCAGCATTTGGCCGAGGTGACGGCAACCGGGATCACTGGCGCACCAGCTTCAATCGCCAGCCGCGTACCACCGCTTTTATAAACACCTTTTTGCCCACGCGGGATGCGCGTGCCCTCGGGGAACATGATGACCCAGGTGCCTCGGGCCATCAGGCGCTTGCCCTGCACCACAACCTTGTTGAAAGCCTGCGAACGCCGGCTGCGATCAATGTGGATCATGTCCATGCGCGCCATGGCCCAGCCAAAAAACGGCACATACAGCAATTCCTTTTTAAACACGAAAGCCAGCGGGTGCGGCATCAGTGTCACCATTGAAAAAGTCTCCCAGGTGCTCTGGTGCTTGACCAGCAGTACGCAGGCACCCAACTCTTCCGTGGGCAGGTTTTCCATACCGGTCACCCGGTTCTGGATACCCAGAATCACCGTACCCCCGGTTACCGCCAGACGCAGCCAGCCTGCACACATCCAGTAAACCTGGGTACTGGTGCCAAACAGAGAGAAAACCAGCACGGCAAGCGCCCACGGAATGACGGTAATGATCATCCAGAGAAGATGAAGGATTGAACGGATCAGCGGCATGTGTATTTTTTCTGGAGAGTAACTTTTAAACCGCTACCTGCAGCGGCTGGGCGCTGCGCTCAAGTAGAAAATCGGCAAACGCCGACAAATCCTCATGCAGCACAGTGCCCGCTGGCAAGCCATCGGGTTGACCACCTGCAAGGTCTTTGCGGTACTTCAAGGACTTGCCTGTCAGCACCAGATGCGGCTCACACCCGGCGCTAGCCCCCGCCTGCAAGTCGCGTAGCGAATCCCCTGCTGTCGGCACACCTTTGAGTGGCACACCAAAGCGCGCACCAATCTGTTCGAACAAACCGGGCAAGGGCTTGCGGCAATTGCAACTTTCTTCAGGGCTGTGCGGGCAATAAAACACCGCATCAATACGGCCGCCGACTGCCGCCAGCATTTTGTGCATCTTGGCGTGCATGGCGTTAAGCGAAGCCACGTCAAACAAACCGCGCCCCAGGCCCGACTGGTTGGACGCAATCACCACATGCCAACCGGCATGGTTAAGCCGCGCAATCGCCTCCAGCGCGCCGGGTAGTGGCACCCATTCTTCAGGCGTTTTGACGTAATCGTCGCTGTCGCTGTTAATGGTGCCGTCGCGGTCTAGGATGATGAGTTTCATCGGGTGTCTCGCTTCAGGTCGCCAGCTTGGACAAGTCGGCCACGCGGTTCATGACGGCATGAAGCGTTGCCAGCAAGCCTAGGCGGTTGGCTTTGAGGGCTGGGTCTTCGGCATTGACCATGACGCTTTCGAAAAATGCGTCGACTGGCTCTTTAAGCACTGCCAAAGCCTGCAAATTACCCGTGTAATCACCTGTAGACCAAGCAATATAAGCGTTAGCAGCTACTGTTTTGAGAGCGTTGGCGAGTTCTTTTTCGGCTGGCTCGATGAGCAATGCTTCGTTGATGGTGGCTTCAACAATGCCTTCTGCTTTTTTCAGGATGTTGTTGACACGCTTGTTGGCGGCGGCCAGGGCCGAGGCTCCGGGTAGCGCTGCGAAGGTGCGAACTGCTGCTAGGCGTTTGGGCACATCGCCCAAACGCTGCGGATGCAGGACCAGCACAGCATCGACTTCTTGGGCGCTGAAGCCCTGTTCACGCAGGCTTCCGGCGAGGCGGTCGTAGATGAAATCGGTCAATGCAAGGGATGCGTCAATGATCTTGTCGCCAAAAACTGCAGCGGCGTCGCTCACCAGCGCGCTCAGGTTCAGCGGCAGGTCTTTATCCACCAACATCCGCACAACACCCAGCGCATGACGACGCAACGCAAACGGGTCTTTGTCGCCAGTCGGCAGATTACCGATGCCAAACATACCCACCAGCGTTTCAAGCTTGTCAGCAAGCGCCACAACCACACCGACATCGTTGCGCGGGAGTTCGTCGCCCGCAAAACGCGGTTTGTAGTGATCTTCAATCGCGTCGGCAACCTCAAGGCTGAGGCCATCATTGAGCGCGTAGTAGCGGCCCATCGTGCCTTGCAGTTCGGGGAATTCACCCACCATATCCGTGACCAAATCGGTCTTGGCGAGCATCGCTGCCTGATCTGCTTTTTGCGCCAACGCATCACCACCTAGCTGCTGGCCGATGGCTTTTGCGATGGCGCGCACACGCGCCACACGCTCACCTAGCGAGCCCAGCTTGTTGTGATAAACCACCTTGTCCAGCCCAGCCACGCGCGAGGCAAGCGTTTTTTTGCGGTCCTGGTCAAAGAAAAACTTGGCATCCGCCAGACGCGGCCGCACCACGCGCTCGTTGCCGCCAATCACGGCGCTTGCGTCCATTGGCGTGATGTTGCTGACGACGAGAAATTGGTTGGTGAGCTTGCCCGCCGCGTCGAGTAATGGAAAGTATTTTTGGTTCGCCTTCATCGTCAGGATGAGGCACTCCTGCGGTACGTCGAGGAATTCTTTTTCAAACTCGCAGATCAATACGTTGGGGCGCTCAACGAGTGCCGTCACTTCATCAAGCAGCGCATCATCGTCAATCGCCGTCACTCCACCGCCGACTTTGATTGCTGCGGCTGCCAGTTGGCGGGCAATCTCGGCTTTGCGCTCGGCAAAGCTGGCGATCACTGCACCGTCTTTTCTGAGCGCTTCTGCGTAGCTGTCGGCAGACATCAACACCACTGGATCAACCGGTGCTTCAAACCGATGTCCATGCGTGATGTTCCCCGCCTTCAGGCCCAGCGCTTCAACGGCCACTACATCGCTACCGTGCAAAGCCACCAGCCCATGCGCAGGCCGCACAAACTTCACATCGCTCCAGCCATCGGCTAATTGATAAGTCATAACTTTGGGAATCGGCAGCTTGGCAATCGCTTCCAGCAATGCTTTTTGCAAGCCCTCGACCAGCGTTGCACCCTTGACGTTACTGTCGTAGAACAATGCTTCGGCTTTGCCGTCGGGTGCGCGCTTGAGGTTGGCGACCACACTCGCAGCAGCGCCCAGAGCTTGCAGTTTTTTCAGCAGTGCGGGTGTTGCATTGCCCGCGGCATCAAGCCCCACGGCAACAGGCATGAGCTTCACCTGCCGTTGCGAGTCGGGAGCCTTAAGCAATACCGATCTGACAAGAACGCCCAACCTTCTTGGCGAAGCAAAAACGTCCATGGGTGGCGGATCTGGCTTATCCTCGCGCGGTCCGATCGTTCCGGGCATCCAGATCAGCCCTTGCTCGCTCAGTGACGCATAAATTTGATTGGCAAAGGCGTGTCCGAGCTTTTCGAGCGCCTTGGGCGGCAGCTCTTCCACCAACAATTCGACCAGAAGATTTTGGCTTGTCATGTTCAGGTCGCCTTCTTTGTCATCTGGGCCACCCACTCGCGCGGTGCCATCGGGAAGCCCAGGCGCTCGCGGCTCTCCAGATAGCTCTGCGCCACGGTGCGCGACACATTGCGGATGCGCCCCATGTAGGCCGCGCGCTCGGTGACACTGATCGCGCCGCGCGCGTCCAGCAAGTTGAAGCTATGGGCGGCTTTCAAAACCTGTTCGTAGGCGGGCAACGCGAGCTGTTGCTCGATCAGGTGTTTGGCCTGCTTTTCATGCGCGGCAAAGGCCGTAAACAGGAAATCGACATCGCTGTGCTCGAAGTTATAGGCCGATTGCTCTTTTTCGTTTTGCAGATAGACGTCGCCATAGCTTAAGCCTTCGGTCCACTGCAGGTCGAAGACGCTGTCCACCCCCTGCAGGTACATGGCCAGGCGCTCCAGGCCGTAGGTGATCTCGCCTGTGATGGGTTTGCAGTCAATGCCGCCGACCTGCTGGAAGTAGGTGAACTGGGTGACTTCCATCCCGTTCAGCCAGACTTCCCAGCCTAGGCCCCAGGCACCCAGCGTTGGGTTTTCCCAGTCGTCTTCTACAAAACGAATGTCGTTTTTTTTCAGATCAAAACCGAGCGCTTCTAAGGAGCCGATGTACAGCTCCAGAATGTTCGCCGGTGCGGGTTTGAGCACGACCTGGTACTGGTAGTAGTGCTGTAGGCGGTTTGGGTTTTCGCCGTAGCGGCCGTCTTTCGGGCGGCGGCTGGGTTGCACGTAGGCGGCCTTCCACGGCTCGGGGCCGAGGGCTCTTAAAAACGTTGCAGTGTGCGAAGTACCTGCGCCGACCTCCATGTCGTAGGGCTGCAATAACGCGCAGCCTTTGTCAGCCCAGTAGGACTGCAGGGTGAGGATGATTTGTTGAAAGGTGAGCATGATTTGATTTTAACGGCGCGCGATTTGGCGTATTTCGATAAAAAAGATCTCGAAAGTGCCGTTTTTGACAGCCAAATTAGGCTCTAGACCAACGAATACGGGCGTGAAAAGCTACCAAAAGTATAGCAATTATCAGTCCCAACCACGGCCACAAGCCCAAGCGGCTGGCCCACCAGGCGTAGGGCGTTGTTCCTGTACGGCCTTCGACCGCGCCCGTCAGCACGCCCCGCGTGTGGCGTGGCAAACTGGCGGTGACCTGGCCGCGGTGGTCAATGATGGCGGTGGCACCGGTGTTGGTGGCCCGCACCATGGGGCGCTCAAACTCCAGTGCGCGCATACGCGAGATGTTCAGGTGCTGGTCGATGGCAATCGTGTTACCAAACCACGCAATGTTGCTGACATTCACAAAGATGGTGGGGCTGAGGGCCGGGCCCAAAAAACGTGCGGCGAGTTCTTCACCAAACAGGTCTTCATAGCAAATGTTGGGGGCCAGGCGCTGGCCCAGCCAGTCGAACGATGGCTGGCTGACCGCGCCGCTGTTGAAGTCGGCCAGCGGCATATCGACGATCTTCAAATACCATTTGAACAGGGGGTGAACAAACTCGCCAAACGGTACCAGGTGGTGTTTGTCATAGCGATAGACCTGGTCGAGCCCGGTGCCTGCGCTAGAGGCCTGTGGCTTGATGCCAATCACCGAATTGGTGTAGCCGTCTTGATGATTGCCAAGCGGAATGCCAATCAGCGCGGCAGTTTCAGGCAGCCCGGCGGGGGGCTGGGCAAAGCGCTTGAGGAGCGCATCGGCATAACCTTCAGGCAACTGGCTGGGCAGCAGGGGAATGGCGGTTTCAGGCGTGACGACCAGCGAGGTGGCTGCAGCATTGAGTTGCTCAGCGTACCATTTAAGCGCATCGGGAATGCCTTTGACGCGCTGGAATTTCTCATCCTGCGCGATATTGCCTTGCAGCAGGGTAATAGTGAAGGGCTTCGTTATCACTCCAGCTGAGGTATAGCTAGAGGTGAACGCCGATGCCGCTCCCTTTTCAACCCTGAGTACACGGCTCGCCGTTAACGCCAGCATCAACATGGCTGCGACGGCTACCAGCGACAACAGGCGTGGGCGCAGCAGCACCCCCGCAATGGCGGCTGCGGTCAGCGCGCTGCCAAACGTCAGCCCATGCACGCCGACCAGTTTTGCAAGATCTGCAAATGGGCCATCGAGCTGGGCGTAGCCGCCCTCGCCCCACGGAAAGCCTGTAAAAAGCGCTACCCGTGCCAGCTCTGCAAGCAGCCAGAGCGCTGCAAAAACAATAGCACGCCCGGCACGATTGCTAGGCGCCAGCCACACAAAGGCAGCGCAGGCAGCGGCGTAATACAGACCCAAAAAGGCCGCCAGACCGACGACGGCGATAACCGCCAGCGGAGACGCGAGGCCGCCATAAGTGTGCAGCGAAATAAACAGCCACCACCAGGTAGCGCATTGCAAGGCGATGGCAAACAGCCAGCCCAACCATGCGCTGCTCTTCACCCCATTTTTCAGCGCCTGTTTGTCTGCAACGCAGCGTTCAAGCTGCCAGGCCAGCAGCAGAATGGCAACGATTTGAAGCCACCAGACCGGCTGCCCCTGCGTAAGCAGCACATCAAAAGGCCATGCGACGCTCAAGGCATGGGCGCAGCCAGCTACCAAAACAATAGCAGACCTTGCTAGATACCAGCGTTTCCCGACCCGCTGCATCATGCCGGATTGTGCTTGTCCGCAGCGCCAGGCACTGCCTCACCGACTGGTGCCACCTTGAACCAGCGCACAGCGCCGCCCTTGGTATGCAGCACGGTAAATTGCAGGCTTGAGAGCGCAAACTGCTCGCCGCGCTTGGGTACGTGGCCCATTTGGTGGGCGACCAGACCGCCTATGGTGTCAAAGTCGGCATCCACAAGGTGTACGCCAAACGCTTCGCTGACGCGCTCGATCGAGGTGTCACCGCTGACGCGATAAGTGTGGTCAGACAAGCCAAAAATATCGCCTTCGTCTTCGGCGATGTCGAACTCGTCTTCGATCTCGCCAACGATTTGCTCCAGCACATCCTCAATCGTGATAAGACCTGCAGTGCGGCCAAACTCGTCGATCACGATGGCCAAGTGGTTGCGGTTGCCACGGAACTCGCGCAGCAAATCGTTCAGCCCTTTGCTCTCGGGTACAAACACGGCCGGGCGCAAAAGTGCCCTGATGTTCAGCTCAGGCGCACGCTGCAGTTTGAGCAAGTCCTTAGCCATGAGGATGCCGAGAATGTTTTCTTTTTCGCCCTCGTACACCGGAAAGCGCGAGTGGGCTGTGTCAATCACCAGATGCAGCAACTCGTCAAACGGCGCGTCGATATTGACGAGATCCATACGCGGGGCGGCGACCATCACGTCACCCGCCGTCATGTCGGCCATGCGGATCACGCCCTCCAGCATCTCGCGGCTTTGCGCGCCTATGACTTCGTTGTCTTGCGCATCGACCAGAGTTTCGATCAGCTCGTCTTTGGAGTCTGGCCCTGGGTGAAGCATTTCAGCGAGCTTTTGCAAAAAGCCGCGCTTGTCTTCGGGTTTAGCAGCCCTCAAAGGCCTACTGGGAGGAACGTCGGACACATGGGCTGTCGGTAGTGAACAAGCGCTCAAGGATACCAGCATCGGGATGGGTGGGGCTCCAGCAAAGCTAGCGCGCTATCCATCACCTGGGGCAGAAATGCCATTTGAACATGCGCCGCACCGCGTACCAGCCGATTGTCTGCACCTGGCAGTGTGGCTGTAGATGCCGGAAACACCATGTTGTCGCTGTTTGAATACCAGCAGGTAAAGAGCCGGTGCCGATCAGCCGGCATAGCGTGATCCAGTTGCGCTTGCCAGTCAGACTGCAAACGCATCTGCTGACCGTTGTGGCCATGCCCAAAGCGGGCCAGCCAAGTACCGCGATGCGGCGTGCCGATGGTGACCACATGATGAACGCGTGCCTCGCTCCGGTTGATTTTCAGCCAGGCGCGTGCGGCGAGCCCGCCCATGCTGTGGCATACCAGCAGCGGGGGCATGCCGGTGGCCCTGGTGACCTGTTGCACGGCAATTTCTATTTGTGGCGCATAGTCATCTATGGAGCCAAAAATCGGCTCAAGATTGACGGCAACAAAAGCATGGCCCTGGCCTTGCAAACGCTCAAGCCAGGGTGTCCAGAAGCCGCGATTACAGAAAAATCCGTGTACAAACACTATGCCGCGCTGACCTTTTGTGACCGTATCTGGCGCAAGGTTGTCGGCAATAACATTGGCGCGAAAAGGCTGGCGCCAGCAAAACACCAGTGGCGCGGTCACGACCTCACCCGCCCATGCGCGTAGCAGCTCTTGCCACGTTGCCTGTGGTGCCGGGTCTGACTGATTGATAAAGCTCAGGAAAATGAATTCAAGCGCAAGAAAGACAGCGTACCCGAATGCGATGAGCAGAAAGCCAATGACCGCCAGAGCAGGGGCGCTATTGTGAAAGTACACAAGCCAGCCAAAGGCCATGGCCAGCAGGGTGAGGGTGATGGTTTTTTGTAATCGTGCCAGCATGAAGAATAAGAATCAGCGCAGTGGTGCTGCTGAAACTATAGGGGTTTTTGGGGTCAGAGTCCAAATTCATCGTGCCTCCGGCTGAGTTATTGGGGTCAGACACCAATAATCCTCCAGTAGCTCGAACTGATGCCGCATTAGGACAAGCCCCATACAGATTTCCCTGCAATCCATTACACAATGCTTGTCAAGGAGTTCGTATGAACAGACATTGGCTCAAGAGTTACCCTGAAGGCGTTGCGCACGAGATTGTCCCAGAGCAGTTTCAATCGCTGAACCAGCTACTGGAAGATTCATTCAAAAAGAACGCGACGCGGCCATTTTCTGTCTGCATGGATCGCTGGATGTCTTATGGCGAGCTGGACGAATTGTCATCTTCGCTGGGTGCCTGGCTGCAAAGCTTGGGACTTGAGCCGGACGCGCGCGTGGCCATCATGCTGCCCAACGTGCCTCAGTTCGCAGTCACCATGGCGGCTATTTTGCGGGCTGGCTATACCTGCGTGAACGTGAATCCGCTCTACACAGCCCGTGAACTGGAGCACCAGCTCAAGGACTCCGGCGCTACGGTGATTGTCATTCTGGAGAACTTTGCAGGTGTGCTGTCCGAGGTGATTGAGCGCACACTCGTCAAAAAAGTGGTGCTGGCATCGATGGGCGATTTACTCGGCTATTGGTATGGCCACTGGATTACTTTTGCGGTGCGCCACCTTGCCAAATTAGTTCCCGCCTACAAACTTCCGCTGGCCGACGGCCGCGCAGTCACGCCTTTCAACGTTGCCATCTCGGAAGGCAGTCGGCTGGCACTCAAGCCGCCCAAGAACAATCTGGACTCCATCGCGTTTCTCCAGTACACCGGAGGTACGACGGGCTTGTCAAAGGGGGCGGTGCTGACGCATCGCAACATCGTCGCGGCGATCCTGCAGGCTGAAGAATGGTTTACCCCAGCGCTCAAACGGATAGGCGATGTCAGCAAAACCAACAACATTGCGGCGCTGCCGCTGTATCACATTTTCGCGCTCACGCTATGCCTGCTGACCATACGTTGGGGCGCGCATTTGACGCTGATCCCCAACCCGCGAGATTTCGGCAAATTTATCGAGGTGCTGAAAAAACGCCCCTTTCATTTGTTGCCAGGGGTCAACACGCTTTTCAATGCCTTGCTGCAGCACCCGCAATTTAAGAGCATAGATTTTTCAAGTCTTTGTGTTTCGCAAGCGGGAGGGATGGCCGCCTCGGAAGGCACTGCGCAGCATTGGTTGGAAGTCACCGGCAGCGCCATGATTGAAGGCTGGGGCATGAGCGAGACATGCGCCATTGGCACCAACAACCCGGTTACCAACAAAACTTTCACGGGCACCATTGGTCTGCCGTTGCCAAGTATTGATATTGCGATCAAGGACGATGCAGGAAATTCGCTGCCAGTTGGTGAGTCCGGCGAGATCTGCATCAAGGGGCCGCAGGTGACAATTGGCTACTATCAGCAACCTGAAGAAAACAAGACCGCGTTTACCATTGACGGTTTCCTGCGCACTGGCGACATCGGCATCATGGACGACAGCGGCTACACAAAAATCATTGACCGAAAAAAGGACATGATTATTGTTTCAGGCTTCAATGTCTTTCCGAATGAACTGGAAAACGTGATTTCGTTGTGTCCGGGTGTCGTGGAGTGCGCAGTGGTCGGGGTCTCGGACCAGAGCCAAGGTGAAGCTATCAAGGTTTTTGTCGTTAAAAATGACCCAACGCTGACCGAAGATGACGTGAGCGCGTATTGCAAGCAACATTTCACGGGCTACAAACGTCCAAAATATATTGAATTTCGCGATGATTTACCAAAAACAAATGTCGGAAAAATACTCCGGCGCGAACTGCGTACACCTTCCTGAAAATTTCTTGATCCGGGCTTTGTCATGATCACACCGCAGTTGCCTGATGGAATGTGTGTTTTTGAGCGGGGATGGTTGTCATCGAACAATATTCTGTTCGATGACGGCACACATTCGCTGCTTGTAGACAGCGGTTACTGCACCCATGCACCACAAACACTCGCACTTGTTGAGTCCGTACTGAAAACCAGGCCGCTCAATTTTCTGGTCAACACCCATCTGCACAGCGACCATTGCGGCGGAAATGCGGCCTTGCAGGGCAGGTATCCGTTACTACAGACATTTATTCCTCCGGGCCATGCGGCACATGTCACAAACTGGGACGCCATCGGCCTCGGCTATTTGCCTATCGGCCAGCTTTGTCCGCAATTTCAGTTCACAAAAGCGCTTCAACCCGGAACCGAGATGAGGTTTGGGGCCAGCACTTGGGAAATACATGCTGCACCAGGCCACGATCCACATTCATTTGTTTTTTTTCAACCGGAAAAAAGAATACTGATTTCTGCTGATGCCCTGTGGGAGAGTGGCTTTGGTGTGATCTTTCCGGAGCTTGAAGGTGAGGAGGCATTTAACGAGGTGGCGGTGACGCTGGATTTGATTGAACGCCTAAAGCCGAATGTAGTGGTTCCTGGTCATGGAAGTGTATTTTTTTATACGCCACAAATTCTTAGCTTGGCGACTCAAAGGCTGAATGCTTTTGTGAAGAATCCATTGAAACATGCCAAGCACGCAGCCAAGGTGTTGCTGA
>Ga0209702_10004851_pt1 | contig 19020 bp, 13 predicted proteins | sample FRY01_FD_187210 | JGI IMG/M metagenome (GOLD analysis project Ga0209702, IMG submission 187210) | Freshwater microbial communities from Lake Fryxell liftoff mats and glacier meltwater in Antarctica - FRY-01 (SPAdes) (version 2) | ecosystem: Environmental > Aquatic > Freshwater > Ice > Glacier...
TATATTTATTTTTTCGGGGGTGCAACGCAATGCGTCGCAATTTGAATTTGTATATTTATTTTTTCGGGGGCGCATCGCAATGCGTCACAATTTGAATTTGTATATTTATTTTTTCGGGGGTGCAACGCAATGCGTCGCAATTTGAATTTGCATGTTTATTTTTTCGGGGCGCATCGCGATGCGTCGCAATTTGAATTTGTATATTTATTTTTTCGGGGCGCATCGCAATGCGTCACAATTAGAATTTGTATGTTTATTTTTTCGGGACACAACGCAATACGCCACAATTTGAATTCCTATATTTATTTTTTCGGGGCGCATCGCGATGCGTCGCAATTTGAATTTGTATATTTATTTTTTCGGGGGCGCAACGCGATGCGTCATAATTTGAATTTGTATATTTATTTTTTCGGGGCGCATCGCGATGCGTCGCAATTTGAATTTGTATATTTATTTTTTCGGGCCGCATCGCAATGCGTCACAATTTGAATTTGTATATTTATTTTTTCGGGGGCGCATCGCAATGCGTCACAATTTGAATTTGTATGTTTATTTTTTCGGGGTGCAACGCAATGCGTCGCAATTTGAATTTGCATGTTTATTTTTTCGGGGCGCAACGCAATATGTCGCAATTTGAATTTGTATGTTTATTTTTTCGGGGCGCAACGCAATACGCCACAATTCGAATTTGTATATTTATTTCTTCGGGGCGCATCGCGATACGTCGCAATTTGAATTTGTATATTTATTTCTTCGCGGCGCAACGCAATACGCCACAATTTGAATTTGTATGTTTATTTTTTCGGGGCGCATCGCGATGCGTCGCAATTTGAATTTGTATATTTATTTTTTCGGGGCGCATCGCGATGCGTCGCAATTTGAATTCCTATGTTTATTTTTTCGGGTCGCATCGCGATGCGTCACAATTAGAATTTGTATATTTATTTTTTCGGGGCGCATCGCGATGCGTCGCAATTTGAATTTGTATATTTATTTTTTCGGGGGCGCATCGCAATGCGTCACAATTTGAATTTGTATGTCTATTTTTTCGGGGTGCAACGCAATGCGTCGCAATTTGAATTTACATGTTTATTTTTTCGGGGCGCAACGCAATACGTCGCAATTTGAATTTGTATTTTTATTTTTAAGGGGCGCAACGCAATACGCCACAATTTGAATTTGTATATTTATTTTTTCGGGGCGCATCGCAATGCGTCACAATTAGAATTTCACATCACCAATAATACCCGATATTTATTCCCAATTCAATGCTTGGGAAGATGGTAGTTTTCCGCTCAAATGTATTTGACGGATATTGAAATTCACTGCCACTTCCAGAATAGCCATAACTATATTTATGAACTTTTTTCTGTCCGGCCGATAGTCCAAAGATTAAAAAAAAGTCGGTATAAAAATGATCGGAAATCTGCTCTGACTTTCCAAAACCAAGCGCCAAATTCACTACATTTTTATCGACAGAAATAATTTCTCTTTTTGTAGAATTCATACCGTTGGAGCCATAGCGAGTGGTATACTTGGGTGTATGCAAATTCCAATAACTGAGTCGGTAATATAAGTAGGGATTGTAATTACTGAATTTCTTTCTCGATTTGTGATACGCTTTATAACCAAGTCTTAGAATGTCGCCGGTTTGTTTCCAAATTTTATTATCAGCTCCTTCTCCGCCATTTTTAATGATGGTTAAATCATGAAATCGATGCGCATACGAAAATTCAATGCTTGAGTACTCGCTATGCTTGAGGTTATAATAGAAGCCTGCTTCTTGAAAAATAATTCCGGAAGCAATATTTATGGTGATGTTATTTTTGACAGAATCTATTTGTCCAAATCCATCAGCATTGAAAACAGTAATCAAGAAAAAAATTAAAAAGGCTATTCGTATCATTTATTCTGCCATAAGCAATTATTGTTTCAACAATTTCTCTCTTACAATTTCCTTTCCATCCTTGTTTGCAACAACCACGTGATACATTCCGCCAGCCAAAGCTTCGGTTTTAAAAGAGATTTCATTCTCGCCTGCCATCACCGATCCATGAAATAACTGATGTACCATTTTCCCGGAATTGTCGTAGATGCGCACTGTTATACGACCAGATTCCGGACTATTAAATTGTACTGTCGTTAAATCAAGTGTGGGATTCGGAAACACAAGCGCTTCATTTTTATTTACAGCATCGTTCATTCCGGTTGCCGTATTCACTGTATATTCTCCAATCCATGTTCGTGTAACACCATTGAAGATGGTATAGGAACCGTTGATCCAAACATTGCCAGGCTGATTGTATCTCGTCTGACAACCTGTATAATCTCCCCAGCGTTCATCGCCAATTAACATGTTGCATGCAGCACTTCCCGGCCTTAAAACAACATGTGGAGAATAGGTCAATCCATCCCAAACTGCAGCCGCTGTACCCGGATAAAGTGTAGATGATGCGTACAAAAAACTAAATAGAGATCGCTCATCACCAAGAGATGTTCCTGCATAAGCAATGTTCGCATAAGCGATGTCGGTGTTGGGCACGGTATAAATATTGGCGGTTATAACCGGCGCACTTGAAACTTGCGAAATTTTTCCATGATAAATTCCGTCATATCCACTGAGAGTGTCCAAGGTCGTGGCTACAAATTGAATGTTATCATCATGCAAAAAAGCACCCATGATCCGTGCATCATTCACAATTAATTTTTCGGTAGAACCCAACTGATCGGCATCAAGCGGCATACGATATTGCAACGGACTTGTTAAGGCCTGCACCGTTACTTGCTGCGTTGTTGAACCGATGGTATCTGTTACGTGCAATAAAAAAATAGTATCATTTCCGGCACTGAAATTCCTGTTCGATACAAACCATGTTCCCGGTCCATACGTTGCAATATCTCCTTTCACCGGACATAAATTTCGAATGACCGATCCGTTATAATTAATATTGCTGTGCAACTGTGTTTGTAAAGTTTGACCATTATAACCCAAGTCTTTTTTTACTTGCCAGATGATAGACTGACTAAATCCCGCTTGCCATGTAGAATCATTGTACAATAAATTTACACTAATAAATAACTCTTCATTACTCACCGAAATCATTGGAAAATCGCTCCACAAATTATTACCCAATGCATCTCCAGGCAAGATATAAAAATTCCACAGTCCCCAAGCTACATTCGTTTGTGAAAATCCGAGAATTATTGCACTTGTAGTATCATTAAATCCATTCAACATGGCCAAAATAAAACGATCAGCAGCGGGATCATACACCACTTTGGGATCAAATTCTTCTTGTGTTAATCCCAAAGAAGCAACTAAAGAATGCAATGTAATCGAATTATAAATTTGATTTGTTACTGTGTTTTTTCCGTAAATCATGGTATTGTTTACACTCGATACAAAACCGGCATTTGAAATAGCAACATCATTGTCATTCGGCACATACAAATTAAATCCATTGGCGATAAAATTATTCAAAAGTACCGGAGCATTTGCGGTACTCGTTTTATTTCCGGAAGATGCAATTCTTAAAGAACGAAATTTTGCATCCAAACTTTTCTTGATCTCACGAATTGTTTTCGCGTCGGTGCCCGGATGTGGTTTCGGCAATTTCTGATTTTTTAAAATGGGTGTCCAATGATCGGCTGCCGGATCTAAATCGTAGACTATTTTCAGCGGGAAATAACGGATGGTCGAGGAAGATACCAGTTGGGCATACAGAGCCGTTGAAAAAACAGCAAGGAGTATAATGAGTATAAATTTTTTCATAGGAGTTGGATACAGGATGATAAAAGTAAGGAATTAGATTTACAAACCTTAAACATAGCTAGTATAAAAACATAGAACACTTGTATTTTACATTTATTCTATTACATTTGACTAAAATCTAATCCCAAACTACCATGTACTCTTCCAAAAATTCGAGGTTCAAAATCAACCGAAGCTTTGTTTTTACTGTGGTTTATATTTTTTCTAGTTTATTATTAAAAGCTCAGATTGCCCCTACTTTTGGCATCATCGATCATCCTTTGCCGCTCGATATTTTCGGTTTTAATGGTGCAAATACGATCCAACCCGACCAAAGCTGGAACGATATTCTGGAAAACCAAGCTCCTTTAACAAGGTTACAGGATTTGAATGCAAGAGTACTACGATATCCTGGTGGTACCTTGGGGAATTATTGGGATTGGAGAAAAGGATGGTTTTTAAGTCAACATGATTTGCAAAACGGCATATTGCTTCCAGAAAAATTTAACCCTGAATTACCCAATAATTCCGGGACGATAGTATTTGACGATAAACTGGAAACTTTCCTAGAATGTTTATCGCATTCCAATGCCAAACCAATGTGGCAAATGAATGTATTGACTTCCGATTTTAGTTATCAATTGTCTACATTATATGCAGGGAAAACGAAAGGGGTAACTTCAGAATTTGTTGAATTAGGAAATGAATTTTATTTAGGCGATTCAGATAACCGATTGGTGTTTCCCAATGTGGATCATTATGCGGAAAAGGCAATTGATTGGTCAAGTCGAATTAAAAGCATACCCCCTTTTATAAATACTAAAATTGCGGCACTAGGTTCTGAAAATGACTCGGGCGCTGAGCCCGGAAGACGACGATTATGGTTGGGAAGATTATTAGAAAACCTGAACGGAAATTCGGATATCAATGCTATCACACTTCATCATTACATTGCTGCTAAATTTACAGGGATCAATAATAATATTTCTTGCCCTGCTTCATTGTCTTCTGCCGATATCAAAAGAGCATTTGCAAATGTAATTCAAAGTGCCAGAGAAATGGTTGAAGATGAAATTTCTCAAATTTCAAATACAGGAAAGGAAACTTGGATAACAGAATTTAATTTGTTTGATAAAAAGCACGCAATTCACGGAACATGGTTTAATGCTATGTTTACAAGTTCTATGCTTTTAACCTATTTAGAAGGAAGCAACGTCACTAAGATAATGCCGCATACTCTATCGGGTGATGGTATCTTTTCAGGTATCTATTCAAATAATTCAGGACTAAACTTTGGTCAAAATAGTGGTGGTTTTTTAGGCTACGGATTTTGCTATCCTTTACCTATCCCAGTAACACGTGAATGGGAGTTAACTGCACTAGGAAATGCAATTGCACTAATAACAACAGCTGCAGATGGAGCTGTTTCAGTTAAGAATATAGACTTCTCCAGTGCACCGGTATTGGATGCATTCGTAAGCTCTGATATTTTTGAATTGAGTGGTTGGTATTTTTACAAAGATGTAGATAGAGGAGAATTTATTTTAGTGAATTACAATGAACTTGATAAGCAAGTTGATTTAACCTCTATTTTAAATAGTAATAATACTCCGTTTTCTACTACATCCACCAATTACACTTTCAAATGGCAATCCATGAGTGCTGGAATATGGGAATATGCATTAGGTAGTGCAGTAAGTACGAATAATAATACTGATAACGAAATAACATTAACTCCCAACACACTTTTAACTTCCCCAATTATTACGCTACCTCCTTATAGCTTTACCAGAATTTCTATTAATCCTACCTTCCCCATTGCACATGTAGATCTAAATAAAAATGAATTTTGTTGCCAAGAGATGTTAAATGTAAGAGCATCAAATCTAGAATGGAGCGATGGGTATTATTGGAGTATTGATAACGAACCCGTAAGTAATAATGACAACCCTTTCTTTCTTGAAATTCCGGAATTTGAAGCAAACACAAATCAAAATATTGCATTACACAATACAAATGGTGATATTGTTTGGACTAACGATTTTTTGGTGAATAGATGTTTAGGCAATTTTACTATTACAAGCGATGTAGCTTCATTTTGTCCGGGAGATCAAATACATTTGACTTCTTCTGCAGGGGTAAATCCCCTCGACCCTTGGCACTATCATTGGACTCCAACCAGTCCATTAGAGAATTATAATGTGAATGTATTACATGCCCTTGCTACTCCTGCTCACACAACAATTTTTAGACAGTACGTAACCAATGGAACGTGTTGGAGGGTTTCAAATGATTTACCTGTTATTAGCGAAAATCCGGAGCCGTTTTTTGCAAAAAGTGATTTAATGGTATGTAATACCACCGCACCAAAAAATGTTAGACTTGAAGTCGAGCTTGCTAATGAAATAGTAGGTACGCTATATAACTACGATTGGAAAGATGAAACGGGAGTTACTGTTCATACAGGCAATGTATATTTATATAATCACATCAATCAAGACCAAGCATTTACTGTTACAGTATCTTCACCCAGCACATGCTCAGGTACGGCAACAGTGCAGGTTTGGGGTGTTGATTGTTGTCAACCTACGCCCCCACTCTCTACAGATTTGAATTTGACAGGCTTAATACCAACGCCGGTAACCAATGACAAAGTGAATTTGAACGATGTATTGGATTTGTTGTGGCCTAATGGATCTGGTACACCCATTGGCGTAGTATATAGCCCTACTACCAATTCAGTTGAAATAAACTGTATGGCTGGCGGTATCAATGATATTTACATCAATAGAAAATTAAATATTGATCTAAAAACAACATGGAAAGGATGCACCCTGCATATTGGCGAAGAAGCAGAGCTAAATTTATATGGCACCAGTGAATTAATATTGATGGGTTGTTCATTAATTACTTGTGACAATAATGTGTACACATGGCAAGGGATAAAAAGCACAGGTGAAAATCAAATGGTAGTAGCTATCCCTTTTCAGGGTACAAGAACCTACATTAGCAATGCTGAAACAGCTATTGACTTAAGCGACAAAGCAGAGTTTGTTATTGCAGAAACCGATTTCTTTAACAACTTAACTCACGTAAATTTACATGATTACCCATCAAAGATCAGATTAAAATTAAATGCCTATTCGACTAATAATTTGAATTACGACATTGGCAGATTTTATGGTAACACATTTAATTCCTCCACAAATTGGCCACAAGGTTTTTCTGATAAAGGATATTTAAATTCGCTTGTTGGAATAAATGCCAACTGGATTGAAGGGCTTGAAATTGGTAAAGAACTAAATGGAAATGAATTTAAAAATTGTGCTATCGGAATAAACTTGTTTAATTCCAGTGCAAACATACAAGGTAATTCTTTCAGTGAAATATTTCAAGCGGCACCTGGTCACGTCAGGTTTCGTGGCGTTGGCATTTTAAGTACCTATGGTGATCCACTTAATGGTGTTAACGTAACTATAGGAGATAACTCGAGTCAAAATTTTAGAAATTATTTCAATGATGTAAACAATTCTATTCTTATTGAAGGAGGAGGCAACTACGGTATTTTCAACAATTATTTTGGTGGTGCTAATATTGGAAAAAACGATTTCGATATTCGAATACTAGATATTTATGAAGGCAATATTAAAATTGAAGCCAATGAATTTCATCAGGTACAAACCGGCATCTATGGATTCAATATTTATCCGGGTTCAACTTTATCCATTGTCGGCAACAGCTTTACTGATCCCGAACCAGCTGCCGGAAATTCTAATTTCCGACATACCGCTATTACACTACAAAACCGACAGCAATTTGGAAATAAGGGAATAAGAATAAAAAACAATGTAATCGATAATTTACGAATAGGCATACATTTGAATCAAACAAATGGTGTGGAAGTATCAAGCAATCTTATTTATTTTAATATGCCACCTTTTACGAATCCCGGCGAAATTCATACAGGAATTTTAACTGAAGGTTGTGATAACCTCAATGTTCTAGACAATGATGTAATAAGTAATAATTATTTTGCTTACAGGAATGATTTATTGCGTGGAATATCTACAGATTATGGCATCCGCAATACTTTTCGTTGTAACAGCCTGTTGAATTTAGGTTATTCCTTTAAATTGAACGGACCTTGTAACCCATCTACTTTTGAAAACAATACCATGAACTCGTATGATGCCGGGGTGTATTATGCAGGTGCAAGCGTAGGCAACCAAGGAAAAGCCAATCTTTCACAAGATAATGTTTGGATTCCACCTTTAGGGATGTCAACCAATAAAAAAGTTGATGGAAATTTCCCTTCACCTGATGTGTGGTATCATTGGGGTAGTCCCATGAGTACTAACAACTTTTCACCATCCCCATTTAATCCTTTCGTAATATCAGCTGATGATGGCAATCCACATAATGTTAATCAGTGTAATCTAGCAGAGAATACTGAATACGAAATGGATCGGTTTTTAGCATCGCTGGTGGTAGACTCTCAAAATACAGATGCCGACCAGCAATATATGGTGGCTGAGCGATTGTTTCGGTTAATGCGTAATGATTCAGCTTTTATGGCTATGAATCCACTATCCTATTTCCAGCTTTCTGATTTGTATAATGCATTTATCAATTCATCGTCGGAATACTTAAATGATGTAGAAAATTATTTAAGAAGACAAAGCAACGATTCTGCAGAGTACTTATTAGCTGCTGTTGTAGATACCAATTTGATTCAGGAAAACGATAAGTATATTTTTGAAATTATATGCAAAGTCAATAATAAAGACACCTTGCTGTTAGCCGATTCCATACACTTAGCGCAGCTTGTACATTCCTATTCATACCGTGTTGGAAGGTCTACTTTTAATGCGAGTGCCATAACTTTTACTGAGCGCAAGCCAACCGAGGCTAGTAGTTTGCGAATATTTAATTCAGAACAAAAACAATCAGTATCTAAAACTAAAATAGAGCCCAATCCTACCGAGCAATGCATTTGGATGACCATTCCCAAGGATTCCTATAAAGAATATTTAATTATAAATTCACAGGGCAAGGAAATAGATAAGATAAATGTAAATGAGGCTGAAAATAAATTACACTACTGTTTCCCTCAAAGTATAAGCGATCCTTTTTTAATCCTAGTTGGAAAAGATCAAAACGGAAATATATTGGATGTAAGTAAAGTATTTATTATTAAATAATATCTCATGAAAAATTCAATTCTTTTTATTTCAATACTATTCCTTCTCTTGCATTGCAATACAAGCCAAGCCCAATCCCGAAATGCCATCTGGTGCTTTGGAGATTCGGCTGGTATTGATTTTACTGTACCTTCCAATCCACAACCATACTTTTCTGCAATGCGTAGCCGTGGTACATCAGTGTCAATAAGTGATACACTCGGACAACTTTTATTTTATGCGCATACTGGTGATACAAGCAATGCGGTTAATTTCCAAGGGAATGTAAAAAACAAACTTCATCAAATGATGGATAATGGAGATTCTATAATTGGTGTTTCTTGGTATCAGGAAATGGTTATTGTTCCCTTTCCTGATGATGCAAGTAAATACTATCTTTTTACACAAGATGTTTCGGTTAACTATGGAATTTATTATTCAATTATTGACATAAGCTTGAATAATGGTTTAGGAAAAATTATCACAAAGAATCAAGTATTATTAAATGCGGTTCGTATGGCGGATTGTATTACTTCTATAAAGCATGGGAATGGACGTGATTGGTGGATGTATTCCAGATCAGGAGATGGATTCTTAACAAGTAATCCCTTTTATACATATCTAATATCTCCTTCGGGAATTTTATTAGATACGGTTCAAAACATTGGACCACTCACTGGAGGCGGATTTATTGAATTCCGCTGGAACAAACAAGGAACTAAATTGGCGTATGTAAATTACAGCGGCCTCATCCAGGTATTTGATTACGATCGTTGTACCGGGCTTATATCTAATCCTATTACCATTGATACTATGCGGCCGAATACTCCATTGCCCAATTATGTCGCATGTGAATTTTCTGCAAATGGTAGATTTTTATACATATCTTCTAATCCAGATTCATCAAATTTATTCGTTGTTGATTTACTGGATACTAATTTAACTTTATCCAATATATGGACAATTAACAGTCCTCAATATTATTTGGGAGACTTAAAAAGAGGACCCGATGATAAAATTTATGTAACCGGTACTTACTTTGATGGTTTTACTTTTCCTTATCCTTATGCTGACACGGTGTATAATCAATATAACATGAACCTAGGTGTTATTCATTTTCCTGATAGCGTTGCAGGGAGTTGTAATTATTTACCCTATAGCTTTTACCTTGGTGGCAAACGCACCTATTGGGGCTTGCCTAACAATCCCAATTACGATATGGGTGTAGTAGCAGGTAGTCCGTGCGATACATTGAGCGTAGGCCTCTCCCCCGGCCCCTCTCCAGAGGAGAGGGGAGCTATTATGCAATCATGGTACAATCCTGCATGGAATCTTATTCATGTAAACGCATCACAATTAAAAGGCAAGAATGGTATTATTCGTTTATTGGATTTGAATGGAAGAAAGCTATTTGAAAAAAAGATAGATAATATTCATGGAGGTTATTACACTAGCGAAATTTACATGCATGCATTTTCATCCGGAATTTATTTTGTGCAATTAATAACTGATAAGGAGCAGGTGGCAAATAAGGTGATGAAATGAAGATGAAAATTTTCCATGCTTCTTTTTCGTTAAATAATGTTCGCAGATACCAACTAACAAATTGCAATTGGAGTGATTAATTTTAAAGCCTTTAAATATTTCGAAAAATTCACTACTTTTATATTCCTAAATTCAACTCCAATGAAGAAGTTTATATATGTACCATTCTCTGACGTTTGGTTTCATTGGGGTGCAACCTTTGCTGCCGGTAATAACTATTCTCCCTGGCCATTTGACCCTTTCGTTGTAACTTCCGACCCCAATAATCCACACAATGCTAACTCATGTTTTATTGCCGAGAATACAGAATACGAAATGGATCGGTTTTTAGCATCGTTGGTGGTAGACTCTCAAAATACAGATGCCGACCAGCAATATATGGTTGCTGAACGCTTGTTTCGGTTAATGCGAAACGATTCGGTTTTTATGTCGATGAACCCTTTATCATATACGCAGCTTGCTAATTTGTATTATGTATACATCACTTCCTCATCAGCGTATTTGAATGATGTAGAAAATTATTTGAGAAGACAAAGCAACGACTCCGCCCAATTTTTACTTTCAGTAGTGGTTGACACCAACTTAATACAGGAAAACGACAAATATATTTTTGAAATAATTTGTAAAATCAACAATAAAGATTCTTTGCTGTTGGAAGATTCACTACACCTTTCACAGCTTGTTCATTCATTTTCAAATCGAGTGGGAAGGTCTACTTTTAGTGCGAGTGCCTTAACATTTACCGAGCGTTATCCCACTAACACAAGTAGTTTAAGAATTGGTAAAACCGACAAAGCGAAATTTATAGGAAGAACGAAAATTGAACCGAACCCTGCTCAGCAATGTTTTTGGATTACTGTACCCAATGATACCTATCATCTATATTCTATTTTAAATACGCAAGGAATGGAACTCGGAAAAATTCATGTTCAAGGCAAAGAAAACAAAGTGTATTATTGCTTGCCAGAGAGCATTTCCACTTCTTTTGTTGTTTTGGTTGGAAAAGATAAAGATGGAAATATACTTGATGTAAGTAAGTTAATCATTGTAAAATAATTCAGCCATGAAAAATAAACTTGTTTATATTATTTTCTTTTTTTTACTTGGGTATAGCAATTTTGTATTCGCACAAAACCGCAACTCCATTTGGTGTTTTGGTGACTCGGCGGGAATAGATTTTACTGTTCCTACTAATCCTCAACCTTACTTTTCGGCTATGCGTAGCCGTGGTACGGCAGTATCAATATGTGATACACTTGGTCAACTTTTATTTTATGCACATACTGGGGATACTAGTAATAATGGTTCGAATACAAGAGGTAATATATTGAATAAAAATCATCAATTAATGGACAACGGGGATTCTATCATTGGAATTTCCTGGTATCAAGAAATGGTAATTGTACCTTTTCCAAGTGACAATCAAAAATATTATCTTTTTACGCAAGACGTCACCGACATTTATGGAATTTATTACTCAGTTATCGATATGAGTTTTAACAATGGTTTAGGAAAAGTTATTTTAAAGAATCAAGTATTGTTAAGTACTATACGAATGGCAGATTGTATTACAGCTATTAAACATGCCAATGGTCGTGACTGGTGGCTATACTCTAGAGTTGGAGATCCTTCTATTTCCAACAGCCCATTTTACACCTATTTGATTACACCTTTGGGAATAATTTTAGATACACTTCAAAATATTGGCCTCATATCATCTGGTGGCTTTGTTGAATTCCGCTGGAACAAACAAGGAACCAAAATGGCATTTGTAAATTACAGCGGGCTCATCCAGGTATTTGATTACGATCGTTGCACTGGCCTTATCACCAATCCCATTACCATTGATACCATGCGACCCAGTTCGCCATTGCCTGCCTATTGGGCTTGTGAGTTTTCTGCAAGCGGAAGATATCTTTATATTACAAGTCATCCGGTTGCTTCTAATTTATATGTAGTAGACCTTTTAGATACGAATTACACCTTGACAAATATTTGGTCAATTCCCAGCCCACAATATTATCTTAGCGATATAAAACGAGGAGCCGATGACAAATTGTATCTAACTGGAGCCTATTATGACGGCTTTACATTTCCTTACCCCTATTCTGATACATTATACAATATTTATAATACGTACCTAAGTGTAATTAATTATCCAGACAGTGGAGCTATTGGATGTGATTTCCAACCTTGGATTTTTTATCTCGGCGGGAAAAGAACATATTCTGGACTTCCCAACAATCCGAACTACGATATGGGTGTGGTGGCTGGAGGGCCATGTGATACTTTAACTGTTGGAATAGAAAACACTCCACCTAGAAGCGAAGTTTTTTTTCAGGTTTGGTACAACTCCGCATGGAATCTTATTCATGTAAACGCATCTCAATTAAAAGGTAAAACAGGAATTATTCGTTTAATAGATTTGAGTGGTAGAATAGTATCTGAAAAAAATATTGAAATAATACCGGGTGGTTATTATACCGGAGAAATTAATATGAGCGCATTTTCATCCGGAATATATTTCGTTCAACTAATAACCGACAAAGAGCAGGTGGCTAAAAAGGTGATGAAATGAGTTAACCCGATACATAAAAACTACATGCATATAATTCCAACTTCATAATCCCATTTTAGTCCCTTACATCAATTTCTGCAACTGTGTACGAATACTTACTTTATCGTCCAACAATTTTTGCAAGCTTTCAATGCTCACACGCTCCTGCTGCATGGTATCGCGATCACGTACAGTCACCATGTTATCTTCCAAGGTTTGATGGTCGATGGTAACACAAAGCGGCGTACCAATCGCATCCATTCTTCTATAACGTTTTCCGATGGAATCTTTCTCCTCGTAAATACATAAATGATCGAGCTTCAATTGATCCATGATGGCTCTAGCTTTTTCGGGCAGACCATCTTTTTTCACCAAGGGCAATACCGCTATTTTGTAGGGAGCTAAAAATGGTGGAATTCTCAATACTACTCTCGAACTTCCATCTTCCAGTAACTCCTCCACATAAGCTTGTGAAAGTATTGCTAAGAATAAACGATCGAGTCCAATTGAAGTTTCCACCACATAAGGAATGTAATTTTCATTGTCCTCCGGATCGAAGTACTGCAATTTCTTTCCACTGTATTTCTCATGATTTCTTAAATCGAAATCGGTGCGCGAATGAATACCTTCCAACTCTTTAAATCCGAATGGAAATTCAAATTCGATATCACAAGCCGCATTCGCATAATGTGCTAATTTGATGTGATCATGAAAACGGTATTTGCTCTCGGGAAATCCAAGACTATTGTGCCAAGCCATACGCGTTTTTTTCCAAGCTTCATACCATTCAAGATCGGTACCCGGTTTCACAAAAAATTGCATCTCCATTTGTTCAAACTCACGCATACGAAAAATAAATTGACGCGCCACAATTTCATTACGAAATGCTTTTCCTGTTTGTGCAATACCAAAAGGAATTTTCATACGACCTGTTTTCTGCACATTCAAGAAATTCACAAAAATTCCTTGTGCTGTTTCCGGACGCAAATAAATTGTACTCGCCTCTTCACTCACCGACCCTAGCTGCGTGTTAAACATCAAATTAAATTGACGTACGTCGGTCCAGTTGCGTGTACCACTAACAGGACAAGTAATTTCCAAATCAATAATAATTTGTTTTACTTCATTTAAATTATCTTCTTCCAATGCTGCTTTAAATCGCGCATTGATTTCATCCATGTTCTTTTGATTTTCTACCACACGAGGATTTGTAGCGCGAAACATCGTCTCATCAAAATTCTCAAAACGACTTTTCGCTTTTTCTACTTCCTTCGTAATCTTCGCATCAATTTTTGCTACATGTTCTTCAATCAATACATCGGCACGATATCTTTTTTTCGAATCTTTATTGTCGATTAAAGGATCGCTAAAAGCATCCACGTGACCAGAAGCTTTCCAGGTGGTGGGATGCATAAAAATGGCTGCATCCAAGCCCACAATATTCTCATTCAACTGCACCATTGCTTTCCACCAATACTCGCGCAGATTTTTCTTCAGCTCAACACCCATCTGCCCGTAATCGTAAACAGCACTCAAGCCATCATAAATTTCGCTGGATTGAAAAATAAATCCGTACTCTTTGGAATGGCTGATGATATTCTTGAATAAATCTTCGCCGCTTAGCTTTTTAACCGTATTTGTTGACATGGCGGCAAAGATAATTCATAAATACAAAAAGAATCATCGAAAAAAAGAACAATTCAACAAAGCTATTCACGATGATGATTTATTCGATAAGGTTTAGCAATTTTGCGGGAGATGGAATCAATTTACTTGGATTACAATAGCACCACACCGGTTGATGAGCGTGTACTCGAAACCATGCTTCCTTATTTTTCAGATAAATTCGGGAATGCTAGCAGTGCCACCCATGCTTGGGGATGGACCGCTTCGGCAGTCGTGGAAAAAGCAAGAGAACAAGTTGCTCAAATGATTGGCGCCGAGCCTTCGGAAATCATTTTCACATCAGGAGCAACAGAGGCCGTCAACTTAGCCATTCGTGGAGTTGTAAGCGCATACGAAGGAAGTGGAAAGCATATCATTATTGGCGCAACAGAACACAAAGCCGTATTGGATACTGTTGATGATTTAAAGAAATTCGGGTATGAAATCACGGAATTGGGCGTAGATCGAGAAGGCATTATTGATCTCGAAATCTTTCAAAAATCCATTCGTTCCGACACCATCATGGCAATAATTATGCTCGCCAACAATGAAACCGGAGTGATACAAGATGGGGAAAGTATTGGAAAAATTTGCAAAGAAAAAAATATTTTATTTCTCAGTGACACCACCCAAGCCATTGGTAAAATGAGAGTCGATGTGCAGGAGTTGGGAATTGATTTATGCAGCATTTCGGCGCATAAAATTTACGGACCCAAAGGAGTTGGGGCTTTGTATGTAAGAAGGAAAAATCCGAGAGTAACACTCCTCGCTGAAATCACCGGCGGCGGACATGAACGCGGATTACGATCGGGCACTTTAAATGTTCCGGGTATTGTGGGATTAGGAGAAGCATGCAAATTAGCACAAGAAAATTTATGGGATTACGGCGTTCACACCTCCCGATTAAGAACATTTTTGGAACAGCAACTCACCTTAGAAGATCACAAAGGCTTTATCAATGGCAGTATAAAATCACGACTTCCTAACACCAGCAATATTTGTTTTCCGGGCAAGAAAATCGATCGCTTATTGAAAGCCCTGCCCAACATTGCCATGAGCACGGGATCGGCTTGCACATCGGCTTTAAAGGAGCCTAGTCATGTTTTAAAAGCTATGCATTTAAGCGAAGATGAAATTTTCAGCAGTATAAGAATCAGCTTAGGCAAAGACACCAGTGAAGAAGAAATCAAAAATACCCTACTTCGTATAGGCGAAGCGTTAGTGAAAATCTAAACGAAACGAATCATTATAAAATTCAGCCTGCGAATTTATTCGCTAGTTTAAATTGCAATTTTCGTTAAAAATCAGCCAACGAATTTATTCTTTGGTATACAGCAATATTCCGCTATATGCAATTAAAATCGCCTGCCGCACAGCTTTTACGAAACAAATTGTGAAAAAGCTCCCCAAATCGTTGATAAAATCCCCTTGCATCCGCCCTCAGGTTGCTTATCTTTGCAAGCATTAACCCATCATTTTCATGTTTCCTACAAATTATACCGGACAAATACTTCAGCGCTATCGCCATCCGGCAAGCGGTTCTGTTTCAGTAGATATCAATAAGTTCAACGACTTGATAGCTGAGCTAAGTCATGCTTTTGAATCGCCTGCACAATTTGATGCCACTGTTTTTCAAAAATTCCCGATTGAGTTTATAGTAGATTATATCCGTCGCACACACCGACTGTATCTTTTTACTAAATTACCTGAGATGGAACAGAGCATCCATTTGTTACTTCAGGATTACAACGAAGACCATCCATTATTGAACATATTGCTCGAATTTTACTCTTCGTATAAAGTAGAGCTAAGTTTACATATTTGCGAAGAAGAGCAACATTTACTTCCTTATGTTGATTATTTACTGGAAGCTCAAAAGAATGGATTGAATGCTTTTCAATTTTTCAAAAAGAGTAAGCGCTATTCACTGCATGAATTTGAAGAGGATCATCATGATGACTCGGAAAAAAACTTGAAACATATTTGCAAAAGCATACTTTCCTACGACCCTCCATTTACCAACGTAACGCCTTACCGAATTTTATTGAATCAATTACAAAATCTAGAACGTGATTTATGTATTCATGGCATGATGGAAGATCATGTGCTTTTACCAAGAATTAAAATGGTAGAGTATGAATTAAAAACAGAGTACCGTAGAATTTTTCGTGCTAATTAATCCGGAGATTCAATAAAAAAATCTCATTAAACATCTTAAAAAAGACAATAGGAAATTTATTCCTTGCTTCTATTTCTTTTGTTGCACTTATCACTTGAACTTAAAAACATTTTAAATTGATTTTATTATGAAAAACAAAAATATTATTGGAATATCCATTACAACAGTTTCATTGATCCTGTTAATCGCAATTATTCAGTCCTGTAAAAAGACTGAAGACAACTTTAAAAATCAAAATTTAAAATCGAATATCTTAAATCGAAAAATTGATGAATGTTCGGATGGTATTGATGTAGTCTGTGACGGCATCTTGTATTTTAATGATTTAGCGCATTACGAAGCTGCGATTGATTGTATTGACGAATCCTATGAGACATGGAATGATAATTTCGAAGCAAACAACACTTATGTTGACGATGACACTTGGAATAATTTAATTTCTGCTTCAAATTTTGATGAAAACCAGCCATACAATGATTTTATATATTACTTCAATTTTAATAGTTATTATGAACATATTGATAAATTAGAAGTAGATTGGATCGACAATTATAATTGTGATTCAATACACGACCCCGATTTAGAAGATATTGTTCAAGATGACGCAGAGGCCTGCCTCCTTAATAATAAACTAGAGGTAATGATTGGAGACACAATTTATAAGTTTTATTCTGATGGTTCAGTAATTGCAATTTATGGAATGAATTGTGATGCGTTAAATTCAATTCGATTAGATTCTTCTAATATTCATGATTATCCACAAGTTGTAAGACGCTCATATCCGATTTCTCCCACTTGCAGGAGAAAACATTCAATGAATAAAACGGTATATTATGGATCAAGTAGTGAATTTAAAATGAAATGCAACCATTCTATTAATTTCCTATTTAGAACAAAAGAAAAAGCTAAATCAAAAAATTTTGCAAAGAACGGTCAAGGAAAATGGAAAAAAAGGGCTACGAGCTTAACTATAAGAATAGAAGGCATAGAATATGGTGATGGTTGCGAAACATCTAATCTTCAAATTGATAAACAAAAACAAAAAACCAGAAAAAGATTAAAATTGAAAAATATTGGTGGATCTAGCAAATGGTTCATTGCACAAGGAGTAAACATTTCAACTCATCTTGCAGAAAAAAGTACTTTTGTTTACGGACTAGATAGTCTAGTGCTATCATGGTGAAAATTAAATTTAGAAAAACAACAGCAGGCAGAACAATATTTGTTATCTGCCTGTTATTCTTAAATCAATTTGAAGCCTCGTCACAGGGAATCAATAAAAATTTAATTTCATTAGAAGCTTCTGCCCCTTCTATATCAAAAGTAAAATACCAACTGAACAGTTCAAACGGACGAATTTTGTATTATTTCACATCGCTTAACTACAGAAGAGTATGGGAAATTTCAAGGAAAATTTATTTTGGTCCATCCGTATCTCTTTCAGACAATATTTATAACTCCAAATTTAACATTGACCAAAGAAAAGATGATTTTATTTATAAGGCTGGGCCGGTAACAATTGGATATGGACTTTATTTAAGATATTACCTATTGGATTTTAAAAATGGAAATCAATTTCACTTAAGCTTAAATTTTCAACGATACCTGTTAAGACCAGGGATTATGTCATTAAGATCCGAAACTTATTTTTCAAATTCCGACTATTACAGTAATACTTTAACAGAAGATATTACTCCTGATGAAAAGAGAAATTCATTTGGCCTAAATGGTGTAATTTTATTTAATAAACATAAGTCAAAGCATGAAATATCACTGGGTTTATTATATTTTACTCCACAATTATATGAAGTTGATTTAAAAACAACAGTAATAAATAACGGAATAGTTACTCAGGACAATTATTCGTTTGTTAAGAAAGCTCTATTAATAAATGGATCCATTGGTTTTTGGTTTTGAAATATTATTTTTTCAAATATCACAAAGGATCTTATTTAGCAATTCTCATGACTGGAATAAGGAATATATTTCCGCTACCAGTTGTTGTTTCTTGGAAATTGCGTCTTAAAATTCTTCGTTAAACTTTAACTCTTGATCGGCAGGATCTACACCTACGCCGGCTTTTTTATATTCGGAAACACGTTTCTCGAAGAAATTTGTTTTTCCTTCTAAAGAAATAGTCTCC